>Ga0265797_10007594_pt1 | contig 14754 bp, 12 predicted proteins | sample P2T30metagenome_FD_192433 | JGI IMG/M metagenome (GOLD analysis project Ga0265797, IMG submission 192433) | Plant litter microbial communities from East Loma Ridge, Irvine, California - P2 T30 | ecosystem: Environmental > Terrestrial > Plant litter > Unclassified | place: USA: California... | reverse complement strand
AAGACGTGAGGCTCAAGGTATTGTATTGTCTCGTCCTCAGACAACCCCAATTTTTGCGCCTTAGCCTTTGCGTTCCGATACAAGTCGATCTCCCCGGACTTCGCCAACTGCCATCGTTCTTCTTCCGTGTTTGCTGTGATGAATGAATACACGTCAGATCTCGCTTGTCTTGAATGTTCGTGAGGCCGGAAACAATACTTACAAGAATGTCCCTTTCCTCCGTCACCCTTTCTCGATCTCCTCAAACTTTGAATGATACACAACCGCAAACGAACGTCGTTCCTCCGATCGACATCTTCGACGTGCCAGAAATCACGCCCATGTCCAAGGAAAGCGTCCGTCCGACACAAAAACTCATACCCAAGCACCAAATCCACAGGGAGGCTCGGCAGGACATAAACGTCCGTGAGATGGGCCTGTTCATGTTCATCCGCACCAAACTTCCACGCCACATCCTTGACCACGCCGCGCGCTTTCGCCGACGACCCGTCAGCGAACCCCAGCAAGATACGATGTCGTTCGTCGTCATCGACCGCGAAGCCGTTTGCTTTGGCAAACTTCGCAGACATCACCGATACATCCGCTCCTGTATCCGGCACGGCATCCACGCGGACGCCGTTGGCTCTGCCGTTGACATACTGCTGCGATCCGAGGAAGTGCACCCTGCGGATGCCGCGGCCGACGGCTTCCCGGATCTTGCGGCCGACTCGATGGGCAAACCGCGTGAAAGTTTCGCTTGCGCGCAGGAAGGCGCTGCCGAGGATGACGTCGTGGACGCTCTTGCGCAAGACGTGGAAGATCAGATTGTGCTGTTCTGGTTCTCCAGCGAAGGTGAAAGGCAGCGTTGTGGTTCCGGCAACGCGGATTGTTGAGCCATCGCCGACTTTGACGCGCTTTCGGGTGTTGAGATCGATCCTGAGCCCATGTTTTCGTGCATAGGCCAGAGAGATGAAGTTGGTTGCTGCTCCAGTGTCGGGAAATGCTGAGACTTCGATGTCCAAGATGCAGCCGTTGATGGTGGGCTCTTCGAAGGTTTGCGAAGGCTTGGTGGGCTCGGTATTCAAGCGTCCGCGTTGCAGAAGTGATATGAGTTCGTCTCTTTGCAGCATCCGGGTCAGCAGCTGGGAATCGTGGTATGACAGTGTCTCTTCCATCTCCTCGTCATTGAAATACTCCAGAACCTCTAGGTTTATTATCAAATCCCATGGATTCGACCTCGCAGTCAAGTTCAGCACTTTCAAAAAAGCTGAGCAATACGATCTTTGTCTCTCCGGCCATAGCGCAAGGTAATAGAGCTGCCGCTCAGTGCTAAGCGCCCCCATTTTCACAAGGCTGCAATAGCGCCCCCATAACCCAAGACGTATTGTGGCCTTGTCCACAGCTGTGGCTCGTCTTGCTTGCGGGAGGTCACCTAAGCCAACCACCCGCGGAGAGCCACCTAAGCCAACCACCCGCACATAGTCGTAATTGTGAAGCCAGGCTGAATGGAAGTTACATTAGCTCTTAACCCGGACTTCAATTCTGCCGGAGTTCAATTCTGAAACGCTTACATGCCGAGTAAACGAACTGTATCTCTGGCCAGGCTTTCTCAAGTTCCACTGCGAGGGCAGAGAGTGCAAAGAGTTGCTCAATCGGACTGGAAGGCATTCCAGCCATCGGTCCAGGCTGTGCTGCCAGAGGACAGCAAATTTATGACAGGGAAGTAGGCGGACTCGTAAACCGAGTGGTGTATCAGTATTGTGTAATATCTTGCGGGGCGCGTAGAAACAGAAGAGTTGACCAGAAATCAAACGGCAGAAAGTCGAGGTGACAACCTAATACCTGTGTTCGAGGCGGAAAGATGTACTGTATGTGCTGCGCATCAGGCCACTCCTCACAGCCCGCCGAGAGCTGGGCCTCAAATCCATGAGATTCGTCGTGAAATCCCGTAAACCGCCACCATGCGTTCAGTGGCGTTGCGTCCCGCTCGTGCGTTTCTTACATGCATGGCACTGCCACCTATGAGGCAACCTGTGTAAGCAACTGTGCCAGCGCACTCTCTCGCAGAGAGAATCACTTGGGACAGGATACTAAGCTCACTTGTCGAGACCTGGACCTGGGAAAGATAGAGATCGAACTTAGAGTCTTGGAACAGAGTCTCTTATAACAACATCCAGATCGAGTGGAACCCAGATGAACTCACCCAAAAGCCCATGGACCTGGAGCGCAACCCAGCCGGACGGCTACCCAGCCCTCGCTGATTTCCTCGCGCAAGACCCGGACCACGAAACATACGTCTTCCGGAAATTTAAGAAACTAGCAGTGCGCAACGTCCTTTACCTCCAAGGAGAATTAACATCACTCGAGGAAGAAGTCGAGATCCTCGAACGAGAAGCAGCCAAGAGCGATGACCCAGAAGTGCACTTGTCGATGAGATCCTGGAGAACCCTGGACGAGAATGCGCGGACACCCGGGTCAATTAAGAAATCTCTGGAGTGCAGACTGCAAGAAGCTCACGAGACTTTGGATGGGAAGTTGAAGACTTACTGTTCGTTAGTATTCTACTCGTTGTGCTTGTCAGATCTTTGCTTGCTGATGGTGTTGTGTGAGCAGATGAAGCGCTCATGCTCCAGCGCGATATTGCGATGCTCGAGTCTCCGAGTCCCCGAGTGCTCGCGGCGCTGCGCGAATGGCTACATGGTTCTTCGCGCGCGTCGAACCTGTCGTCGAAGCTCGACGGCCGTGACAGGGAGATGTTCAGTGTCGGGTCAGATCTGGTGGCACTGAGACCTCCTGCGGGTACAGACCCGTTGTCCAGGGTTTTGCGAGATCACTGGCCGTTTCCATCAGAGGTAAGATGATGCCGGAATCGTCCACAGCCCTTGCTGACTGATCTTTGACAGCGCTTGTCGCCGCATGAGTGGGACAAGTTCAGGCATTTCAAAGACCGGCGTCTGTCGTGGGTGGTGACGAGCTTGAGCATTGCGATAGCGACGTTCTTGCTTGTGGTTCCGATCATCGTCTTGTACTTTGTCACCAATCCGAACGCACGTCTGGCGTTGACCATCACTTTCATCATCGCTTTTGCGATCGGTCTGAGTGCAACGACAAGCGCGAACCGAGATGCGATCTTCGCGGCGACAGCCGCTTACTCCGCCGTCCTTGTGGTCTTCGTTTCGGGCGACCTAGCGAATGCCAAGTGAGTGTTGAAACAGTGAAAAGAAAATGTTGGAGATTGAGGGAACTTAAGAGTACTGTTTCAATTCAATTCACATTCACACGAGCTAAAAAAAAGACGAACGAGATGTCCGAGAGGTTCTCTTGCCCACCCCTCCTGCACTCATCTAAGAGCGTCAACCCCCAATTAAGAGGGCCTGAAAGGCGTGCCTTCTGTTCTCGGCATCAAGCCCTCCCCTCCTCCCCTCGAAAGAGGAAGAGAAGAAGACGAGATGATTTCAATCTACCAACGCTCCGTTCCTGCCCATCCTATAGAGAGGTTGGGCCGGGCAGATCCTACGATCTGCATCGCTGGGTGTAGCAAGGGGGAGGAGGATAAGAAACGAGAATGGAAAGGAAGCATACCTTTTGAGATGGGAGGTGGAACTGGGAGTCAGTAGAGAAAGAGAAACGAGCCACTTTAGACCATTAAAAAGGAACTTGACTCTCTTGCAGAGCAAGCTGTCTAGGCAAGCAATTTCGAGCTCTTCGTTTGCGCCATGCCATTACCTCGTCGATGTCGTTCCTCGATCATCGCAATATTCGTGAGCGTGCACCAAGGCCGTGAAGCATACGTATGCTCTCAGCGTCTCTTTAGAATCAAGTTGAACCATTGCCAGAGAGCTTCTTGTAATGAAGCCCTGTGTAAAACATGTCGAGCGCTCTGCTTGGACTAGTACGGGTCGAAGTGGCGGTATAAGGCGCTAATGCTCTCGCCATGGTTGTTCCTGCGGATGGCCTCCGCGAGAAGACCACTGACATCGAGAACAACGAGCTTCTTGATGTTCTGGGCCGCTCCAGGAGGAATGGGGTACGAGTTTGTGACGATGATCTTGTCGATCTGTTCGCAGTTTTCGAGTTCCTGCAAAGCGTCGCCGCCGAATAGACCGTGCGTGGCCATGCAGTACACTTTGGTAGCGCCGCCACGCTTCACGACCGTCTCTGCAGCGGCGATCCAGGAACCAGCCTTGTCGATCATGTCGTCGATGATGATCACAGGCTTGTCGCGCACGTTTCCGACGAGAGTGATGGTGGTCTCAATCTCAGGATTGTGGAGAGCTTCCTCCTCCTCTTCCTCTTCGTCAGCAGCATCACCAGTGCCGCCCAATCCATTTACGCCACGACGGGACGAGGCCATGGACATGAAGCTCTGGGTCATGGCTTCCGGCAACTCTTCTTCGCTCGAGTTGCGATGCCCATTCGGGTGGGGAGAGAAGCCAGACATGGCAGAGATGCTGGGAGATGGGGCGTCATCGTCGACCAAGTGGCCGTGAATCAAACGACCAGTGATGACATCGCGGGCTCTCTGTTATTAATTAGTATGCTGTCAAACGTTGTAACTGTGTCAGACAATGGCAGTCATACCTCGTCCTCGTCCTCGTCTCCAGCCGGGCTCTCATAACCGTCCTCATCTGCAGTCGGTGTCATGGTGCCAATGGCAGTCGGGTTCCTACGGAGGAGGCCCGGTTGCGGCAGTTCAGGACTGTCAATTGAGTCAAGTCGGGTCGCAGTACGAGCCAGCGGACTGGATGGAACATCGTTCCGGCTGCGCATGGCCAGGTTGGTCACTGCGCGCGGCCTCTCTGGGCGGGATGGTCTCCTCTCCCTCTCCTGAACATGATTGGCACCAGTGTTCGAGCTAGCTCTTTGACGAGTAGAGTCCGCCTCGGACGATTCTGTCCTCTGTATAGGCATCATATCCTGGTGAGTGTAAACTTGCACAGGCTCAGACTCATCTGCAGCCTTGGAAGTGTCACTGGCTCCGTCAAGAGCAATAGGCTCAAGCACAGTGCTGTTCATCATGCTGTTGCACATATTCCAAGGCCTACGTCTGTCCGTTGTGATGATGCCGAAGCTTAGCTTCAGTGCATCGGCCATTGAAGTGACTCTCTTCGAACCGCCTGGGTTCTTACTGACGACGACAGCATCAGCCCAATCGGCGACATTTCTTCTGATCCACTTGGCGAGCAGAGGCTCAGCCACCAGGTTGTCAACAGGGCACTTGAAGAAGCCTTGCATCTGGCTGGCATGCAGGTCCATGGTGATGACATGGTCCACACCAGCAATGTGCATGAGATTGGCCAGCATGCGGGCGGTGATGGCACCTCTGTGGCTCTTCTTCTTCGACTGGCGAGAGTATGGGAAGTAGGGTACGACGGCTGGCCAGGACGTTAGCTCGCCATTCCGAGTTCGTTGGACTGCGGCGGTCGGGCTCACCAGTGATGGACTTGGACGAGCCGCCCTTGCAGGCAGAGATCATGATGAGCATTTCCATGACATTGTCGTTGATCCTGAGCTGTCAGCATCGCCATTGGCACGGAACACGGGAGTCTTACTGGCTGCTGCCGCTCTGCACGATGAAGACATCCTTGTCACGGACAGAAGTCTCTGCAAGGCGGTGTTAGCAGGACAGTGACAGCCGGCGGGCGCGCTCAAGGCGACGAACTGATCTCGACGCTGGTTTCACCGTTGGCGAACTTGCGCAGGGCGACGTCGCTGGTCTTCTGGCCGAGGCGCTCGCTGATGCTCTCGACCAGCGACGGGTGCGAGGAGCCGGAGAAGATGCAGGTCTGACGCATGTTGGCGGTAGTTTGGGTCGGGTGTGTAGGCTGCTGTTGGCTGCTGCAGGCTACCGGCGACTGATGTGGGTGTTTCGGAAGCTCCAAAGAGGCATCCTTTGTCTGGAAGGGTATGGCTGGCGGGCGGGCGACCTTGTGGTGCTGCTTTGCTACATGGTGAGTACAATTTCTTTCGAAGCTCCGCCGGCGCCGGGAAGACCTTTTAGAGAGCCCTGGCGAATTAGACTTTCCTTAGCGTCGTAATTGTGTCAGCAAAGGCACGCGACTCTTGGCGCTTCCTGCACTGATGGAAGGTCGATCGATTGTTTTCAAATTGTTAGAGTTGTGCATGTGAATATGCACCTCGCAAATCATGTCATGTATCCATTCGCGTCGTATCAAAAATAATCCCTCAGAATTGCGATTGGTTATCACTGACTGCACTTTCCTGCAGTATCATGAGTATCTACGCAAGTGTACCTACGGTGGTAGGTATAGTAGACTGCAGGATACTTGCAAATCTCCTTGAAGTACATGCCTGGTTTTGGTTAGAGATTCGGCAAGATCGTTGTTGTGGTCTTTATTTTTTCTCAACCTGGCTGACTACTCTAGCCATCGCACATCGTGTACGTAGGAGCATCGTCTATCTGTGATTGCGGAGTTGCTGCAGATCGCGTCGTACGGGTCGTTATACCCTAAGAAGTATTGGATCGATCGATGCACTTTAGATATTGTGTACCGTTTGACATGCTGTTCACGACACCGTGTGAGTACTCCTTGGAATTGTAATATACCTCGCTCACTACTTGGTAAATGCTGCTAGCCGAATCGCTCGGTGTGGAAACACGAGTGTGGTAGCTTTCGTCTTTCTTACTGTAGGTACATGTAGATAGGCTTAATGGCCTTTGCGTGCATGAATATTGTAGTCCACCCTACAGGTAGTTCTCAACGGCAGAGGCCATTCCTCGCTTGTGTCGACGCAGTTGGCCGTACGGTATTTTTATCTAGTAATTGTAGTACATGGATGTTTGCTATGTGTGAAGCTGATTAGCTAGCAAGTTGTTTCGATGTGACACCTCTCAGCACGGCTACCGTATGACACTACTGCTACCAGTTTTCTCACAAGTATGACAGCCTTCTTGCTCGATCGTGCTTGCTGCCTTGGTTGAATGTTCATCGTCTCGTCTCACTACGTCACCCAGCCACTGCCCCACTTCAAGTTCACGCCAGCGGCTTGCTGCTGCCAGCTCCATTTCGCCCAAAGGCCACATCACCTCACCGCTGGCTCATCACTCTGTTTTCTCCTCTCCAAGCACCTCCAGTCTCTTTCCCTGACCACCCACCAATCTACTAGGCAGTTCGAACAGCCTACATACCCTTGTCGCCCACCTCCCTCCCACACTCTTCCCCAAGGGACCCATCCGCAGCGCTTATCCACCCACAAACAACCTCTCAACACCTCTGCAATGGCCCCTCCTCCTCCTGGCCAGACGGCCCAGCAGCGCCTCATCGCCCTCGTCCAGACTCTTCAGTTCGCCTGGTTCGCTGGCCACGTGACCCTTCTGCTCTGCACTATGCGCTACGGTCTGAGCTACATCACGTTCAACTCTGCCAGCCGCTTTGCTCGTTTCTCCTACCGCACTGCCTTCCTCGCTGCCGCCGTCACCTATGGCATCGTGGTCTTCAAGGGCTACCGTGCCCGCGCCAAGAGCGGAAAGGGCCAGGGCAGTCCCCTCCAGCTGATCGGTGACGAGAACGTGCAATACCTTGGTGAGTCAATTGTGAAAAGGGACGTGTTGCGTTTCCGCGCGCACGTGCTTCGAGATTGCCAAAAGAAACCATCCGCTAACTCTTTCCCCAGCCATGGCTCTCGTCTGGCTTTTCTCCCGCCAGATGCCTCTGGCTCTCCTGCCCTTCACCGTCTACAGCATCTTCCACGTCGCCACCTACACTCGCGGCATCCTGCTCCCCACCATCCAGCCGCCGCCTGTCGTGCCCGCCGGCCAGAAGCCCGCCTCCTCCGGCATTTCTGAGACCATTGGACGTTTCGTCAAGGACTACTATGATGCCAGCATGTCTCTTGTCGCAGCGCTTGAGCTGACCCTCTGGTTCCGCATCCTCGGATCTGCCATCATCTTCCAGCGTGGCTCTTGGATCCTCCTTGTCATCTACACTGTTTTCCTCCGCACCCGCATCTCCCAGAGCACTTTCGTCCAGGGCATGCTCCGCCAGGCCGGTGCTCGCGGTGACGGCCTTGCCAACCGCCAGGACGCTCCTCCCGCCGCCCGCCAGGCTTGGGACCAGTTCAAGGGCATTGCCCAGAAGGCCCACGATGCAACTGACATCTCTCGCTACATGGGAGGCAGCCAGACCCCCGTTCAGAAGAAGGCCTCGTAAAGAGCTCGCCCGGAAACCGACACGCACGCCGAGCACGGGTGCGTACAATCGTGATACCAAGTTCCTACGGAATGAAAGAAAAAGAAAATTCTACGATCCTACGATCCCGACGGCCTGATAACACGATGGAAGAGCATCACAGAGAGAGAATGGTGTGAGGATCGAGAAGAACAGAGAGTAGTGTTGGAAGAAGAATAGATGATCTCATGCTATGACGAGTCGGATCACGCAGATAATGACAGGCGGACTGAGCATCGATGCTCACGAAGTCAGCGTTGCGAGGCGTCCTGGAGCCAACGTGAGAGGGAAATTGTGTTTCTCGTGCTTATATTTGTTTATTGCGATCGCGCGTCTATCTTGGCTTTTGGTTACCTGCATCCTAGGACAGCATCCACAAAAAAGAAATCATTTTTACATACCTTGGCTCATTGCACGGCGTCTGTCAGTTTCACGTGGGCATTACAGCATTCCCCTCAGGTACATCGTACATCACGGTTGCTGGCCACATCAGTGGCTCTACAGGTAGATTCTAGCTTGCATCATCCTTCGGACTGCCGCAGAAAGCTAAACGCGACCACTGTGAATCTCCGGCTGCTCCGGACCAATGCAGCACTGGAATGCGGTTATCAAGGCACACTTCGCACGAGGAGGAGCAAAAGTGAATGTACCTCAACAAGACGAAACAGTCCTCCATAGGAAGCTTGATAACGCGCCTCCCTCGAGATCTCCTTGTTGATCTTGCAACTCGGTAGAAAAGCTACCGGAAGATGTCCGTTTCGACTAGCACATAGCAACCACCTCAACGGAATCCGCACGAACCCTAATTTGTTTGCTACTGAGGGGCAGGCAAGTCGATTCTGGTGTTATTGATTGGATCAACGGCATAAAAAGAACCTGGGCGAATGACAAACAGAGAGTAAAGACCTTGGTGATCTGCCACCTGGCTAATTGGACAATTCTTCAAGAAACCTCGGGCTCATACACCTACCCTTGTACCCATCATCAAAGTGGATCTAAGCACTTGAGGTGAAGTCGTGGTGACGCAGTGAGATGGAGGTAAATTGGACCCTGAAGCTTACGACCGATTTCGACCGGATTCACAAATCAATGACCTCAAGCGTGAGCTTTTGATGTCAAAGTTTGTGAATATTTTGCGGCTTCGAACATGTGTTAAGCTCATAAACTTATGTGAGAACGGAGGACGGAATCCCGCAAGAGGGTGGTGTTACCGGAGTTAACATCAAGGTTCCAGGACGGTTCCGTTCGCCTTTGTAATGATTGTCGCGGTGTTTGTCGAGTACTGCATCTACTTAAACATAAACCGCCCGCCCGTTCCGATCGATTCGTCTTTTCACAACTAACAAACTCGTTGACCAGGTCCCTCTCTTGTGTGTATTGATCAAACTTCCAAACTACCACCTCAATCCCATTCCACCAACCTCTCCATTCCAACCACAACATGTCGATGTTCCAGCCCGCACCAGAGCCTCCCACTTCGTTGGGTAGGTACAGAGTTCTATCCAAGACAGCCGGCATCCGAGTCTCGCCGTTGCAACTCGGTGCCATGAGCTTGGGCAAGGCCTGGGAGGGCATGCTGGGCTCCATGGACAAGAAGGGAGCTTTTGAGCTTCTCGACGCTTTCGTTGCGGCCGGAGGCAACTTCATTGATACGTAAGCATTGCAACAGGCAACCATGAGTAATTCGATTATCCGAGCTAACACACCATCACAGCGCCAACAACTACCAAAACGACGAATCCGAACTCTGGATTGGCGAGTGGATGAAGGAGCGCGGCAACCGAGACGAGATGGTCATTGCGACCAAGTTCACAAGCGACTATGTCAGCTACAAGAAGGGTAAAGGCTTCGGAGCCGTCAACTCTTCTGGCAACCACAAGCGGTCGCTGCACGTCTCGCTCCGCGACTCCCTCAAGAAGCTGGACACTGAGTGGATCGACATCCTTTACGTCCACTGGTGGGACTGGACCACCAGCATCGAAGAACTCATGGACTCGCTCGACGCCGTCGTCAAGCAGGGCAAAGTCTTGTACTTGGGCGTCAGCGACACGCCTGCTTACATCGTCTCGGCGGCAAACACATACGCTCGCGCCACAGGCAAGACACAGTTCAGCATTTACCAGGGTCGCTGGAACGTTATCTTGCGTGACTTGGAAAGGGAAGTTATCCCGATGGCGCGCCACTTCGGCATGGCTATTGCTCCGTGGGATTCCATCGGTGGAGGTAAGTGGCTTGCTGGACGAGACTTCCAGACTTCACCAACCCCAACATCCAACTAACTCACAACTTGCAGGCCGATTCCAGAGCGTCAAGCAGATGGAAGAAAAGAAGAAGAACAACGAGGGCATCCGATCCCTCTTCGGCGGCCCTGAGCAGACGGAGAACGAGAAGAAGATCTCCGCGGCGCTCGACAAAGTCGCGCAAGCACACGGCGTCGAGTCCCCCACCGCCGTCGCGCTTGCGTACGTGATGGCTAAAGCCCCCAACGTCTTCCCTATCGTCGGAGGCCGCAAGGTGAAACACCTCCAGGACAACATCAAGTCGCTCGACATAAAGCTCTCGACCGAAGACATCGAGTACCTCGAGTCGATCGTCTCGTTCGAACCCGGGTTCCCCAACAACTTCGTTGGTCCTGACCCTCACTACGGCGAAAAGCCCGGCCCTCTGGCTGCTGGTATTGCACCGATGTCTTACGTGCAGCGGGAGAAGCCGATCGGCCATGAGTGAAGGAGTTCACCATCGAAAGTCACACATGCTACAGTACACCCAGAACGGGAATCAGCAATGACAGCTAGAGGCGCATACTCCTGTAAAACGATAATGAACATTGAAAGCTATACTCGGACTTTGATGTCTTTCCAATTGCCCAGTACGTCAGCGCTTAATGAACAAACCGGAAATCCAGTCTCTTGTTCCCCTCGGCACTGGTAGTCTCAAGATATGTCTTTTGCTCCGCACTAGACAACTTCTTCCACTCCCGATCTTTGCTCTTATTGCGCCCGACATAGTATTGCTTGACCGCAAGATAGAGGATGATGTTGTACGCAGCGATTGCAACGAGAGCAGTATTGCCTCTGCCTGCAACACATCCTCAACGTCAGTAAACTATCCCTCCTTTTCCGTGCAAGGCCTCCGAACAATAGGAGAGGATGGACTTACGATAATCAGGCTTATCGTCCTCGCGATATATGTTCGCAATGGCAATTGCCTGCAACTGCAGGAGCATGTTGTACATCGCTGCCGAAACTGTTCGCGTCCGCACACTGCCCGAGATGCGACTGCACCAGCCGACCTGGACCGGATGAGGCGACGGTTGCGACAGCAGGGTGACCAGGACGGCGTACGTGCTCCAAGGATTCTCCGACGACGTAGGAAGGAGCAGAAGGGCGATGACGCAGGGGAGCATCCAGACTTGTGAAAAGAGGCCCATGTAGGCGCGCTGGTTGGTTTTCTCGGAGGCGTAGGCGAGGAGCATCATCTGTATGTTTTACTTATTTGTTAGAAGGTTTCTGGTTTTCGGTTTCGGAGATGGGGGTTTGGTTTGGATACGTACGTTGATGGCTACCATCACGGCTGCGGGTATGGCTAAGAGGTTGGTCTTAAACTTGTCGAAGCCAAGACCGCGGAGAGTTAGAGTGAGATATTGGTCGGGCGGTCCGCTGGGGATGTGGAATGTTAAGGCGACGATGTACAAGGGCCTTGAAATGAGGAAGAGTCAGCTGGTGATGGACCTGGTGTTGTGTGCCTCGTATCACTCACCACAGGTCATAATCTTTCAGAGCTTTCCACACCATCTTGATCGTGATGCCTTCTCGATTGTGCATTCCTGATTTGGATGGGTCGTCTCGGAGGATGCGGTTTACTATGATCTCTATTTTGCGAGAAGTTTAGCGAACAATGGCTTCTCTTCGAGTCACGGCAGAAGCCAACTTACTTTCTTCCCTTTCAGTGAACCATCCTTTCGGGCGGTACCAGCACTTCGTCTGCGTTGGCGAACGCGCCATTGCAAACCAGGACCATATGGCCACTGAGATCGTGAGTATACCTTCTTGTATGATATTAATCATGTGTCAACAAGTACAATCGTGTATCGTATTACTCACGAGCAGAAATAGCCTAAAGACATCCTCCGTCAGTTTTTTGACAACAAAATGGGTTCACGTAAGACCTGACTCACCATCACCAACCTTCTCTCCCAAGCAGACCATCCATGCGTAACAGTCCGAATGCCATCAACGGACCAAACACCTCGGTCAGTCGGTTAGCCATGTAGAATGTGGCCAGATGGAAAGGGAGCTCGGTGCCTTTGTACCAGTACGAAAAGTACAAGACAATGTCCGGAACACTGGAGCAGCTTGTGTCAGAAAAATTTCTTGTAGAAAGTAAATCCATCCTCTCATCTTCGAACTCCTCATAGACTTACAAGCCACCCTGCAACATTCCCATAAGGATACGGCAAGTATACAGAGAACCTTTGCCGCGGAGGAAGAACTGCCCGCCAGACACGAGCGACCACATGATCATTTGGGCGGGGATCCAAACATCTGGTCCTATTCTTTTGCTGATGAGCTGAGAAGGCATTTCAGAACACAAGAACGCAACGCGGTAGAGGGTGAAGGCGGTGTTGAAATCGTTCGTGTCAAGGCCGAGATCGTCCAGGAAGTTATCCGAGTTCGCCTGCTGGATGTTCGAACGTGAGAGATCGAGCATGAAGAATGCTGTAGACATTGTTTAGACAATATTCCACTGTGGAGGAACGAGGCTTCAGGTAACTCTGCCAGGATTCTCTTACCTATCGCGGCCCAAGCTGTAACTCTCCAGTCTATCTTGCGGATGAGCGGGATCTCTTCTCGCCAAGTCCAACGTGCCTTGGGGTCGAATCGATGGACGTTCTCGTACTCAGGGCCCGGCTCATTGAGCGGCGCCAGGCGCTCGTCGTCGAAGACGGAAGGCTGCGTCGCGACATCGTCCAGGCTTAGTCCGTGGTTGCGCCTCTTCCAAAGTCTTGCGATGGCAAACCCGACCGGACCGCTATCGTTCTTTTCCCCTTCAACATAGATCAGATCTTTCTGTCTCGGAGATCTTTCTTCGGAAGACCCGTCTATTGAGCATGTGGTAGATCTTGATGGGACGTCGAGGACCGTCAGCTCTGTGTCGGGTTGCTTTCCCATCTTGCCGACACTTGGGAAAAGAGCGGAAGAGTGCCTGGAAAAGGGAATGGACAGCAAAGGTTGCCGAAAAAAAAAAAGAATACAGAGGTACAGAGAAGGACAGAGGAGGGGGATAGGAATAATTGGAAGAAGAAAATGCGGTTGATGTAGTCCCACCATGCAATCATTACCTAGCAACAACGTGGCTTGGAGGGACTGAGCTCAGTGCATACTTTCATGCGTGGCTATGGCTGCAACCTGACAGGTCAGTTTCATTTTATGTTGGCTCTCCAAGGAGATCCTCTGCTTTGGTCATGTATTTCCGGGAAAAGGCACACAATCCCACGTGGCTGAATTGAACATGCTCAACACTGAATGTCCCTTCATACGTGAAATGATGATCTCTGGTCATGACCATTTATATTTTCCTGATGGAAAACTGATGAAGTTCGATGGTACATGAGGCAGTCCGTGGTTGGTTGGTGAAGTTGTAGTGGGATTTCGCGGCTAACGAATCGACACCTATTGGCTTGGTGTCGTAAAGGATATCTAGGGTTAGGGTCAAAAGACTGCCTCCTTTCCCATCCAAAATGCATCCAAAATACCTCGCGCATCATCAACCTCTCACTAACTACGACTGTCAGTAGAGTATGGCAACTGGCATGGCTTCTGATGAGATTCCGGCTTACAAAGCCCTCCAACAACCAACCATCATGACCCTCTCGTCAATTTACAGATCAGGCTTATCGAACTCAACCTCGAAAGCGAATACGACACCGCCGGTAGCCTTCGAACCTTCGATCTGATGCCCGCGCCTGCCTATCACGCTCTGTCCTTCGTCTGCGATACTGGGCCATACACCTACGAAGTCTCCATCAACAATGTTCGCGTCAAAATCAAGCCGAATTTTCACACTGTGTGACGAAGGCTTCACTCTTACTTCCGCTCGGCAGATGTTTTCGAGCCGTTAATATGAATAGATGCTATCTGCATCGACCAGAACAATGCAAACGAGGAGGCACAACAGATATGAAGCATGCACGAATGCTTCTCCAAGGCCGACAAGGTACTAGTCTCGTTAGGTTCTGCGCCTCGAGTTGCCCGTATGTTCTCGAGTGTATTCTCATGGATCGGCATTAACAAAGGATTGGATACTCCGTCGAAACCAAAGTTTCGGGACTCGCGCCAGAGCGGTCGACACCTGTTCGAGACAATCTCCGGAGAAGTCGGATGTGGGAAATAGTGCTGTTGTGGAGCTTTGATACTCAAGTTGTCCGCCACATATCATAAGACCTGGAGCAGAGATTACTGTCACATACGACCATAGGTCAGTGAGAACTGGGCATCCCGTCCGCTCTGCCATACATAAGCACTGAACCGGGCGACTAGTACTAGAGTGGGTGACCATCTGGGAATCCCGCCTGTTGTATGTTTTT
>Ga0265797_10007593_pt1 | contig 14754 bp, 8 predicted proteins | sample P2T30metagenome_FD_192433 | JGI IMG/M metagenome (GOLD analysis project Ga0265797, IMG submission 192433) | Plant litter microbial communities from East Loma Ridge, Irvine, California - P2 T30 | ecosystem: Environmental > Terrestrial > Plant litter > Unclassified | place: USA: California... | reverse complement strand
CCCTTACAGCTCTGCTTGCCTCACCCTTTGCATCTGCAGCCCCGACCTTGGACGATGAGGTCGCCATCGCCGACTTGGCCAAGCAAGCCTACGACAAGACTCGACAAGAAGTGACTTCGATGCCGAAACGATCCCTGCACGACGACAACAACAACACCTGCTCTCTCCGCAACCTACGAGTCCGCCGTGAATGGGGCTCCCTCTCGAAAAAGCAGCGCAAGAACTATATCAAAGCCGTCCAATGCCTGCAGTCGAAACCAGCTCTCACCCCATCGACAGTGGCATCCGGCGCCAAGACACGCTTCGACGACTTTGTCGCGACCCACATCAACCAGACAACGACTATCCACTACACGGCCAACTTCCTGTCCTGGCACAGGTACTACACCTGGCTGTACGAAGAAGCGCTCCGCGAAGAGTGCGGCTTCACTGGTGATCAGCCGTACTGGGACTGGGCCAAGACCGCTCGCAACGGCGTCTCCTCTAGCCCCATCTTCGACGGCAGCGAGACTTCCATGAGCGGCGACGGCGCAAAGATCCCTCACTCTGCGAACGCGACGCAGATTCTTCTCGGAGCGTCACAAGGGCTTCCGCCGATCTATCTGCCTCTAGGTGATGGTGGCGGCTGTGTTAAGTCGGGCCCCTTCAAAGACATGTCTGTGAACCTCGGGCCTGTGGCTTTGGACCTCCCCGGCGGAGCTGTCGGCGGCCCTCCGAGCGGGAACCCACTCGATTATAACCCGCGCTGCTTGAAGAGAGATCTGAGCCGGGAGGTTAACGAGCAGTATGCGGGCGCGACTGCGGTGCTGGATCTGATCTTGAGGTCCGGCACTATCTATGACTTCCAGATGACGATGCAGGGTGTACCTGGCTCTGGCAGTGTAAGTTTATCGAGAATCCTAGCCTCGTCTGGGTAACCTGCACATGCTGCATGCAACGACGACAACAAGAGCTAATTCATAATCTCTTAGATCGGCGTCCACGGTGGCGGGCATTACACCCTCGGCGGAGATCCCGGCAGAGACGTCTTCACCAGCCCCGGCGATCCTGCTTTTTACCTGCACCACGCCAACATCGACCGCGTGTGGTGGATCTGGCAAATGCTGTCTCCGCGCGAGCGTCAGTTTTCCGACAGCGCTATCGCTGGATCACGGACTTTCTTGAACAACCCGCCGAGCGCGAACGGCACTCTGGACGATGAGGTTGAGTTCGGGTATGCTGCGGGCCCAGCCAGACAGATTCGCGACCTGATGTCAACGGTCAGAGGTCCGTTCTGTTATATCTATCTGTAGACATGCTACCTGGAATGCATTGACGTGTCTACTTGATCAACAAATTGGAGAAGAATTGTCGAGGTACACCACGCATTGTTGCATGTGAGAAGTACCGATTCAATTGCAGCTCAACACTCCATGCTGCAAAGCCTCACAGATAATGATAATGCAGTCCGCCTTATATTCGACCTCACTGATGATGTGCCTGAGGCATTAACTTCATAGCTATAAATCGTCAAAGCTGAACCCGGGTCCCGCAGACTCGATACTCAACATGAAACTTACCTAAGCCGCAACCGCAGCTTCTCCGCCCCCCGAAATAACAAACCATCCACTTTCTAGCGAGAGAGTTGTATGGAATATATTGACTGTGTTCTAGATTTCACACAAGCTCTCAAACGATTGCTTGGAAAAAGCTTTTCCATCTCGTATGTCCGGTCTGACGAACTTTGACCGGCATACATACCCGGTAGCCTCATCTCCAAGAGAGTCCGATGCTGTGATGCTTTCTCCTGGGAGGAGATTGCTCAGTAACACAAAGTGGAGGCTGTATTGATACCTAGTACGTGAGTAGGTATATATTCCTGCCCTGATCCCTTCCAGAGCCCTACCTCTTTCTCCCCAAAGCCCTCATTCACATTCTCGTTCTCATCTTCAACCCTACTCACCAAGTCACTCTTTTCAACCAACCAATCCATTCAATCAACAATCATGCGCTGGTCGCTTTCTATCGCTTCCGCCGCCTCGGCGGCTCTCTTCGTCCTGCCCGCTCTCGCGGCCATCACCCCCGAGATGACCATGGACGAGAGGTACCTTGTCCGCCGCTCGCTGAACAAGGGCATGGGCACTCGCTACGGTCTGGACTGCACCGAGGAGGACTGCTGGCAGAACGGTGCCTGTGCTTTCACCGACTACACCCTCCCGTCGTCGGTCGATGGCTCGACTTGCGTGTCTGAGGAGCTGTGGGACAGCTCCGCCCACTGCGGTGGTTGCATTAGTGTCTCTTACAAGGGCAAGACCATCACTGTCATGGTAAGTCGTTCTTCCGGACCGCGATCCGTGATGTTTCCGCTCTCCAGCCCGTACATTGCTAACGAACATCTCACCAGGTCACCAACAAAACCGGCGGCGACAAGAACCACCTCGACATGACGCCCGACACCTGGTCCAAGCTGACCAACGGCCTCTCCGCCGGCGGCGTCGACGGCATCGAGTGGGAGTTCGTCAAGTGCCCCATCACCACCCCGCTCGCAATTCACATGCACAAGGGCGCCTCGCAGTACTGGTTCGCGGCCACGGTCGAGAACGCCACCCGCCGCACCAAGTCCCTCGAGGTCAGCGTCGACCAGGGCAAGACCTGGATCAAGACCACCCGCAACATCAACAACTTCTTCGAGGCCGCCGACCCGCTGAAGGGCAGCTCTGCTTGGGTCAAGTTGACCAGCCACACGGACACACAGGTCATTGTCAAGGATGTTGTGCTCAAGTCGGAGTCCGTCACCAAGTCCAACACCAACTACAAGTAAGCGAGTTGGCTTTGAGAGCCAAGGGTTAGGTCACTGTTCTGGTGTCCTTATATCGTCCGCACCTTGATCACAGTTTCGAATTGGTCACCGGGTTAGCAACTCTCGAACTTGTTCTCGTACGGTAAATATCGAGACACGGAGGAGAGAGAGAGCCTTAGACAACGTTAGCACAATCCATACATGCATCCTCCACGAACCTTCTCACAAGACTCACAGTGTAACAAAAACAACAGCCCAGATGTAGTAGAAACCGATAGGCAGTCACCTATATTCGACTCCGAAGTTTCGAAGGATTGCTATGATATGAATTGTTTTAGTAGATTTACTTTAACATGTCATCATCAAATTTATGCTTCCTTTTACTTCGTGTACTCCCTCTGCGTCAGCCTCGCAATGGTCGACAGCTGGATATTGCTCGTGCCCTCGTAAATCTGTCCAATCTTGGAATCGCGCCAGTACTTCTCCGCCAGCCCCTCCCTCACAAAGCCCATGCCGCCCATCCACTCGATCGCCTGCCCGCTGACCTTACCAGCAACCTGACTGGCGTACAGCTTCGCCATCGCAGCATCGCGCACAAAGTCCTCGCCCGCCTCCTTTTTGCGCGCGGCGTTGTACACGAGTGCGCGTGCTGCGCAAATCTCGGTGTAGGCCTGCGCGAGCTGGAATTGCATTCCCTGGAACTCGCCGACGAGGGAGCCGAACTGCTTGCGGTCGTTCCAGACGTAGTTGGCGGCGTTGCTGAAGGCGCCCAGGGCGAGGCCGGTCATCTGGGCAGCGATGCCGATGCGGCCTTCGTTCAGCAGGCCGATGGCGTACTTGTAGCCCTGGCCTTCTTCGCCGAGAAGGGCGTCGTGTGGGACGTCGACGTCGTCAAAGTTGAGGACGCAGGTGCTGGAGGCCTTGATTCCGAGCTTCTTTTCCTTTTTGGCAATTGTTAGGCCCTTTGTATCTTTGGGCATGACGAAGGCGGTGATGCCTTTGTAGCCCTTTTCGGGGGCGAGGTTGGCGAAGACGATGAAGAAGCCGGCTTCCTTGGAGTTGGTGATCCACATCTTGCTGCCGTTGATGCGGTAGCCGTCGGCCGTCTTCTCGGCTTTTGTCTTGAGGGCGAAGGCGTCTGATCCAGAAGCAGGCTCGGACAAGCAGAACGAGCCGACGGTGTTGGTGGCCAGCTGGGGCAGCCACTTCTTGCGGAGCGCCTCGCTGCCGTACTTTAGGATTGCGGTGTTGACGAGCGTGTTGTGTACGTCGACCATGACCGATACTGAAGGGTCGACCTTTGCCAACTCTTCGATTCCTACGATCGCTGCGGTGAAGTTCATGCCAGAGCCACCGTACTTCTCGGGGATCTCAATCCCCATCAGACCCTGTTCGAAGGCCTTCTCTACGATCTCGGGGTCCATCTCTTCGGCCTCGTCCATCGCGCGGACCTTGGGGAGGATGTCTTCGTTGGCGAACTTGGAGACTGCGTCTGCCATGGCTTGCTCAATCTCGCTGAAGTGTGTGATGGGTGTGGGCAGCATTGCTGCGAGGTCGTAGGGCTCGCCTTCGGTGGTGACGTTGTCGGTGTCGTATGACTTTCTGGCGGTGGTCGAGAGGCATCTTGAACTGAGGGGTGTGGTGAGTGGGTGGATTGAGATGGAGTGTTTCTGGAAGTGACTTACGCTGCCAGCGATCTTGCCACAGATGTGCGAGCGGCGGTGGTACGCAGAGGGGCCGTAGTGGTGGCGGCCCTCGCGAGAGGCCTAAGTGTGCGGGCGAAGGACGCCATTGTTGTGGTGTGTGTACGCGGTTGACGAGATATGGGTGTATTTTTGACGAGTAGGTCGTGAGTTGGTATACCGTAAGATCTGAGAGAGAGAATAAAAGGAAGTTGAAGGGAGATGTTAGTAGAAGGTTTGTACTGTAGGACGAAAGGGTAGAAAGAAAGGCCGGCTTGAGCCGTACGACATCACAAGCCAATGCGCTTATACCGAGAACATGATCAGTGCTGCCAAACGCCCAGGCCGAGGTTGCGGAGAAAGCTGGGGGCGAAAACATGGCGGAGCTAGCTCGGAGATGGTCAGGTGTACAATATACAGAAACTCAAGACGTTGCAGATCAAAAACCATCGCATTTCGAGCGAGTTTCGTCCTATTTACACTGACATGAACTGTACTTGCTGAATACCATAGACTCAACCTCTCGGCGCGCAACGAGTTCCCGTCAAAGCCGCAATACCTCCTCCAAAGCATTTGCAAGTGCTTCTCGAAATCTACGTTCAGCTTTGCTTTGGAACGGACATTTGCAGCTGATTTCTGCTCCGTTCAGAAACTGCCAATGGTGTGTCGAAAAGTCCTGAGCCTTGCGGCACGTCATTCTCAATATCATCAATGTCGCTGTCGGGAGTATCTCGTTTGCTGGAGCTCGTTTCGACGCCTGGTGACGGTTGGTCAAAGATCCCTGGAGCACCGTATGGCACATCGTTGTCACTGTTGTCATTCTCACAGTCGGGTAACCCTTGTCCTTTCGGCGACAGAGGTTCGGCTCGGGTGTAGAAGTGGTTGCGAGACCAGATTCTGACTCCGTAGAGGATTCCGCCGGGGGTTGAAAAGCTGCGGATGATGAGCCATGTGGTGTTGGTCAAGATGGCCAGTATTGTGATCGGTTCGAGGACGAATGTGGAGTTGTTGGGTGCGGGTACGTTGTTTGTGACTGTTCACTTAGTGAATCCATGGAGATGAACGGTGATTTGAACAGTCGTCATGTGAGGGGTTGAAGGTAACTAGTTCTGGAGGCACTTCGTACCGCGCCTCTGTGTGTGAGTACTGATATCAGTGTTGGAAGCAGGAAGTCTGTATCGATGAGTATTGCAACTTCACGCGATGTCCGTGTTTGGAAGGTGTCTCTCGCTGTTGGTTTTCGTGCCTCAGGCAACCTGTGTACCTCACCCCAAGTTTGCGAGGTGGAGCCCTCGCCCGAAATGTGAACTTCAACATCCGACAATCTCTCAGAATTCGCCGTGTGTTCTCAAAGGACGATGGTACCATACCAGGCCACCATTCCACAAACGCCTTTGGTCTATCATGCTTCAACAGTGACGATCTTTGTGTCTACACGCAAAGGTAGTCATTATGGACTCTTCAATTCGAAATCTTACAGCCCGCTGCTACATCCGAGTAACCTCAGCCCGTGGAACACCGCCCCTCCTCGGGTGCCAAAAGCACACTCCGCCTCAAGCTAGTCTTCCACGGAAGTCCAATCACCTTGGACCCAAAACCGACTCTTGCCTGCAAGAAATATCCTATGATGGAATCCTGGCTCTCAAAGATCCTAGATCTAGAAGCTGTACGCCTGTCTCCAAAGCGAAGGCTAGGATATTGAGACTCGTCGGACTGAAACAGGCTCTGACTCCGTAGCCTTCATTGGATTGCGGCTGCGAACGGTATAACACTGTGGCAGTAGCAGTATGCCACACCTCTATCGTCTTGTAGCCGCAAGAGACCCCAAACGTCCCATCGGGCGAGAAGAGAACACGTAACACGGGTCCATACTCTTTGTGTTGAACGTAGTGATTTGGGTATACTTCCGCGTCGGTGGAATTGAAGAACCGAATGCAGCCGCCGTCGTCCGCGGTTACGACAAGGTTGCTGCCCGGAGTCGGACAGAATGCGCAGTCGAGCAGTCGGCAACCCTGCGGTATGGATTCCACCGTGTGACCGGCCTCATCCCAGATTTTCAGAATCCCCGAAGTGGAAGAGGCGGCCAAAAGCCCGGTGTCGCTGTACGCTACACGAGTGACTTGGGCAAGCGACCATGCATGGTGGTGTAGTGTGTGACGCTCGGTGTAACCTGGCAGATCCCAGATCTTGACCGTGTTGTCGTCAAGGCCTACGGCAAGGCTGTGAAGATCCTTGGATATCGCGATGGACGTGACCGAGGTACCGGAGCTTTTGAGCTTCTCGAAGACTATACCATCCGCGGTGTTAATGAGCTGCATGCCACCTTTTCTGGCAACGGGAACCGCGATGCGCTGGTTATCTCGTGAGAACAGGCATTCGCTGGCGAAAGGCTGTTCGATGGCATGGTCGCCGTTGATCGGGACCCTTCTAATCAGCCGAAACGGGTATTCTCTCATCATGTACATCTCGAGATCCTGTTTCGTCCTAACGGCCAGGATATTGGATCCCGGGGAGAAGAGGAGCGATTTCACGTCTTTGATCTCAAATTGGCCGCGGCGTTGCCCGTCTTGTGGGCTCCAGAGTCTCAGAATACCGTCTTGGGACCACGAAGCACCATATTTACCGTTCTCGCAAAGCGTCAGTGCCATAACGGAACGACTTGAGAGACCAACTTGGATCTGCTCTTGCCATTGGATCGCGCTGCTTCTGGGACTGACGCTGACCCTGCTTGGAATGCGGCGAGCCGTGTGTGGCAGAGGACCCGGCGAAAGATTGTCGAACGATCCTTTCGGAGAGGGGGTGCCTTGCATGCTCTGAACATGAGGAGCAGCGCGCGGCTGAAAACCAGGCATTAGACTGTCGAACGATCCTTTCGGAGAGGGGGTGTCTTGCATGCTGTGAAAATGGGGAGTAGCGTGCGGCTGCCAGTCCGGCATCGAGTATCTCGGAGAAGGCGTATCCCACATGCTTTGGACGTGAGGAGCAGCGCGCGGTTGACAATTCTGCGTGGGACCGTCAATCGGATATCTCGGAGAAGGCGTATCTCGCATGTTTTGGACGTGAGGAGCAGCGCGCGGCTGATGAACCGGCATCGAAACGTCGATCATGTATCTCGGGGAGGGAGTGTCACGCATGCTTTGAACGTGAGGAGCAGTTCGCGGCTGGCAGTCCGGCATTGGACCGTCGATCGATTCTCTCGGAGACGATGTGAACTGTGGGTGGCGGTTGCTCACGGAAGCGCCGACACCAGTCCCCCAACGGTCCATGGGACTTCCCGACCTCACGTCGGCCATATTGTTTCCACTTTGAGTCCGATAGGGTGTCTCGATCGCTGGCAGTTCTGCAACTCCAGTCCATGCGTCATGGTTCTCTGTCGGCTTTGGGGACATGTGAAGCGGACTCGAGCTCTGGTAGCCGGAGTCGCGCTGTTGCGGCGGATGTGTTGTTTCAGGCCCATATGTGTTCTGAGCCTGAGTGGGCATAGTGAAGGCTCTGTCCTGGTTTGTAAACCTCATTTCGTATGGCTTTGGCGGACGGGTTGGGTAAGGCTCAAGTATGTTCGGAGGCTGAGTGGGTGTAGAGACGGCTCTGCCCTGGACTGCCAGCGGCGTTTCATATGGCCCTGGCGGATAGGATGGGCGAATACGCACATGCTGCGATCGGGTCAAAGAGTGGTGTGGGACAGCGCTGATCTGCTCAGTGAAACTTCGTGTCTTCCTTTGACCCGACTGAGCGAGTGTCTCTGGTTGCGGGCCTTCTCGAACGGACACCATGGGTCGCAACGCATCCCCAGCATTCGATGTCAACGTCCGATGACCACTGGTAGCGTCCGAAGGCTTCCGCACTAATCCCGGAGGCTGTTCCTCCTTCGTTTCTTGTTCAGCGAGCTTGTCGTTTTGCTCTGCGGTTCCTTGCCCCAACCATGCGGGTGTCAACAAAGGTAACATGCCCCAAAAGCCACCGAGGGTTGCCGTATTCGCAGTGTCCGAAGTCTCATGTGAGATTACCGAGTCGGCTGGGATGGGAGAGACAGGCGCTGCCCAGCTGTCTTCCAAGCAAAGTCGAGCTTCAGGCCTGTTTGTTGGGTGTGGCCTCAAAAGCTTGAGGACGAATTTGATACCATCTGGACTGACTTTTCCGTTGATCAGCGGGCCACAAAGACGGTCAACCTCATACCTTTCATCATCGGGGTCACAATAGTTGCGGAGATCTCTGATTGTAGGGAATGCCAGATTGCCGGAAAGTAACAGGTAAGTGACCAAGCCAGTGGCAAAGATATCCGTCGCGTGTGAACAACGCTCTTCGGAATATATATCACGTTGTTCAGGTGCCGAGAAACCAGGCGAATAACAGTAGGTATCAGCGGCTTCGCTGTCGGCCTTTGCTCGTTTACTGAACCCAAAGTCTGCAATTTTGACCCACCAGCTGGGTCCAGGTTGCTGGACTAGAATGTTCTTGAGGCAGGAGATGGTCAGCTTGCCGCTCTGTTTCCTTGTCGGGTGGCATTCACTCACATCGGGTTTCAGATCTCGGTGGACGAAGTCGTGAGCGTGCATGTGTTCAAGTCCTTTGAGAATTTGTTGAGTGATGGAGCGCACCTCGATCTCCGGCAATGATTTCCCTTTCCGGGCGTATGCAAGAGATTTGTGCGGGAGATACTCCATCGTCAGACAAATGACATCTGGCGTCTCGCTGCTCGAAGGTCAGTATGAGCTGCAGGGTTACGGAAGACTTGTACACTCACTACCAGCCGAACGACTTGACAAAGCTCTCTTGGTACTGTGAGACCCGTCAGCAATGTGGACAGCGTTCTTGCGGGCAGACGACCAGTCTGTCTACCTCGGAACGCGAGAAAAGCATGGCCGCTTCAATCTCGCGTTTGAAGTTGCCTTTCATTTTCTTCACAACTTTCACGGCTCTTTCTTCACCCTTGGCTTCACCCTCGATGCATTCCTCGACGTATACCGCTCCTCCGCTCCCCTCCCCCAAACAAACGCCTCTCTTCCAATCTTCTTTGCGCTCGTAAGTTCGTATGTTCCATATCCCCGGTACGGAGATGGTCTGTCTTGCAATTTCATAGCCATCTATGGCTAACAGCTCCACTTTCAACTTCGAATGGTCGGATTCTGTCTGCATGGCGGGCGGATGGTCATGAGAACCACCGGTGGGGTTCTCGCCTTTCTTTTGGGCATGGCAGGTCGGGGGGCGTTTGGCGAAGCTATCGAGGCAGGCTGTGATCAGTCGCTCGTCTTGCATGAGTGTCGGCCGCATTCGTGCCCAAAAGAGGCAAGGCACAGATCTAGATCGGCGCCCTCGAACGCCATGTGCGGCCGAGACAGCGGGCGTTAACTTTGTTTTATATATATCATCGGATCGATCAAAAATACATGATCCCCCCTCCCTTCATGCTACTACAGCAACAGATCATCGATCCGATCACAACACTCCAGTCTCTTTGCCCGAACAAAATTGAACACACCACCGATTACAACGATGGAACCTGTCAGTCTCGGCTTTGCTATCTTCGAAACCATCAATGTAACTGTTGGGTGAGTTGTACAGCGTTCAAGGGAAATGCGGGGAAGGGCTAATTGTACATGTACAGGTACGGAATAAAACTTGTCAATGCCTGCCAGACGTACCACAACGCAGAACCCGAGATCAAAAAGCTCACGACGATCGTCGAATGGATCTGGTATCGGATCAGCGTGCAGATTCGCCATTTGAAGGATGTATGTGAGGATCTGGAGCCTGAGTTCATCCAACACCAAGACAATTTGCTTATGGACTTGGCCAGCGAGCTGTCTCTGGCGACGGGAAAGCTAAACAGCTTGTGCAGAGGTCACAAGAGGGACAAGCTCAGGTATGTGCTGCTCAAGAAAAGCCTCGACAACACGATTGGATCTCTGGAAGCCTGGCAGCACAGATTCGACCCGGGATGGTACTTGATGCTGAAGAAGCAGAAGTATACTTCGAGGCGCATCGTCGATGATCATGACTCGGATGCCATGGTGACCGCGAAAAAAATCCAAATTGCGTTGTCAAACGATGACTCAGCCAGACTGCAGAACATATATTGTCCGTCTGTGAAAGAAGAGTACGCCCAGTGGGCCAGCATCGACGGCTCTACGGCCGTGGTGCTTACAGACACGAGCAGAACCGACGGCATTTACATTGTCGATCCTCTTCCATGCCCAGGAGTTTCCGAGGCGGGAGACCTTGAGAGCGATGTTAGGGCCCTCGTCCGAAAGCTCCGCGCTGTCGATCCAGTCAGATTCAGCATGCTGCAGTGTAGCGGAGCTCAACGCAAGAGGAGTAAGGCAGGGAGCTTCCATTATGAGTTGGTATTCCGATTCCCAGAAAACGCGAGCGGCGAGCCGACATCTCTTGCTACTTTGATCGCGAGTGCAAAGCAAAAGCGACACAGCCTAAGCGAGCGGCTGAGAATTGCGCAGCAGTTGACAAGAGCCGTCTGCTACGTTCACGCTCTCGATTTCGTCCACAAGAACATCCGACCCGAGTCTGTACTCGCTTTCCGACAGAACAGATCAACACTCGGCTCGGTGTACCTGGTCGGATTCGAAATGTTCCGTCGCGAAGATGGCTCTTCACGGATGACAGGCGACTCCAGCTGGGAGAGGAATGTTTATCGGCACCCGAAGCGCCAAGGCAATCATCCCGAGACGGCGCATTCCATGCAGCACGACATTTACAGTCTTGGCGTCTGTCTGCTGGAGATTGGACTTTGGCAGCCCATCTTACCGCTGGTAGCTGATGCGAAGGGGACTCGCCCGGATAGCGGAAATGCCATGGAGGTCCAGCAACTTACGACTCTACCTCTGGATCAAGTCAAGAAGAAGTTCGAAAGTCTCGCAAATGGCTTGCTGCCGTCCGTGATGGGAGATAAGTATCGAGATATCGTGGTGAACTGCTTGACTTGCTTGGACGACGAAAATGTTGAGTTTGCTGACACCAGCGTCTCCACGGGCGTGAAGTATATACAGATGGTATGCCGCCACGGTCTGCTCGTCATCGTGTTTTGCTAACAATCGGTGTAGATCCAATCCGTGATGGAAGAGATAAAGTTGTAGCGCATTTTGTGGGATGAGTGCGCATCGCGAGAACACTTTTGTTGGGGTGATCATCGTATCCCAAGAACCTCTGTATCAGGTTCAGTCACTAGAGAGACGACAAACATCTTCTCTATCAATGCATGATGATGTTGCACATGTAACCAAGAGCCGCCGTGATTTCTCTGGTAGTAGAACAACGGGTGCTCAGCCACCACGCAGCAACACAATCTGATCTCCTGACTCCATGTCTTTAGGTCTATAGCCGACCACGTGTTGCGTCCAGCTAGCATCAGAAGATCGCTCCGTAGTGGTAAGGAAGAACCGCGAGTTCGAGATGGACAGTCTGATTATTCTGTTGCATTCCACTTGCTCGGAGATGGACCCTGAAGACCTTCGTGGTCATGTCTGTGTTGCAGGCGTGGCACAAGTCAGCCGATACCTTGACATACCTCCCTGAGTTTCGCTGGAACTTCGTTACTAGTTCATGCTTGGTATCAGCTTGGCGGACGCGCTCAATCGATAGTCGTTGAGTGTCTTGCCAAAATAAGATGTGCTGCAAACTGAGGCACATGCTAAAGCCAACAAAAGGAAGTGAGGTTTAATTGCGGGAGCAAGCGAACAACCCGGCCCACGGAAATAGCTTACAACAGATGCATGAGAGCTTGTACCTGGAGAGAGGTTTAAACCCTCAGGCTTCAATTAAGCCGTAGGATACTTGTCGAGATTGCGACAACGTTCCCAACCACAGGCTTGCCTTGGGTCCGCAAGCGTCAACTAGCCGCGATGGTGAAATTGGATTTCTGCTTTTCCAAGTCGGTCGGGGAGCGGGTCTGCGCCGGTATCGTTCCGTCTTATCCTTTGCTGCACATAAGCTGTGCCGACTCCGATAGTCAAAGCGGTCTTAACGAGAAACGCAGGTGCAGCACTGAAGCGAAAGACCCATGCTTGCGAGACTGAGATGTCATCCACGGGCTCGCCGGCGAGAGACAAACACCTGTAGTGATGTCCGACCGCCAAAGCGATTGCGGCGGCAAGCGCGACTGATATGAACATTGGTGCTCTCCATCGTGCGAAACTCGATGATTCGTTCGCTGGAGATGAAGGCTCGTCGGCTGGCTCGAATTGCGAGTATTTTCCCCTGCTAGTGGGTGTTATTATGAAGCGATGTGTGAAGGTTACCGTGAGTACAAATCTGGGACAAGGCTGGAACGCAAGACGTTATATGCTGGCCGTGAGGCAGTGCGTCTTCCGTCTCTGCGCTTGCCTTGTGACGGCTCCCACACTACATGTAGGCAAGGCAATAGACTGCATCACGCTGTGCAGGCCGCGGGTCACATCAGTACGCCCGCATCACCGCAAGGCTGGGGCGCCTCGTAGGTCTGCGAGGCTGAGAGCACCCTCTTGAAGTCGACATCGTGACAAATTGATCCTGATGCAATGCAAGGCCTGGATCACAGCAATGGTAAAACCAAGAGTGAGGTCTTTGAGTGCTGGGTGTATCCCAGCGAGTCAGAGTGCCCTGGTGGTCGCGTTTGCGTATAGTACGGCGCCGTTTGCCTTTGTTGCCGCTGGCTGCCAGCTTATCTTCGCATCATGCGCCTCCGTGGCGAGCTGCAGCTGTTCATCTTTTATTGGTGTGTATAGTCCGCATGTGAGAACGAGGCGTCAATAACATCGCCTACATCATGCAGTCCAGACAAGGCTGGCTAGAATTTGGACGAGGCTACGCCCCATCTGGGTTCACGATGTCGACAAAGGGAGTCTTGTGGGAGTTGAGGAGGGGAGGGTTCCCAATGGGGCCGGCCAAAGTTCTATCGGGCCGCGACCTGTGCGGAGAAGTGGGGCTATACCAGCCACAGCCACGTGGTCGGTCAGCTTCACAGGAGCGTTATCTTCTGCCGAATTCTGATCGATCAATTGGTCCAGAACTTTGTCAAACCCACAAGTACACGAATTCCCTTCGAATTCGAGAGAATATATTTCGACATACTCCTTGATAATTGCACCAGATCGAGCCATCGTCCGCAGTAGACTTACAACGCCCTCATTTGCGAGCTAGCTAGCTACCACTACGATATAACGGCGGAGGTGAGGACCAGCTGCCGGAATAATAAGATGGCTTACTAAGACTCGGACAGAAGGAACGCCAAAAGCGGACATCCTGATCCTACAGGTCTATCTTTGTAGGCCGCTCCATCCATCCCCAGACCAAGCCACAATTCAGCCGCAAAAAGCAAAACCCTGAGGTTTCTTCAGCTCGCTTATGCTGTGGAAGGAGCAAGCGTTTCCTTTCATTCGTATCAGTCAGTGCCAAAGAATCCCGCTGTGGACTCGTCGCACCTCCTCTCATTCCTCGCAGCCGAAACTGAAGAAATACAATTTCCCAAGAAGCAATGTCCTTCCATATAAAGCGCTCACAAACGTCGAAACTCGAGACACTCCAGCAGTACGGAGGCATCCGATCAACTCGCTGGGTACAGCCTCCGCAAGGCAAAAGTGTGCTCGAGATCCAGACGACCCACACGCCTACTGCGCTGCAGAAGGTACCGGAGGACAAGAATTATTTGACACCGCCTTACCATTGTACGTGAGAAGTTTCGTACCACGAGATTATTCGGGTTGGTACTAAGTCGAACATGCAGGGCATTGGTACCAGGACGAGTACTTCCATGTCAAAGAAGGGTATGTGAGGGTTCAACGCATATGCCCCAATATCAATCCAAGGGATATCATTCCAAGGGATACCATTCCAAGGGATACCATTCCAAAGGAGCATTCCCACATACCAGCATAGAAATCTGACGCGGTAGTTCTTCCAGACGTTACATATTCACCCTTGAAGGCAAAGACACCGTCATCTCAGCTTCAGATCCCCAGCCAGTCCGCATCCCAGCTCGGGCACGCCATACATTCAAAGTCGACGACACACACGAGGGACCTTGCACCATCGAGATCAGCACGGACGTCTCGCCAAAAGCGCCTGGCTCGGAGCCCGAAGCCAACGGTGCGAGTTCCAAGTTGTAAGAATTGCCTTCTCTTCCAAATGTTCCGCTCTTGGAACGCAGTCGTGAGCCGAACCAAAACATCATTACTGACGAGAACCCCGTGCAACGTGAACAGTTTCCGAAACATCTACACGTACCTCGACGACTGCTACTTGCAGAATGTCGAGCCTTCGTTGCCCCAGCTTCTTCTGATGCTTGACAGTGCCGAAGTCTCG
>Ga0265797_10007592_pt1 | contig 14758 bp, 16 predicted proteins | sample P2T30metagenome_FD_192433 | JGI IMG/M metagenome (GOLD analysis project Ga0265797, IMG submission 192433) | Plant litter microbial communities from East Loma Ridge, Irvine, California - P2 T30 | ecosystem: Environmental > Terrestrial > Plant litter > Unclassified | place: USA: California... | reverse complement strand
GCCGGGCTCGTGTATAGCATTACTTCATCCTCGAGGGAATTTTGACCGCCTACTGGTAACGATTGATGGTTATGCCTTCCCTGATTCGAGGTGATATTATCGACAACTCGACGGAAATATCACGCATTTCGGAGGTTGTATGGAAGTTTAAAGCTACTTCTAGAAATATTCTGACCGATGGCATATAGGCTTCTTTGCTGTCTAGGTTGGTGACGGATAAGCGCTGGAATTCAACAAACCTGAGAGCATAGCTGAAGCTCAGCGCTTCATGCATGGCGCACTGGCTCTGCGAGAGATCAAAATTGGAGAGTATTATCACTATTGAAAAGTACTTTAATATCTAAATTCCCAATACGACAATGGGTTTCAAGTTCCGCGTTATCGACTTTGCACAGCCAGAGTTGGCAGCGGGTTTCAACTCGTTAATGGCTGAAAAGCCTGGCTTGTGGGACCGAGTGGAAAAGCCCTTAGGGGCGTTTGTTGGAATTGCATTTGATCTCCACGAACTTAATAGGCTGCATGCAGAGATCTGCGAGTACACCAGAGTAGTCAAGATCTGTGAGCGCGAGCGACTTGTTCCTATAAATCTCGGCGATGCTGTCCATTTCACAATGAATGAGTCCCACAAATTTGAGAAATAGATAGCTAATGTAGTGTATAAACTCACTAGGTTTAGCATAGCCCTTGCTTAAATAGTGCAGGACGAGCAAGGTAGTACTCTCAAATGGGTGACCGGCGAGCATGATGGAAGATATGCTAATATCTGATAGGATGTTGAAATTCCAGATCTCTAGAGCAGGAAGGCGGCAAATTCATCGGTGGACTGTAGCCTATGTTTGAAAATAGTGTCGCGTGTAGAGGAATAGAAGTACCCATCTGCATAAATCAAATATGCATTACTTACTCTTCGGCAAAATCGGCTACAACCATGCCTTAAACAGAGCTGTCGGGCACTAATCAACGCGGGAAGGCACCTACGATGTTTGGGCAAGTAAATATGCTTGATTGCGAGGAATATGCTTCGTAAACAAATACGTAATCCTATCACAAGACAGTCGCCGGCTAGTCTCTCTCAACTTCCCGTAACATATCGATCTTGGCCTTAGTAAATCATGTGTCTCCGTCTTGAGTTTTGATGAACCTCTATCCTTGTTACTTGAAACCTTTTTAGGGGACAGAAACACGGCAGTATACTATGTCACAATAGAAATAGAATCATTGAGAGCTATTAATAATTGGAGCGCGATCCTGCTAGCAACTTCCATTCGACCTTTACACATGTGGCCATCAAAGGATCATGCGGCCAAGTTACAATAGCACGAAACAGTGTTACAGCTGGATACCAAGAGTGGAGCTGTCTTCGCTAGAGACTGTAGGTTTCTCATTTGATAACATAACGTGGAGTTACGCTGACAGGAAGTAACAGCTAAGAAATTATAATGTAATAACCAACTCTACAAGCGAGTGTTACCTCAGGAGTGAATGAGGCTACAGATTTTAATCAATAACTTCTGTAAACAAGCAACTAGTTGCTTCCAGTCAGATAGACTTCGAATCGCGAACGATGATTTCCTACGTCTTTTCTTCTTTTTCTTCTTCTTCTTCTTGCTCCTAGGTGAACTCCAGAACAGACTCCATCTCCGTGATATCCGTAATCTCCGTGGTTAAATCCTTCAGCAAGTTCTCCTGTTCTACAAACTTCATTTTAATCTCGTCGTCTTCCTTGACTAGCTTCTCTACTTGAGTCTTTAGACTTACAAGTACAACGAATTTCTCTGAAAATAGCCTGATGTGTTCCTCCTTAGGTGTCTCCTACTCCAGGTCATGTAGCTCATCATCCAGAGCCTTTACCTCTTCGTGGCGCCTCGAGACTTCAAGAGCGGATAGCTGACTGACCTCCTCTAGCTCCTGTAGCTTATTGTGCAGAGTTTCTAGCTTATCGTTACTTTTCGAGGTGTCGGTAACGGGAATTTGGCTGATCTTGTTGCAGTGCGGCTGTGGATGGGAGGTGGAAGGCGGCTGAGAATCACCGACGGAGTGAGCTAAACGATCGGAGCTAACACTACCCAAAGTATCTCGTTACTAGATTTAGAGGCCATACCAACGCCATTGGAGTTTTCTGAAGAAGGTACCAGGCTTAAGCTACACTGGACATGAGCTGGCGTAAAAGTTGGAGCGGTGGCACGCAGGCGGTCATTTAGCTCTTCACAACCGGACTTTGGGCTTTATAACATTCTGTCGATTGGTGGTATATCGAACTTATCCACACAGCAAGTAGCTTAGATATACCGGACGATATTAGAGTCGGCGATGTGTATCCGCAATGGGTCAACGTCTCGTTTGCTTGCGTACAATAGCACACGCCGCACGTGCCCCCAAACGTATGTATCAATCTCATTTGAATTTTATTCTGCTCACCGTAACTTCAACGTTGTACGACAGCCCTGAATAGTCGTCATAGCAACCGCGTTTGAATCCGTTCTCTTAAGGTACCGCTTCGATTCAATCGCACTCTATTCTTGACTAAACCGACAATCTGCGAGACCTGATACATCCTATTGATTTAATCATATACGTGTTCCTTCGATTCACGAGTTATACGGACACAGAACACGTAGCACCAAGTCTAAACAAGCTGAACATTGTCGTCCCCAGATGAATTCAGGTACCAGTCTATCTCAGTCACCACCCACGCGGAATGAAGTGCTTGAAGTAGCCGCGCATATAATGGAAATTTCGACTCCGCATCAAGCTAGAGATCACGCACGAAAGAACCTTACCTTTGCCGAGTATGTTAGAATGGAGGCGAAGAAGAAAAGGAGCGATACCGGGGAAGATCACGATATCTCTTGCAGAGCGCCTGGAACCGAACCAGCCACAGCAGGCAACTATAGCAGTACCACCACTCACTTTCCACAACGCTCCGAGAAAGGCGATATACCGCCATCGAGTTCCAAAGCTACATGCGGCAGTGAAGACGGTACTGGTTCAGACAGATCATCTACCGAATGCTTATATGACTTTAAGGCATTGAACAAACAAACGAAGGGGCTCATCAAAACGGAAATCAGCGAGTTGGAGAGCTGTCTTCTGGAATTACCCAAGGTACTAATTGAGGTGTCGTCAGGGAAGGGGTATCTGCGAGCCATTCAATTGGCCACCAAAGCTCTCATTATCCGTAACGGGCAGGAACAATATGGCTCCAGAATCAGTACTGTGTATTTGAGCGTCCGATCTCGAAATGAGAATCAACGCTAACGTCAGTAGCGAATATTCCATGTTGCAAGAAGAAGAAGCAACAAGGATGAAGGAGCTCATGATCGAGTACAAGCAAATTTGCAGCCAGCTAGCGGCACAAGACGACGATATTTACCTTCTGCAGAATAGGCTTGCGGAGAAGGTACTCTATTCGATGAAGTTGTTATGGCAGAAGACCGAACGAGAGAGTGCCATAACCCACAACAAAGAACTAGATAGGATGCACATGGAGCTTTATAGGTCATTCACCAATCATGAAGCTCTTCTCGCCAAACTCAAGACAGAGGAATACAACGTGGAGAACCTTAGGCAGAAGCTATCGATAGCTGAAGGCAGTAGCTTCGAAAAGGAGAAGACTATAAAGAAGAAGAACGCAGAGATCGAAAATGTACGCAAGGAGGTCGAGCGGCGTGTGGGCCACGAGAAAGTGGAGCTGATGAATCGACTCTACGATGCAAAAGCGGCGGTCCGACGCAACGAAAAGATATCTGCAGAGAATACGGAGTTAAAGAACAGGGTCGCTGGACTAGATCGAGAGAAAATGATGTTACAGAAAGCGAGCAAAGCGCATGATGAAGAGGCTAGAGCGCTCAAAGAGGGCTACGACTATTTCAGCAACGAGAGTCGAACGCTTCAGACGGAGAAGATGATACTACAGGCTGAATATGATGAGCTGAAGCAGGAGCGCGACCAGCTGCTCAAGGAACGCGAATCAATTTCAAACTCATCCAACACTATCCAGCCTGTGAGGACATCTTCACAAGTATCGTCGGGAACATCGGCAATCGGACAGCGGTTCACGGGACTCTAGCATTTGGAAAGTCTTTTTATATTCTGGCAAAACAAGTTGAACAAAGTGAATGTTCGTAGAGATGAATCGCGAGCCAAGAGTAAAGACCTCGAGGGCAAGATTCGGGAAGCTCGGCGGCGACTGAAAGAAATAAAAAAGGCTCGTCGGACGTTGCAGCGCCATAACATGAAGACCAGGAGCGAATATGAGAACCCTAGTGCAGCAATGGTCCGAGACAATAATCTTCCAGCGTCTGAAGTGGTGGTAGTTTCTGGAACGCATCGCCAGAGTCGTGCAGCAATGGAGATGTTCCCCCCTCTGAACCCTCCAGTCATCTCTAATACTACACGGCTGAGAACTGTGAGCTGCATTCGTTTGGTTGGAGTTCCAAAGACGAATTCGACTGGGGGGAGTGGGAAGGGTTGAGTTTGGATATCAAGTGGTGCTCGCCTGGAGAATGTAGATAGCTAGTTTGGGTGGCATGTGATGGGCTTGAAGGTCCTACAAGGCAACCCATGGGTAAAGCTCTTTGCAGTAATGAGCCGATACCAGAGTAATGAGAGTAAATGAATTCACATTTGTACTCGTTGAGTGCTATGTAAAGTGACATGTTGTAGGCCATGGATGTGAGGATGCAACCAGGTCCGACGCTAGTTCCACTCGCGCAATGACGCCAGCTGATCCCTGCTCTTCTAGGTAAGAGACAACCACCACGGTCTAACACTCCAAGTCCAGTTCTGAACGCAACGCCAAGGGCCCATCCGACCATACAAGGATCTCTTACGCTCTGTTCATCATGGACGAAGCGGGTGTTAGAATAACAGAGAAAATACAGTCGTTGAGTGACCTGGAGCTTGCTGTCCTTATTTGCTTGGTCGCGGACCAGCATTGCATTATTGAGACCGAGAAGGAACTCATCCGCGATGTGCAGGAAGAACTGAAGCTCGTGAGTATTTTAATGCGGTGTTTTATTGGCAATGCTAACGGCCTCAGATTGCAGGGAGCGTCTTCGGGCTAACATGGGCGGTGCTGGACTGCAATGAGAATACCACGCTTGACGATTTCGGAAGTGGTATTCTAGTTCGAGCAGATGGAGGTGACGATTCAAATATCAAGGATTACAGAAGAGAGGGCGAGGTATAGTCAATTTGTACAAGGCTACATGTACACCACTGAGATTCGTACAGTTTTCGTCAATATCCAGGTCGCCACCCAATGCCTTCAGCCCACTCGATAGCCAGCGCATCGCAAATGTTGTTATTGCAAGGAACCTCAACCAAGCGAGTTCGCAGGTCCAGATCCAAGCCTTGGAGGTCTGACCACTATCACTATACATTGGTCCTAGCTGACGATCGTCAGCTTATACGCGGAAAACGGAACTTCACAAGAACTGCAGTACACGCCGCACCAAAGCCTTTTCTGTTCATTGCCATGAATATTTCTGACAACCCACGCTTAACGATGCATCTAGTAAGTTGCAAGAAGATATCGGTTCTGTATACTAACCTGGCTACAGAACGACCAGTTCTTCATCTCGCATAAACACCAGGCAGATGACGGGTTGCCAAACATGGAAGAATTACAAGAGAAGGAGCGAGTGCTAGACGATGGCGCATCCATGTCTTCTGTGGTGCGCACCCGGCCATTTGTACATGGGAAACAGATGCCGCAAATTGCGTTGTTCTCACCTGAAGTATGCAAATCCGGCAATACCACAGCCTGCACGAACTGACGAGTACAGGATATCACAAACCTGACCAATCTCACATCTGAAGTCAAGATCAGCTCGGAAGTACGGGCCTATCTACACAATATTGTCGTCTTCATGAGGCTACATCGAGCAGTTGCCGGGGGCATATCTGCGTTGGCTACGAGACATTTCAATACACTGGCACAGTGGGTGATGCACTATTTGGAAGGAGTAAAGCTGACTGTCACAGTGTCCTCGCCCCGCTCCACGGTCTCGACTATATCTCGCCGTCTATGGTGGCTTTAGCTGCTCGCAAGATATATGCACATCGCATTACCATCACTACACCGGAAAATGAACGCAGCATGCAATGGGGTAGCTCGCTTGAAGCTGTGAAAGCCGTTCTTGAAGGTGTGACCGTTGAAGACGTTATCGAAGAGGTGCTAGAGTCGGTCGAAGTCCCGCTTTAGAGGCGCTTATCAGTCAGCCAAATGACCAAGGCAAAGTCTCTCGTGGTTGACAGACTAAGGCTTGAGTAAGAATGCTCGTTGCTGATGTCATCAGTCGCGCGGACGTGATTGGCACTAGGCGGGACAATGCCTGCCCCTCGGAAAGTGGGCCACTTCTTGTACTCGCAGCATTGCGCACACGCTACAGAGAGTACAAAACGCCAGCGACAGCACTTTGAATCCTCAATTGCTTTCTTGTTTGCCAACTTTCAACATGGCCGCAAGTTACTTCGACCAGCTTAGCCCTGGCGTGCAAGAAGCGATCGAGGTACCTCAGGTCCACCAGACGTCATAGCGATGCGTTGAGACTAACTTCCTTATTGAGAGCGAGCTTGCAGGCGACCAAGACTCCAAGAGTATTGCCAGCGTAAATAGTCATGACGATGCGCTAGAGGTACGTACCCCGCTATAGCTTCTGTCCATATACTGAAAAACGACCCCAGGTAGTTTTCGAAGGCGGATACCACAGTCGACGCCGCAAAGCCTCTCTTGCGCCGCTCCCAGGGAAAATGACGTCGCGCCCCGAAAATGGCCGCCGTACGACAGCCTGCATAGTTCACTCGCTATTAGAGAAGCATGATGGGGTTCCAGTCAAGGACCACTCGCAGTCGTACGAAGGCCTAGCGCAGGAGAGGCGCGTAGACAAGGACTCACAGACGACGCGTGCCGAGCAAACGGAACACTCACGGCTGCTGACAAAGAAGGAGCTTTCCGACATGGCATTTGGGATACGAGAGCTTTCCAAGAAACTTTCGCAGATTCGGCTAAAGTTACATGTTAAGAACATCTTCATCCTGGGCAAGGCGCATGACGAAGCTCTGATTAAGAATTCGCGCGAAGTCACCGATTGGCTTCTGGAGAAGAGCAAGGACTATACGGTGTATGTGCTGATTTTGGGTATGTGGAACACAACTGACAAAGCATAGGTACGTGGAACAGACGTTACAGGATAATGCCATTTTTAATGCGCCAGGAATCTTGGAGAAGGAAGAATACAAGGGCCGTCTCAAGTTTTGGACGAATGAGATGTGCGCCAAACGGCCGCAAACGTTTGATATTGTTCTGGCGGTAAGATGTTCACGTTTTGGGAGACATGAACATGCAATAGTTAACACCAGCACAGCTCGGAGGCGACGGCACAGTTCTCTACGCCTCATGGCTCTTCCAGCGCATCGTTCCACCCACCATTGCATTCTCCCTGGGCTCTCTCGGGTTTCTCACCAAATTCGATTTCGAGCTTTATCCACAATCCCTCTCCACTGCGTTCGCAGACGGCATCACAGTGAGCCTCCGCCTCCGCTTCGAAGCCACCGTGATGCGAACCCAGAAACACGACGGCAAAGGCCGTGATCTGGTAGAAGAGCTGATCGGAGAGGAATGCGACGACCACCATACACACTTGTCGGACGGGACATACAACATCTTGAACGAAGTAGTCGTTGACCGAGGGCCAAACCCTACAATGTCATCTATCGAGCTATTCGGCGACGACGAGCACTTTACCACCGTCCAGGCAGATGGGATATGCGTCTCTACACCCACTGGTTCCACGGCATACAACCTTGCAGCAGGTGGTTCGCTTTGCCACCCAGACAACCCCGTGGTCCTTGTGACAGCCATCTGCGCACATACGCTCTCATTCCGACCCATCATTCTCCCCGACACCATTGTGCTTCGCTGCGGCGTTCCCTATGATGCGCGAACGAGCTCTTGGGCTAGCTTTGATGGCAGAGAACGCGTGGAACTCAAGCCGGGTGACTATGTCACTATTAGTGCTAGTAGGTTCCCGTTCCCGAGTGTGCTACCGTTGAATAAGACGAGGACGGATTGGATCGATAGTATCAGTCGGACCTTGAACTGGAATAGCAGGCAGAAACAAAAGGCGTTTAAAGAGTGGAGTTCGTAGAGGAAGGGATAGGGATGGGTTTCCTGCATGCTTCCTGATGAGTCGGGCGTACTAGGGATTGCATCCGTGGCTTTGGACCTGCATTGTTTATGGAATATCGATCTCACGTGTCATGTACTGTATTGAATGATGAAATTTGAATTACACAATGTAGTGTAGGTCTGAAGCATGCCATTTCGTAGCAACTTGGATATATATATTACATACATAGTAGACAGTGGATGTGGGTATCTTGAAAAGAAGAGAAAAAGCCAACCAAGAACAAAAACATCAACATGATGGCATTCATACGGCCGCCTCCTCAGCCGCTTCCTGCTTCCGTATCTGGTCCTCCAGCCTCTTCTTCTCCGCCTGCTTCAACCTCATCATAGTAACCTCCTCCAGACTCGGCGTCTTTGGACTAAAAGAAAATTTAGGTGTTCCCAACGGCGTACCGGGACCGAAGCCCTTGTTGGCCATGGCACCCGGCGCGCCAAATGATGTTCTAAACGACTTGTTTTTGGGTGTTGACGGCGCTGAGGGAGCTGCTACTGAGGGTGATGTGGGCGCGGGGGCGGGTGCCGGCATATCTGTATTCATTGGCGATCTAAGGTCCGGTTCGCCATTCGCCCAGGTGACGGAATCCAAGGCTGGATAATCCGTCTTTGCGTCCAAGACGGCCGCGTGTGCGTGATCGATGCGCGTGTATACCAAGAAGACGATGGCGATGAGTTTGCGGTGCTTCTCCCCCGAGGGGCGTATCTTCTTGTCTTTGCCTATTACCACGCTGTCGATTTTGCCGTATTTTGCAAACATGGCCGTGATTTTTTCCTTGTCCCAGAGCATGGCGTCTCCCTCGCGGTGGAAGCGGACTTTGACTGTGCGGTCGATTTCAGGGGTTTCGCCCGGTTTGGGTGCGAGGGTTTGTTCTTCTGGGCTTTTGTTGGGGTCCATGATGAAACTTGCTTCGTCGTCTTCTTTGCGCTTCTTCTCCAGCCGCTCCTGGGCTTCCTTTCGGCGCCGCTTGCCGTCTTCGGCGAGGCGCTGGATTTCCTGCTCGCGGCGCTCGGCTTCGTTCATGTCTTCGGCGCGCTTGCGCTTGAGATTGTTCATAAAGTCTTTTCCTTGTCGCTCCCTTCGCTCCAGATCGTCCTTCATCTTTCGCCGCCGGCCGTCGAGGAGCTCATCTTGTAGCACTTTTTCCCGCCGCCGGGTGCGCGCGCGGTCGTATTCGCCCTTTAGTGTCTCGTCTATGAGGATATCTCGCGCCCATCCGAGGTAGATGAAGCGGTCGGCGGCATCTTTGTTGTCGGGATTCTTGTCGGGATGGTATCGTATTGAGGCTTTGCGGTAGGCTTTCTTGATGGCGGCTTCGTTCGCATCAAAGGGTACGCCCAGGAGCTCATAGAAGTCTTCTGTGGTAGATTTGGCAAGATCCTGGAGATCCTTGTTGATGTCGGCCATCGCGTCGGTAGGGGGGCGGTGGCGTGGCGCAGAATCGAGTCAAAGTTCGTAGGTTGAGAGTCGCAGGTCGCGTTAGGAGAGGCGGGAGCGCATGGGGTGAGTAGTAATAGAAAGTCTGGGCTGGGGGAGAAACATGTGAGATGATCTTCCGCTAACGCGGCTTCCGGCTTGGCGCAGATTTTCGGAACAGAGCCTCGGAAGAGACTGAAGCTTGCGCAGCTTCGAATTGTGTGCCTTTAACTTCCACATGTTGGACGTCGCTTTTGCGCCCCGCCAATGTCCTTTGCGCTTACTATAACCAAACGCGCAACCATGTCTACCTCAACAAAGCAGAATGCTAAGGTACTCGAGGGAATCTTCGCCATCAATAAGCCGCAATGGACCTCATCTGCCGGCGTCCTGCGCGACCTTCAAAAACACTTCTCCCGTTCAGCGCTCTTCGCACCTTGGATCGAGTCGCAAAAACGCAGTCTGATACTTAGTCGAGCGAAACAAAAGCATATCCAGAATCTCAAAGTTAAGCTCGGTCATGGCGGCACCCTTGATCCATTGGCTACTGGTGTCTTGATAGTCGGAATGGGCAAGGGTACAAAGTGCTTACAACGCTTCCTCGAATGCACAAAAACATACGAATGTGTGGTCTTATTCGGTGCTGCGACAGACAGCTACGACGCCGTGGGCAAAGTGGTCAGCAAAGCAGACTACGAACATGTCACGAAAGAGCTCGTTGAAGAGAAGCTAGCGCAGTTCCGCGGTAAGATTCTTCAGAAGCCAAGCGTCTTCTCCGCACTCAAGGTGGATGGAAAGAAAATGTACGAGTATGCGAGAGCAGGCGGCGATATTCCAGAGGTAGCTGCACGGCCGGTCGAGGTAGAAGAGCTGGAGCTAGTGGAGTGGTTGGAGCCTGGAAGTCATGAGTTCACATGGCCCAAGGAAGAGGTCGGAGGCGAGGAGATGGAGGGCGCGAAGAAGCTCATGGGTATTCGAGAAGAAGATGCCAAGATGTACGCCGATACTGTGGCAAGAAGAGGACGCAAGCGATCACGGTCACCGGAGGGCGACAGCGTCGAAGGTGCTGGGAAGCAGCCTAAGATGCCCAAATCAGACACTGAACCTGCCATGTCTGGCGCCTTACCAAGAGAAGAGGTCCCGGTCGATTCAGCAGAGGACAATGCCTCAGACCCTCCCAAAGACTCGACCGTCGAACCCGTACACACCGTTCCTTCTTCCACCGAACCCACCGACACCATCCCTCCTCCAACAGAGCTTACACTCCGCCCCCAACCCCCCGCCGCCCGTCTCCGCATGACCGTAACCTCCGGCTTCTACGTCCGCTCCCTGTGCCACGATCTTGGTCTCGCCTGCTCCTCCCTGGGCCTCATGTCCTCGCTCATCCGCTCCCGCCAAGGCGCCTACACCCTCAACCAAAATGTGCTCGAATACTCTGATCTCGAACACCCCGAGAAGTGGGAGCCTGTGCTCCAGAAGCAGCTCGAGGACTTTATGGAAGCAGAGGGCTGGGAGGCAGAGGAGCTGGAAGACGAGGAAGCGTGGCAAGCGAAGAAGAAGGAGAGGCTAGAAGATAGGAGAGATGATGACCGCGAGAGGAGTTTCAGGGGCGGAGGCAGGAATAGGTGGAATAAGGGAATAGGAAAGTATAGTCGTAATGGGTATTCGAAGAACATGGATGGTGGTGGACAGAGTGAGAGGAAGAATTGATAAATTATGAGATCAAGTGAGTACTGCAGGAACATGGAAAGCTTGCGTGAGCAAATGGGGATAGGCCACTCATGATACCCTAGGGAAAATACACAATGAGATGATCGAGTTTGATTCGCTTGAAGGGAACCAAATAGATAAACGAATTTACAAGAATAGAGCATATGCGATGCTATCAAATGCTCCCAAAAGAAAACCCCCCGGGCCTCTATAATGCCGAGTTTCTCTCAACTGGAGATGATGCAGATATACCACGCACGCCTACAACGCCATTTAAGAGAGAGAGAGAACAAAAAAAAACTCCCCACTTCAAACATCCGACCGCGAATTCCGTCGACTACCCAGACTCTGTCGCAGACCCTGGAAGCTGCCCCGTACATCCGTCACGACACCATCGGCGCCCAAACTCTGCAAGCCTTGCGCCTCGTCCTTGCGATCCTCGTGGTTAATGAACAGGAACGAAAGGACCATAATCGCCGCGCCGACCCAATACAGTGCTGATGCATACTGCGCATCCAGCACCATCTGCCCAACCAAACTGCAAGGAATAGTCAAGCTAAGACCGACAGTGACGATAAGCGGAGATGTAAGGAGCATAGCATAAGCCCAGCAAAAGTCTGATACCAACGACGAAGCGCTGTTGATGAGTACAATGTTGAGAATCCTGGACGTAGGTGGGAGTTCAAACGTCTCGATGCCTGTGAAATGCAGGATGATGAAGCCGGGCCAGAGCAGTAGGACATTGGACAAGCCCACGAAACCGAAGAAGAGAGGCATGTTGACCTTTGTCTCGTCTCCAATCTTGCTCTTCATAAACACCGTGTAGAAGCCGTATAGCGCGGCCGATACAAACGCCATGACATCGCCAATAGCCAGTTCACGGGGTGTCTTATGGGGGAAGCTGCCGCGGTTTTCGTCCGTTCCCCCGGACACGTCGACCATCGATATGAGCGCTACGCCGCCGAGGGATGCTAATACGCCGATAAGTTTCAGCATCGTGAAACGCTCGACGCGCATGATGGAGCCCAAGAGAAGTGTCCAGATACTCGAGGTAGAGGCCAGGATGGTAGAACTGGCGACAGTCGTGTATTCGAGGCAAGCGGCGGCAAAGTAGTTTGCTAGAAACCAGAGTAGACAGAACTCAAGGGCCAACTTGGCTGTGTCGTGCAATGTCAGTCCCTCGTCCACCTCATGTTCTCCTCTATGCGGACCATCCCGCAGGTCCTGCGACGTATGCAGGGACGACGATAACAGCACCTCTGTGGCCTCGTCGTTGCGCCCTTTGTTAGACGACCGCGACGAAGAGCGGGATTCGTGTTCGCGCAGTAGTTTCCATTTCCCTGCGCGTCGCTGCAGAAGATCGCGCACATGCGCTGTGAGGGGCTGTCCGGGTTGGCGCGCGCTGGGCCGGTGACGGTCGACCCATAAGTGGTGGAGGAACATGGGTATTAGGGGGATGACGAAGAAGGTCGTGTTTACGTAGGTTACCAGGTAGGGCTTAGAATACGAGTTGTCTGCGAATATTGTCTGTGGCATACAATCAGTCTTATTCTCCCTCACACATCCACAACCATGATCACGCCATCCTTGGGCATACGTACACTCGCGAGAAAATTACTCGCCGTCCACAGTAATACTGTCGCGAGCAGGAGTGCTATGCCCACTGCATGCCTCAGTTTTGCTGTCCAAGCACTCGCGACGCCTTTTCCCCCTTCGGTCCACTGACTGACCTCGCTCGCCGGGCTGTCCAGAAAGTCCTCTCCATGCAGGTATTCGCTCACCTCCGACTCATTGCTAACGCGCGGACTGAGTGGTGTCGTCTCGACGAGCTCTTCTCGCCTGGGTATCATGTTGAGAGCAAGACAATATAAGGAATGTACAGGGTGGCGCAAGCTAAATCAAGGAGGGTCTTCGGCGAGGATCAGAATCACGGTCGGGAATCGTGTCGAGGCATGTGACGGGGTGCGAGTGCCCATGTAATTAGTCGTGTCGGAACAGGCAGGAGACGAAGAGGTCTTGTGGCCGACAGTTTGGCGTGACACGCCGACAGTTGGGGAGAATGTGAATGGGCTTCGGGGCCATAGTTCGGGGTTTCAAGTCATCTCGTGTCTCATACCCATGCCTTCCGTGGCGGTGCCGCTTAGCCACAGCCCCACGTCATCTCTGCCGATGCATCCATAACCATCTGCCGAGCATTTATACAAGGCGATATTTGTGAGAAAAAGTAAGGGTGAACATGCTAAAAAAAGTATTTGTATATTTGCAGGCAGTTATATAGACCAGGCAACCATGAGACAAAAGCCGATGATGATGAATTACAGGAATACCGCACACTCCTACATAGAAGCATGCCAAACACCAAACTCCATGCGAACTCCAGATGCAAGACGGCATTGCGGCAGATAGCGCTACACTACCGGCTCTCGTGACCGGCGCTTCCAAGGCCATGACTTACACTAACATGCGCAGCCGCCTTCGCTGCCCTTGAGATCGATTGGGATAGTCTCAGGGAAGTCATTGCTGAAGTCTCCAACGTCTTCTTGTGCCAAGGCTTGTCGTGCAATCACTGTGCATGTTAGCTGGCGATGATCGGAGTTTGGATTGTTAGCTCTGCTATACCTTCAAACGCTTGCTCCACGTTGATAGCTTCCTTTGCGCTCGTCTCGAAGTAGGGGATGCCGCCTTTGGATTGGCAGAAGGTCATGGCGCGTTTAGATGAAATCTGCGAGCGTTAGGCTTTGGTGCATCGAATAGGAGCATCAGGTACCCACCATTCGTTTGCTCTCTTCCACATCGATCTTATTTCCAATAACAACCTGTCCAAGTCAGTAAGCATAGCCCATCCATCCATGTGGGTGTACCTACGAATGGGAAGCTTTCGGGGTCCATGGGACTGGCCTGGACCAAGAATTCATCCCTCCAGCTGTCCAGGGTATCGAAACTCTTCGAGTTGTTCACGTCGTACACGAGCACGCAGCAGTCGGCGCCGCGGTAAAAGGCGACGCCTAGCGATTGGAAACGTTCCTGACCAGCTGTGTCCCAGAGCTGACTGCTATTAGCTTATCGCTTATAGTGGAGTTGGCTACACTGACCTGCATCGTAACCAGTCTATCGTCGACTAGCACTTCCTTTGTAAGGAAATCGGCCCCGATGGTTGCCTTGTAGCTTGCGCTGAACTTCTTGTTAACCTATGTGGTGTGTAAGTATGTCTACGTAGTGTAGTGACGGCGAATGCATTGCGAAAAGCTCCACGGCGGTGAGGTTCGTACATATTGGTTCATCAAGCTGGTCTTGCCAACCCCGCTGTCTCCGAGAATAATGACCTTAGCGCGTTAGTCTGGCTCCTCATATCCAAGGCGGAGCTGCAGTACCTTGAGGAGGACCTTCTTCCTTGACGCCATCGTGTAGTATGTATGTGTGGAGTGTAAAGGCTAGGTACGGCG
>Ga0265797_10007591_pt1 | contig 14760 bp, 21 predicted proteins | sample P2T30metagenome_FD_192433 | JGI IMG/M metagenome (GOLD analysis project Ga0265797, IMG submission 192433) | Plant litter microbial communities from East Loma Ridge, Irvine, California - P2 T30 | ecosystem: Environmental > Terrestrial > Plant litter > Unclassified | place: USA: California... | reverse complement strand
CGGGTGTTTGGGATGGATTGTATTGGACTGGACTGGTGGGATGGTGATTCGTGGTCGGGTTTTTTTGTGGGTATGTATGGTTCTTGATAACCTACAGTTATACTTATATTCGACAACCTAACACCGTACAAAATCCACCCACCTACTCACCAACCTACACACACTATATCTTTTCTACTCACACACCACACTCCAGCCCTTATGCCCATTCTCATTCTTCACAAAGGTGCACTTCTCCTCCCTCCCAACGACCCTGCTCCACTGCGCAGACATGTACTCCTCGATATCACGCCGATTTACCTTATCGCCCTGCTTGGCCTCGCGACCGGGTTCGTGTGCCGTGGGGTTCTCGTTGGGGTCGCTGCTGCGCTTGAAAGTGTGTTTGAGATTGCGAGGTGGTGGGCTGGCGCGGAAGCTGTCTGGAGGCATTTCGAAGTCGTCGTGCCACTAGTTTACCTGCTGCTTGAGTCGGTCCTGCATAGCGTCGGCGGCCTGTTTCTCGGCTTTGATGTGTGCGGCGAAGGCGTGGTTACTTGTGTGCCCGCGTGCGAGTGGGATGCGGAGCTGGGGAATTGTGCTGGGCTGGGTGGTTTCGGAGTCTTGCGGAGTGGTGAGATGGCGCGTATTGTCGTTGGAGAAGAATGAGGAATGTTCAAGCACGTAGGGCCTGTTGAACTTGGATGTGTCCAGTATAGCGTGGATATCCTCGGAGTTTGTGTTTCTTATGGTGGGTGATTGAGTGGATGGAGCGTCATTCTGATATGGTTGCATCTCGTCGTCCTCGTCCTCGGAGGTAAGGAACTGAGACCTGCGACTTGGGGTATCTCTGTAGTTACGCCACAGGTTGATGACGTTGTCATTTTCGTTTACGAGAGCTTGGATGTCCTCTGGGGTCTCTTGTGGTGCAGTCGGGGAGGGCGCAGGCCGAGCGAGTTTCTGCGACGATAGGAAAGCCTCGATGTCGTCGGTAACTTTTTCCAAGCGCTCTCTGACTCCTGGGGTAGCAGTGGCAGTGGAAGCAATCGTCGTAGTAGACGCAGGAATAGTACACGTGACAGTACTCGTCGGCAAGGTCAACGTTACTGGTACGACTTTAAACGCAGTGCTAGTCTCAGTGTAATCGCAACGGTATGTAACCGTGACCGTCGACGTCGACATTAAAATCGCACTGGCATTGCTACTAGAAGGAAATGTAGCTTGCTACATTGCAACGCCCATGGCCGTGAAAAGGAAGCGGAAGGTAATGCATAGCAACATGATTGGCAGTAATGTGTCGATGTTGGCAATGATGGTAGTGTACCATGGAGCGGGAGCGGGGGGAGGGAAGGAGTCTAGGCCTGGCATATCGTCGTATTACATGCTGGATGTAGTTGAGAAGTCGGATTCCGAGTTTGAAGAGTCGTCGGAGATCCAGTCCGAGTCTGGGTAGGGCGTAGGTAGGTTGCTGGAAGACATTTTTGGGATCGAGGGCTGTGATGGATTTCTGGAGGGACATGGGTTTGACTTGGGGACTGGGGGTTTTGTATCAAGAGCAGTATGCCAAGTTTGGGTGTGTACCATTGTTGTGGGATATACGTACCATGGCGTGCATGCGTGGAGTGAGAAGGTTGTGTAGAAGGTTTCTGGTTGACTAGTTTAGTGTGTCCCGGAACACCACAGTATCGTACTTTTCAAAGCTACCGTAATCAAGCCTACTTCTCATCCATGTCGTTGGGGCCGAGCTCCGGTGCGGCTTCCGCACCTACTAGTGCAGCTGCACTCCTCATGCGTCCACGCTGTGCGCAGCTGCCTTCCAGAACAGGCAACCTGCAAAGTGGCCTCAGGCTACTCCTCCGCGTACCGAGCAAACGTCTCGCAACCACACTCATCTCAATCAGCATACAACATCATTACTCGTTATTTTCGCCCTCGTTAAGGCCTTATCCATTCACTAGCAACATCACAATGTTCTCACCGGGTCCCTTCAGATACTACTTCGATCTCTTCGACTGGATCGACATAATTCACGACCTCGAAGATTTGCCGGAACTGCCACCCCTCGCCGATCCCTCTCTTACGTCGACTGTGACCGCGGCGGACGTCAAGCGCTGGATGCATATATTCGGCGTTACGGCAGACGAAGCAAGATATGGCATCTGCAGATGGCGATCAGTGACACATCCACCACTCACAACATCGCCCACGATCCTCAACCAATGGCCTTAGCAAGTCTGCAGAGAACTGGGCTTCGATAGAGAGGCATACGAATACTGGTTGCAGTGCGCCGAAGAATTCGAGCTGCTCGACCCCAAGGAGATGGCTTCCGTCGCAGAGAGCTACCGTGGACAATGGATGCTGTACTTCGTTCACGAAGTCGACACTCTTGTGGACAGAATCACCCAGGACCCGCAAGTGAGAAGGTCAATCAAAACTATGGTGACGTATGAGATTCAAAATCGCGGTGGCCAGTCGCGTAATGTTTCTCTCTTCCGGGCATGGGAAGGAGAGATCATGGGGAACGCCATGCCAATGTTTATGCGCAATGAGCACACTCTCTACTTTACTGGCAGATGGAAAGGCATCTCGCTGTGTGTCGCGCCCAAAAATCTCCACGGTACCTCGAGGTTCCCGTACGTCCACGATGCCACTCTTCCGCAGCATCGGCTGAACAACGGCGAGGATCCAAGGCCATTGCAGGACGAATATCCTGTGTGGTATTTCCTCGTCGGCCCGCTGGCGGATGATGAGGTACTTCAAGCTCTATTCCGACTCGACGAGCCGCCGTTCCTCCAACCGGCAGAAGTGCACGGCTTCACAACTGTGCAGGGCTCTTATTGCAGTGGCTTAGCCCGGTCATCTGCCAAAGAAGTTCGCAATGGGTGGAACTACGCTCGGGGTCATGCATGTCTCCTCAGCAGCAAGCTTCAGGAAGACAGACTTCGGTATTTCTACACGGATCTTTTCAAAGTGGTCAGTGAGCCATATCGTGAGCAAGCTGCGGGAACGTTGAACTGATTTCTCACTCTGAGCACTAGGTTCGCTGCAACATCATTCTCGATGCACTTTCCGAGTACAGCGTACCTCGAGAAGTCCGCGGACTGACCTTCGTTCTGACCCCGAGCCGACGCGAGCTAGATGTCCAGCCCACAGGCGACCTCGAACCTTCCGCTGATGTCTTTCTCCACACGCCGGACACTAATTTTACGCACGAAGAAGAGGCAGCGGCGGAAGACGGGGACATTAGTACGAACGAGCCGATTGAATCAGTAGTGGTTCAGGCGAATAGCCCAATCGCACTCCTGCCGTTGGATCAACTTCCAGAGGGCACAGGTCTCTGGTGGCCTGTGCTCAGACACAAGGCAGGTCTGAGGAATAGTAAGCGCACATGCTCCAGGCGGAGGATGCGGCCGCTGACAGAGACATCTCACATTGGTAGCATATGGTTTCAAGGATCGACGGAACAGTCTCAGGCTGCCCGACCGACCGCGATCCTCACTCATGGCAGAGACCGATTTTGAATCTTCTGCCTCGTTGAATAATTCCGATAAAGCACGCAGGTAAGCTATGCGGACATAGTCAATCCAGGTGTGTACTCAGATTCGCAGGTCCGAACAGCAGATTCGGATCACCACCGAAGAAGTCCCAGAAGGGGAGACCGATGATGAAGACGACGATGCGGCAGTCAACGGTCTATTTCGCACACCCAGTAGAAGGGAAATACATCCCACGTCGGAAGAGCAAGAGCACTTGGACGGCCTTGAACCAGCCATAAGGGAATCGGCCAGTCAGATCCCGACTTCCAACCCGATGGGATCGGAAGAAAACCCCAGGGTCATCAGTGGGTACGATAGAGAGGTGGTAGTCGCGTGAGTTACCCAAAGACAGTGAGGAGCGATTGCTAAGAGGTGGCAGGTGGTACGCGCGACGGGCAGCCCGTCAAGAAGCCAAGAAGCAGCCAGCCAGCCAGAAAAAGGAACGCGATCAAGGACGGCCCATAGAGAGTAAAACCTTTGATGGAGAAGCCTGGTAGGTTATCAGACACAGTGAGGGTTGGACGCATACTGACAAAGCGCAGGTGTGGCGAGCGACGTAAGAGCCGTGAAGAAGCCAAGAAGAATGCAGCCGGCCAGAGTCAGAAAAGCGATGCAACAGGAGATCAAGAACGGCCATCCCGTCGTACCCCCATTGACGAAGATCAGTAAGTGTCCTAAGTCCAGTAGAGCCAAGATGTGTACTGATGATTCAAGAACGAGAGAAAAGATCGTAAGATTCGGTCCAACGGAACAAAGACAGGGAACGCATCCGGATCCACCGTTCGACCCAAGTCAAGTAATTCCTGGCCAAGAACCGAGACCGACGTTGTTTGAAGAAGACGACATACAACTGGCAATCAAATTGAGCTTACTAGATCAACAAGAATCGAAGCAAAGTGCGGGTCCATCGATTCGAGAATCGCCAACAAATGCGCGGCCACTGCTACAAGAATTAAATGAAGATGCGGCATTGCAAGCCGCACTGGAATTGAGCCGTCATCTTCAGGCGGACCCGGGACCATCGACTCCCCGTTCGCCAGCTCAAAGACCAAGGCGCCTTTCAGACGAGGAATGGCCCCAAGCTAGATGGACGAGTCCCAAAGGGAAATGCAGCATTGATGGGGAACGGCACGATTCTAGGTCCGTTGGGACTCCGGCAGCCAGCGACCGCGGCGGCTCTGGTGATTCTAGTGCTTCGAGTGGATCGCAAATTGTTGGCGAGACTAGAGTATCTGGCGGGGCGGAAGAAAAGGTCGAGGCTGGAGAAGCTGTCGAACCTGGCGAGAGTGAAGAGTCCGGCGAGAGTGAAGAGTCCGGCGAGAGTGAAGAGTCTAGCGAAACTGAGTCTGGTGAATCTGAAGATTCTGGCGAGTCCGAAGAATCCGACGCATCTGAGGAGTCCGAAGAATCTGGCGAATCTGGGGAACCGAAAGAGGCATCGTGAGTGTTACATTCGTTTATGTCGGGGTACAAGACCGGGAGGTATTGTTCAAGGTTGAAAAATCGGCGTTGAGATTTGAGACTGGAGTTGTGGTCGCGATTCCGGCGCCGCCGACGTCATCGGACGTGATTACGAGCAGGTGATGTGGAATTGCGCTTTATCCAAAATTACAACTCCAGCCTCTTGCCTTGTCATTATTTCCTTCTCGGTTCGCGTGCTTGCGGCGCAGTTGCAATCATTGGCGCAATTCCTTGGCCAACGTCGTAGACTACGCAAACCCGGACGAATACTAGGGTCATATGCCGAAAACGTGCTGTCGCGATGCCGCGGGATGATCTTAGACATCCGCAACCAATGTAATCTTTCCGCATCCTGGTGTATAGTACCGTTCGCCCGGGTCTGACGCCCAGAAGAAGGGCTGGGCAAGCGGCAAAATATTGATGTAAACAGCATGAGGTACAAAAGTTGGCGAGCCGCACATGGATGTACCTTCTTTGTTACTCCGACTTTGCTAGAACCAGATTCACGACCGTCGATTTCTCGTGAAGAGCACCGCAAACATGATTTCAACACGCCAGGTACTCGCCAGCCTCTGGACGGTCAGCACCGCATTCGCCGCATCATCCTACCCCTCGCTCAAAGTACGCAATGCCGGCGTACCTGCAGGAAAGATGCTCAACGTCTCTGGCATCGACATGTACCTCTCGTACCCACCCGGCAGCAACACATCCTCCAAAGCACTGCTCTACCTAACCGACATCTTCGGCGTCCCACTGCCGCAGAACCAGCTTCTAGCCGACTCTCTAGCCTCCAACGACTATCTTGTCGTCATGCCCGATCTCTTCCGAGGGGACGCTATTTCCGTCGAAGAGCAGGAAGCTGGCCTCAATTTGACGGGCTGGCTGGCCGAGCACCCAATGTCTGATATTGACAGCATTGTCAATACTACTATCGAGTACATGCGCGCTGAACTGGGCGTCAAGCAAATCGGCGGCTTGGGATACTGCTTCGGCGGCAAATACGTGCCTCGCTTTTTGACTGAGAATGGGGGTATTGATCTTGGGTTCATTGCGCACCCGAGTAATCTGCAGGAGGCTGAGATTGGGGGTATTACCAAGGGTATTAGCATTGCTGCTGGAAGTAAGCTTATTCCTCATATGGTCTACCAGGATTGAAGTATGCTGACGTCGTTGATAGCGCTGGATAATTCGTTCAATGCGACGGCCAAGGATCGCGCGGAGGCTATCCTATCGAGTAACAATGTTACTTTCCAGTCGAACTTATATTATGCTGCGCCGCATGGGTTTGCGGTCCGGGTTATCAATTCGAGTGTGCCGGAGCAGGCGTATGCGAAGCAGGCGAGTTTTGTGCAGGCGGTTACGTGGTTTGATGCGTGGTTGTAGAGGGCTCGAGGAGGATTTGGCATTTGGCGGAATGTATGTGTGTTAGTGAGTGACGATGCTTTGGGTAGCTAGTTGGCTTTGGCCTTCGAAGATCAGAGGCGGATGTGTTTTGCTACTTCACGTTACTTCGAGAATTTTGACGTTTATCTCGTGTTGTATTGCTAGCTCACTCGACTCTAAGCATTCTGAGCCATCTCTATTCACCATCACATCTTACAAGACACCACTAGGCTTCTTTGCCATGTTCGATCACTCGCAAGAGATCTATGTGGAGCGACTTTATCCTAAACAAGGTGGACAACTGAGTCGTCGTGTCGGTGCTATTCAAAATGTGCGAACCTCCATTTTCGCTCCAAAGATTTTCGCTCCAGACGTGGAGGGGGGTCCGCACATTATGCAAAGCATGATAAGAAGTGCCGTAAGTCCGCTTAAGGTCCCTGTAAGAGCAAGGAACGTATGTACAGCCAGTGAGAGCTGCTGACCGAGACGACTGCCTGAGGCTTTCAGAGTCATCAGCATTGGCAACAATTTGGGGTCGGAAGTGGCCGATGTCTAACCCGCTTTTCGGGACAAGAAAGGGCGGACCCCACAACGCCATTCCCAATCAGTTGACGGGACAGCCTTCGCCTGCACCCCAAAATTTGAGTGATTGGTCTATTCGGAAAGCGGTGACGCTATGAGAAAAGTGCTCCATTCCCTTCGAACATCTCTGAGTCGCATTGCTTAGCATCATGACTGTGGCTTTTGCACATTAAATAGTCTTGTAGCACTCGTTGACATTGGTTTTGCGTAGTAACATTCACATCAGCAATAGTATTACCACGATGACCGAACAAGAGATGGAGATGCACATTCAGCCAGTTGAGCCAGGAGGGCTGAAAGATCAAAAACTTGTCGCGAAAATAAAACCAGATCTTGAACGAACGATCTCGGTTGCAAGCGATGGAAGAACGAGGAGCACTTTTCAGATTGTTTGCATCCTTACTGCATTATTCGTAAGTCAGTTGCAACCTCACATCAACAGGCAACTTACCACGTCCGATAGTTATCACTTTTCGTCGCAGCTTTGGATGCGACCATCGTAGCTACTGCTGCACCAACGATTTCGCGAGATCTTAACTCTGCCGCCGGCTACACCTGGATTGGAGGAGCTTTCTTGTTGGCCAACGCAGCCTCAGGACCCATCTGGTCGAAGCTGTCTGACATCTGGGGACGCCGCCCAATTGTGTTGGCTGCGCTTGCAATGTTCTTCGTAAGTTCTGCAGTGTGCGCTACGGCTAAGACGATGGAAGCCCTCATCATCGGACGTGCATTCCAGGGCGCTGCGGGCGGTGGATTGATTCTTCTCGTACACGTCTGCATCAGCGACTTGTTCAGCTTGCGGCAAAGAAGTCTCTTGATGGGATTTACAGAAGGTGTATGGGCGCTGGCTGGTGGAGTTGGTCCAGTGCTCGGCGGAGTCTTCGCGAGCTTGGTCTCGTGGCGATGGTGTTGTGAGTCCTAGTACATTTGTTGTACGTGCTTTCAGCTAACTAAGTATGCGAAGTCTATATCAACCTCCCAATCAGCGGATTCGCAGCAGTACTGATCGTACTCTTCCTTGATATCAAGCACGAGCAAACTTCCTTTATGGATGGTATCAAGGCTCTCGACTGGATCGGGATGTTCACCTTCCTTGCCTGCACGCTCCTGATCCTGCTTGGGCTAGACTTCGGAGGCGTCCTTTTCGAATGGAACTCAGCAAAGATCATTGCACTACTCACCGTCGGAGGCATCATGATCTTCGCTTTCATCTACAGCGAAAATCGTCTGGCCAAATACCCTCTGATTCCCATGTCGCTGTTCAAGAAGAGGTCAAATGTTGCGGTCTTTTTCTTAGCCTTCTCTCATGGCTTCGTTTTCATTGCTGGAGAGTATTGGATGCCACTCTTCTTGCAGTCGGTTCTCGAAGCTTCGCCCTTGCGATCTGGTCTTCTCCTTCTACCGTTCATCGTAACAGGAGCAATCCTTGGCGTCCTATGTGGCGTGTACATCCACCGGACTGGACGCTTCCGCGAGATTATGTGGATAGGTACGGCATTCCTGACACTGGGATTCGGCCTATTCATCTCATTCGACGCCTACACAACTACGGCCAAAGCTGTCGGTTTCTTGATGGTCGCCGGTGCTGGCTCTGGCATTCTCTTCGAAGCTCCGATAATCGCCATCCAGAGCCAAGTCGCTCAACAGGACGTAGCCAGCGCTACAGCCACGCTAACGTTCATTCGCAACATCGGACTTTCCATTTCGGTAATCATCGGCGGTACCATCTTTGCGAACTCCATGGACACTCGCGGTCCCTACTTGCGCGAGGCGGGTCTGCCGGATGACATCTTACGTCTGCTAGATGGAGAGCACGCAGGCGCGAATGTCATGCTACCAAGCACACTGACAAATCCGGCAAGGGAACTTGCAGTGAAGAGCGCGTTTGCTTATTCCACGAGGAACATGTGGATCACATACACCGTGTTCTCTTTCCTGGGTTTCGTTGCAAGCTTTTTCATCGATGCGTCGTATTTGGGTACGGACCACACCGAAACTGTGACAGGGTTGCGGAAGGAGGAGCCAAAAGTTGAGATCACTTCTTCGTAAGTCTACAAGACTGATGACTACAAGGGAAGAGTGCGAGACATTTAATGTCAGGTGTCTGTCAGCAGTCGCCGTTAGACGGATAAGACCCTGGAATGCAACATCACGTGGCCTCGCCCGTGGCTCCTTCCTCTCCCTCGTCACGCTAGCACGTACACCTGCCTTCTGCAATTACCCGAGGCCCCCACCTGTCGCTTCATACGTTCGCGCATCTCACCTAACTACATCAACTCCATCGAATACTCAAGCAGCCGCAACACAAATCTCACACAGCGTAACACAAATCTCGCGCAACCACAACACAAACTTCACACAACAAAACCATGAACACTTCTCCATCACGCCTAGGCCATGCGGCAGTCGCCGTTATACTCCAAGACATGGATCGCTTCCTGCCATCCGACACAATCCAGCGCGCGGACTATCGCCGCATCCGTCAGCTCTATGGTCTCATGAACACGGCGTATCGCCGCATCGACTCCTCCACGAATCCAGAGAAGGAGTACAAGGAGCTTCAAGCCCTGGAGTGGGACCTGCGCCGCCGCCTCAACGACCTCGACGCCGCCGAAGGCATCCTGTCGCGGTTATGAGGAGAAGCAGATCACGTGCTGGTGTTCTGGTGCTACCTCCTGACTTATAGAGTACCTCTTACCTCAGCTGTATCATAGATACGTCATGTAAACAGACCCTGCTGCCGGCCTTCTGGGAGGTCCACACGAGCAGAACAACACATCAATACAATACACAATGCTTTGATTTTCACTGCATTCTACACTGCAACACATCCCCGCCAAGATGACGCAGTACCTCAACGAGCTCAAGCACGCCGTCGACGACGCGCTGGCCAAAGGCGTCACTACGGAGTTTCTCATGCGGGGTATCATAGACATCCTGGAGGACAATCCGAATGCGCAGCCACAGAAGCAGGAGGAGCTCGCCAAGATGATCCCCGATACGCGGTACAAGAAGGCTCGGGCAGAGCTGGGAGAGGCGCGCCGGAAGGTTCAGAAGCTGAACGAGGAGAACAACGCGCTGACGATGCGGGTCAAGCAGCTGGAGATGGAGAAGCGAACCTGGTCGGGTAAGTACTAAGCTGCTGACCAGGAGCTGCACACACTGACTGAGATTGGCAGGGTTCCGTCGTTGAAGGCCCTCACTCGGGTGGCGTGGGTCAGTAATAACAATTAAGGTATGCATGGTTCTGAGCCGAATGGAAATGCAAAAAGAGCATATGGGCACATGATCTATCATCTGAACGGGGAAAAGTCTGATATTTTACTGAATGAAAGAATGTGAGAGAAATTTCACTCTGTCTTTTCTAGTGACGTCCTGTTTCATCTCGCTGAGCGCTAATGACTTGTATGGGGGGAAAGTTTTATTCCCTAGTTTACGGAACGATGCGTAGAACCCATTTGGAAGTTATCACGTTCAAGCGGAAACTGAAATAATTTCCGAGAATTATGCGGAAGCATCATCATACAATCTGCAAAGAACGTCATTGATCCCACACCATCATATCACAATGTGGCAACAGCATTTCGATTTCCGAAAGATATCCTAGGATTCCAATCGCATATTCTAGGAGGCGACTTCTCAGCTCTGGCTACTGGTGTATCGCATATACCGTTCTCGCCCAAGCGGAAGAATCTTTTCCAACGTCCAAAGCCACAAAATCTTCCACGGAAAGTCTAGCCACTTTGACGCCACATACAGCCAGCCAGCCAGTCCGTCTTATCCCTTGTCTTGACACCGGTGGCGCCAGTAGGCGTCACTGCAGCAGCAAAAAGAAGGCCCAAAACACAACTCGCTCACCTCACCACCACACTCCTCCCCATGCAGGACTCGACCCCAAGCCCTTTCCCAGCGAGGACAAGACATCGAAAATAGCAAAAAGAACTAGAAGACTTCACACGCTCGTTACCCACTAGTTGAAAAGCCTCGGTGGCTTTTGTCACAGATGCGTCGCTTTGACGAATCCGCCAATAAAGATTTGAGGCGTATTGGATTGAGGGAGAGTGTCAAAATTACTTGAGTCATATGGTGCTAAGGAAAGTTCTGGTTTGCAAGCACTGTAATATAATTTTACTATCCACCTTCTGCCGCTGCCTCACCTACCCAATCATCGCCGCCGCCAACGCCGAAACCATCCTATCCAAACCCGCCATCGCCGCCAAACGCGTCGTGTTTGCCGAACCCTCCGTTCATAACGAAGTCAGCCTCATGATCATCCAGCTCAAGCCCGTCATCCCAGCTCAAGCCCGTCATCCCAGCGCCCAGCGTTCGTCGGCGTGCTCCACTCGCCGGTTCCGCCATCACGTACTGCGCCAAAGTACGGCAGCTCGATGCGAAACACGACGTAGTTCGCTCGTGCCGCGATACCGTCCATCTCGCACTCTTCCATTGGGTCCGGCTCGAGCTCACCACCCCACTGGTTGACGCTGTCGATGTCGTCGTTGGGTACGTTTCCTATCGCGAGAAGGCAGGCTGGCCAGCTGCTGTCTATGTCCTCCTCGTTGATCGGAGGCGCCCGGGATTTCTCAGCAGTGTGCCACCCAAAGTCGTAGCTACATAGCCCGCAGATCATGTGAGCACACCCTCCTTGTTAGTACTAAACTGCTGACCAGGTGCTGCAGACACTAACCAAGGTTAGCAGGGCTCTGTTGCTAGAGACTAGCAGTCAGGTAGTGTAAGTTAGTCATGAAATTTAAGATGTGCATAGTTCTAAGGCAAATAGAAGTATAAGAAGAGCATACGTGCACAAATCAATAGTCGCTAGTCAATATATAGGAGAAATCAAGATCTTGCAAAACTAATGAATGTTTGAAGAATCTCGTTCTCCTCTGAACAATTTGTGCACTTCCGTAAACGTCATGGTCAAAGGAAATATCTGGCTTCGCCGTGGAACATGACTTCACCTTCACATGGAACAGGATGAATCTCCAAAAAGCGCAACGTTGCATTGCGATTTAAAGAACTACATCACCCACTAAATCTTAGCTATCATGACTTTAATAGATCAACAGGTACCAAAACATGTCTGCTCGTCGATTCTAGTTTCCATTAAATTGTTCATGGTTGTAAATTTACTCTTGGTGACAGATCTCGCACCTACCATGAATTTCGACCACCTAGATCGCAGTCTGCAAACCACCTATGTAAAACCAGCTGGCTCATGGCATATAATGTTTCCACTCAAGATTCGACCCGACTTTTCACCAGGCTGGATCCTTGTCGTCTTTACCCGTCTTCCCCAGCAAAAGTCCCAAGTCCGCCCTCAATCTCGCCAGTCAATATAGCTTCGAATCCATCATCTGCACCACCAAATACATTCCCAACATCTCATTAGCGCCGAACTCACGGAAGTCGATTCCGTCTTCTTTATCATCCGAATCGTATCCATCAAGTCAATTTCGGAATCTTCGTAGCGCCAGTCATGATACAGACTCCGATACGTGAAGTCTGCCTCATACTCGTCATACTCAATACCGTAGTATGGTAGGTGGTTCTTGAATATATCGTTGAAGCCTTGGGCGGCGATTAGGTCGGCCTCGCAATCTTCTCGATCGTCTCGATAAACCCAGCTAGCATCCTCGTAGACCCGGTCTTGGAGAGTGAGTGTACCAAAATGGGACGTCGGAATTGAGTCTTTATTCTTGGCCACTTCGCTTGTGGTGCTGTTTCTCGGGCCTTTCTCTTGAACAGGAGGCGGGATTTGAACCTCCTCTGACATATACCAGGCGAACTGATGCCTACAGCGATTGCAGGACATATGGTCACACCCACCGTCTTTGACGATGATGTGGTTACGCCTGAGACACCGTCTCGCTCCGAGTGCTGCCATCTCGCGCAGCAAGTCGTCTTCCCCGAGTTCTCGAGCCTCTGGATAGCGTGCGCGATACTGTTGGCAAGACATGTGGGTGTGCCAAGGGACTTTGCATCCAGCACAGAAGCGGCCAGTGCATGTTGGACATTCGACCTGAGGATAGCCATCTGTTTCGTATGGATCTGCCGCTACACTTTTAAAGCCACAGTTGTTGGGACATTCCCACATTCCGTTGCGGTCCTTGCATGACTCGAATCTCTGCTCCGTGTAGTGCGAGTGCATTTCCGACGGTAGAAAGCCATAAATGAAGCCACTCCAATCGCGAGACCAGGCCAGTCGTGTAGGATGCCGCCGAATGCAGCTAATGTACTCTGCACCATAACGCTGAAGCTGTGCCTTTATGTGGGTGGTGATACACTCGGTGCAAATGAGATTCAACGTCTCATCCTCCTCGCCGTACTCGTACTGTTTTGCCAAAGGCACACAGATGTGATCGACACAGTTCGGGGGCACGGGTATGTTGAGATGGCCATGTTTATCGCGATGGATGAAGTCGCTCAGTGTCTTGTCCTCCGCGCAGACATCGCAAGTGATGAGCTCTGTCTGTGATGTCAACATGCTGATAGTGAAGAAGAGCAAGGAAGTCGAGAGGCTTGCAGTTGTGCCGAGTACTTTTGCCGAAAGGGCGCGTCGAGGATCGATGATGGTCAGTCCCAGACTTGAGGGTGAGGAGTGGAGCAGGATCTTGGGGGAATACTGCTGGAAAACAAGGAGACCACTGGAGAAGAAAAGATCTCTAGGGATGTCCCAGTGGCGCTAGTACTTTTTCAACCAGGAGGGTGAATGAACATAGCCGCCACCTCCGCGGAGCCTTCACGTATCATTCACCTCCCGGAGGTCTTTCAGCGCGTCGCAAGGCCAAAGATCGGAAAGTTTGTATATGAACACAGAGAAAGAGCGTTTACAACACGCCCCATCAATCAGTGCTGCTCACGTAGGGTTGTAAAGATGGTACAAGTACATAGGGGGTGGAAAGTTGTGTGGAAAAGAGAGAATGAGGAGAATCATGTGTAGATTGGACTATGGGAGAGCGAGTCCTATGTACTGAAGGGAGTACGCACTAGTCCTAATGGGGAAGTGCATGAGAGCAAACATGTGGTGTAACCTGGGGCAAACAGTACTGGCCCGTGCGGGAGATCCCACGGCCGACAAGTTGTACGTCAGAGTTGGCCGAGGGTCGACGTGGCTCATATACTCGAGAGAACTGGGGAAGCTGTTTGTTCATAATTGGTAAGAGTTGTCACAAATTGTTATTGTTTAGTGATTGGATTTTGTGACGGCTTGTATACGTTGTATACCGAACTGTACACAAGGTTGGCCTTTTTGTACCGTTACAGATTTGCTGTTTGGAGTACGCAATCGGATTTAGTAAGAGTCGTAGCAAACCATCATCATTCAGCGCTCTCGTTTGCAAATTAGAATATGTAATCAGTTTGTGCTGGAAGACAACCACAACATGTTCAAAGCGAAAGATACCGGCAAATAAGATACAAAAAAAGAATATACATGCTTCAAGGCTTGCTACTCTGCCTACATAGCGTTGAAACAACACGCGTCGTTAAATTCCCCACTAAGACAATTGACAAATCAGGGCCATGACGACGCCCTATTCTCTGTTTCGCATCCCCTGCTCTCTTGCTCATATATCTCAAATGCACTAGTCCATAGCGTAAGCCTAGGTCGTGACTTACGCTCTATTTGTGCCAATGCAACCCTGTCCCATTCCACTTAAGACATCCCCGCGAAATTATCTTAGTATCCTCCTTGCTAGCTCCTCCACAAACTCAACCGCGACTCCGCCATCCCATCAAGCACGATGTCCAGCCTCCTTAGCCAACATGTCCAGCTCGCACACCAGCTTTACATGCATGTCGATGATCATGCCGGTGGTGT
>Ga0265797_10007590_pt1 | contig 14760 bp, 14 predicted proteins | sample P2T30metagenome_FD_192433 | JGI IMG/M metagenome (GOLD analysis project Ga0265797, IMG submission 192433) | Plant litter microbial communities from East Loma Ridge, Irvine, California - P2 T30 | ecosystem: Environmental > Terrestrial > Plant litter > Unclassified | place: USA: California... | reverse complement strand
CTACCGACACGCACACACACACACCCGACGAATCGCCATGGCCGAAAACGCGGCCCCAGGAAGCGCAAACAACGCGGGCGCAGACAGCTCGCGCGGCATGCCCTACTACGAGAGGCTACGACGCGACCTGCGCGAATCGCTGAACAAGAAGCGCCTGATCGATAACAACCTGGTCAGTACTGCACGCGACGCGTCATGAGTCTCTGTGAGCCTCTGTGTTGACTCTCATGGCAGCTACAACTCGAAGATAACATCTTGCGAGTCGAGACACAATACCTCGAAGAGACGAGCGCCGGGAATATCATCAAGGGCTTCGATAACTATATCAAGGGCGCAGCAACCACCACGACAGCAGGGGGAGCAGGCACTGCAACCAGGCGCAAGGCTCCCATCAGTGATGCGGACCGCATCTTCAGCCGGAGCTCTACAAGCTTCTTGAGAGTATGTCGAGGAATACCAGGCCGGCTTGCCGATAGCTAGAGATACGATGCTGATTGCTCTACAGGAATCGTCGACGCCAGGCTCTGCGACGCCATCGCACGCTCCTACGCCAACTTCTTCCTTCCCTACGCGCGAGTCGAGTCAACCTACAAACGGCGCGAGACCAGGAGGCAGTAAGAAGAAGAAGGCAGCCGACGATGATGACGAGGACAGCAACAAGACGAAGCGACAGAAGATCTCCTACGGCCGCGAGTGAGAATCCGTCCCGAGACTCCGACACCGCTTGCTTCAAAAGCGGCGGGATACAAAGATCCTGAAATTACAGAGCATTACCAAGGTATCTTGAGGCGAGTAATTCGCTCAAGGTACGATTGCGCGTCCTTATGGGTCCCGAGACACAAAATCTAACAGACCTACCAACAAAATAGGAAGGCACAAAGGAGTCGGTTAGACACCCGAAGCTGCGCGTGTTCAACTTGTGGGTACCTTACAACAGGCACGGGAGAGGTGAAACCGCTGTAGATCGGACTTGTGAACGCGGGGTTGGTTCAATCTCGATATGAGATCCACTTAATAGAGGATAACGTACTACACCACCACCGACGGGCGACAACGCATCTGTGCTGACTAGCCGGCGTTCGTGGTGGAGATTGCTCGATGCTTGACTTGTTGCTTGCTTCGAGTGGTCGGAGGAGTGCTGGTGGAGCGCTGCTCGGCGTCCTGTTACGCGCAAGCCACGTCCGCAGTCTGCTGGCGGCTTCATCTCAGCGAAGCGGAATTCATGCTTGAGGAGGGTTAGTATAGTGGATCAACAAGTACAATGCAAGAATGCAAGTCCCGCTCGTGGCATCCAAAGATTGCGAAGGATTCGTGGCAATCTGGAAATAAACGAAGCGAACTACTTCTTCCCGCGCTTCTTTATGGTACAGTAGCCGCAATGTACAGCAAAAATGAAGTCTCATGGTCATATTGCACATTTACAACCCTTGCCATGAATCGTAGCAGAGACCCTTCTTTTTGTGGGGAAAAAGTTATAACAAGGGTATTAATGCATATTACTCCAAGGCTCATCTGGTTGTATTCGAGAAGGCGCAGGGACGGCCAGGATTGAGATTGTGATGCCAACCACGGTCGGTTAACCTGAGACGATGGCGGAGAACAAAGACGCAGGCGGTGCATGCTGGCATGCTGGCAGGCTGTGGACTTCGCATCCTGGGATATCATGGTATGCAGAACTATAACCCAACGACACAAGTCCGCTTGTGCTAAGACATCCCGCCCTCGCTTCATGGGCTTGTCGGTCCATGCGACTGCTTGAAGATGCGATCGGCGGGGCTTAGTACGGTAGAGCGAAAAGGGCTTCTCCTTTGCGAGACAACAGCCAAAATGCAACACTGGCTTGCATGATGGCTTGCAATTCCGTGTGGTGGCCACAAAGTTTCAAAGACCGAAATAGAGGAGCCGGAGCGGGTGGCAAAAAGACAGCTGTTTAGGAGGCTGGCGGAAATGCTCAATGCTGAGTGGTGCTTCGGCGGTACTGCAAGCTAAATTACAGCTTTCTCCGGGCACCAACACACTGCGCGCGGAAGCCAACAACAAGCGCAACAGAGTCAAGCAGTTTTGCCTCATCACGTTCTCGTAACGCGATATGTTGCCTTGCGTTTCGCGTTGCTGTAAGTCGTCGCGTCCTTATGACGATCTTTTCTCGAAAAAATGGTACGAGTATACAGCCGTCAGGCACGCTACGATCTCATCTCAGGCTCTTTTCGGTCCTTCTCCAGTGTGTGACCCACTCGAACAAGCGACGTCCGTGATTGGTAGCCCTTCGAGTAGCAGAGAAATAACAAGTCCCGCAGCCGACACGACGCAGAAAGAAAGCCCGACGTCAGCACACACGGGCACTTGTGCGTTTTCGAGTGAAACATAATCACATCGTTGCGCCCCGCTCAGCCTCGTACGCACAACTCGGATTTTGCAACAGGGGCAACCTGGAGGCCGGAGCCAGTGGGTGTGAAGCAAATGATAGCAGAGAACCAAAGCTTGAGGCGGCCCAAAGGTGCAGCGGGAGACATCCCACTCGCTGAGGTAAGACAAATTTCAGGGTCCGGCGGCGGCTAGCAAGGGCATGACGCTCCATGACGGGTGCCAAGTCTCAGCCCTTGTCGTAAGCCGACCGCTCACGGGACGCCAGATGATGGCATTGCGGAGACAAGGTCGTGACTATGTCGCGTTGGTCAAAACCAGGACCGAGGCATCCCCAATGACGAACGGAGACAGCCCCTTGGGGCCGAATCAGAGAGGTGCTGCCGTCACTATGTCAGCTGGAGGGAGGAAATTGAGATAGAGAAACAGAAACTGGTGTGCATGGGATAAAACAAGGGTCTTTGATTCTGCCGCGCTCCTATCCACAATGTGGAAGGGTGCGTCATTTTCTCCCGCTGCCTGTACTCGACGACTCAATGTCGTATCCAAAGCCATCCTATTCTGGCTTGTGCCCCATCTCCGGGTGGCACCTATGCGCGCGCGCTTCAAACTACTACTGTACAAAACGTCATTGTGCTCACCACCTGTGCCTCGACTCTATGTCGGGAAGGTGGTTGCTAAAAGAGAGTCTAAAATATTAAAGGGTATAAGCGAATGGTGATGACAACATGCTCCGTATCGACTACGGGTCGAAACCCTGTCGAGCGATGTTGAAAGATTAAATAAGCAATTGTGGGCGGGTGAAAACCAGGCCCGGGTGAGACAAACGCGTAATGTTACATGGTGGGAAATCGCTCGGAAACGGAATACTCGTAATTCGGAACACCAGAACGCCGTGGTGGTCCCTCAATTCGATGAGCGGGCCAGGTGGTATCTCAGTAAAAACCGTGGTGTGCAGCGATGGGTGGAAGAGGAACAGCCGTCTCAGCTTGTTGTCGTTGGGTCTATAGTCGTGACTAAGAAACGCGCGACAGTGGTATCTCAAAATATGCGATGTACTGGAGACATGCGACAGGCCGGTTGGGACGTGGTCCGGACAAGCAAAGCACTAGTCACAACTGGGGTGTTGATCTTCTAGTGATCGACGCTTTCCGGTGAGGGATGATCGATACTGCCGTCGTTCTTGTGAACCTTTCGGTGCCTCCTCAGGTTGGAGACGACAGAGAAGTGCCGGCCGCAGCCATCAACTTCACACGCGAAGGCTGTTGCAATGTTAGTGATGCAAAATATGGTGTGCGCGGAATAACTTACGCTTCTCGCCGGTATGGCTGTACATGTGTGTTTGTAGCGAACTTGGTCGTGTGAAACGCTTGTCGCAGATCTTGCACTTGTGCTTCTTTTGCGAGCTGGAAGACACCTTTGAGCTGAACTGGCTCATCATTGAAGCGGGCGCTGGAGGCATGTTTGCTCCTAGAAGCGCGTTGGGGCGGGGCAGAGTGCGCGAGTTGCTCAGGTCAACAGACTCGGAGGCAGAGCTGTAATCTGTCACAGAGCCATCACCACCGTAGTATCCGTTAGGGCCATAGCTGCCTGACGAGATTGACGAGTGTGTCGAGTGTGCTGAGGGGAAACCGTATGAATCGGTCGAGCTGCGGCTAGTTCCTTGAGAGCCATAGATATTCCTTGGGGTAATGTCTGACTGGCTCAGGGAGACCATACCACGGCTCGCGTCAAGCGCGTCGCTAAAGCTGTTGCGCGGTTGCTGTGTGTTCATTCTGCTAAAGTCAACAAGTGAACTTTGGCGTTGTCGTTGGGCCGCGCTTTCTACGGACTCGTAGAAGGCTATTGAGGGGACTGACGGGTGTGAAGAGCGGCGGGAAGCATCCTGTTGGTATGCGTACGGGCTCCGTTCTGTGTTGCCATATTCCACCTGAGAGTATGGCGCTGAAGTTGGAGCATATGTTTGGTTTGGAGGTGACCCAGAAGTAGTATAACCGGTTGGGTACCGCGACATGAGATCTTCAGAGGCATCAAGTAAGTTTTGTGTTCCGAAAGTGCCATCCGGGAGAGTAATACCTTGTCCCATGGGAGGAGCTGTGACCGGCAGACCGTGGTACGGGATGGCAATGCTGGTAGGCCGCTGCGCGTCGACATTGGGTGCAACGGTGGTCTGGTACAGTTGCTGCTGCGAGGCACCAGTAGACACCCACGGGTTGGTGAAGTGTGGTTGTTGTTGAGGGTAGCGCATGTGTTCGTAACCCATGCTGCTTAGCTGGGGTTGCTGACGGTTATCGACTGCCATTGCCATTGCGTGTTCGAGACGAAAGGTAGTGAGGTGTACAGGTCCGGAGGGGAAGGTGGTACAAGAAGACGAATATGAGTGTGACAATAGACACTCAACTCGTGGATCCAGGTGTGAAACGTGATAGTTCGAGTGTTGAAAACGTGGAGATAGTCGATCACAGGTACTCAGCGGTGGGATCTGCGACCTTTTGAATTCACTCTGACACTGGGGACTCCCGTGCTGTGGTAGTCCAAGTCGAGTAAAGATAATCCCTTTGGTATGTCGATCAGTTGACCTGTACTAAGCAGGAGCCGTGGCGATGAACCAGCGAGATTAGGTGTAGGGCGAAAGCGGACACCAGTGACTGGGAGGCAGACGCTCGAGCGTTTCAAGTGAAGCACTGTGCTTGCAAGGAGCAGAATGCCCAGCGGGTGCAGGGGCGGACCGAGTGGGCTGGGTTGCGTGTTGCGTGTCGCCTTGGAAGGTTCGGTAACGTTATTCGCTACAAAAGCAAACCAGCGACAAAGAAGTAAGGATGTGAGGGTAACGATGATGAAAGCAGTATTGATAGTCTCTGGTACGAGTTATGGCAAGAGACAATCTAGGATTGAGTAAAGCTTAGAGGTTGGTGACTGTTGATCAGTGGGCATTTAGTCGGGGAACACTGATTGATAAATTCCGCTGCTTGGAGGGTTTACGTCTTTTGGGTTCACAGCACCTCCATCATAGGCTGGCAGCCAAGCATAGCGAGCAGGCAAGTTGGCTGAAGACCCCGGACGCACCTACGTCGGTGAAGACAAGGATAAAGTGCGCTAAAGCATCTCTCTGCACGCTGCTTTTAAGCGTGTGGGGAGCGTTATTCAATGGCCTGCCCACGGCCGATGTAGTATCCGCGCCATTGAGCACTGTGGGCTCAACAGCCTTCAGCTCCCGTTCATTGAAGCCAGCGTCTACCGCTTCTCCATTGCGCTATCATCGGCACCTTTCTCACCCGTGAGAGGCCAGTAGTGCGCCAGACAAGCCCTCGCCGCTAGGCAAGCCTCTCCTCTTTGCAAGCCCACTGCGAATCAGCGGGCGGTAGGCGCGGGAGGGCTTTTTGGCTTTTGTTTTGGCGTGCATCCACCAGGCCAGGGTCGACGAGGGACATAGAAGAGGACTAGTCTATTCACTCACAATTGCATGCTGCCGTTTTGGTCAATGAACGCTAGCCTGATAAGCAACCAGAGTGAAATGCTCCGCAGTAATGCTGACGAGTGCGGCAGGCCATTGAGTTGCCCTGTGTCCTCATCCTAGCGATACCTGATCACCCCCTAAGCTTTGCTTCTGACACTGTCGACACTCTACGCTGCAGAACAACGGTCGCCTAAGGAGCACGCTCCACCCCGACCATCAAAGGGACCGAAAAGGCGGCTTCGCAAGCTTGCGGTTTGGAGGTGCATCGCGCCGGACACTGGCCGGAGAGTCTGCTTTCGCGTCGCGGAGTCGGACCGTACTACCATCTCCACGTTGTTGCGTAAACTCGAACTCTGTGAGCATCTCTCCCTCTGTCCTAGCGTTGGTTCCGCCCCTCTCCTGACTCTGTGTCGTGCACGGCGCACTCATGAAAAAAAAAAGCGCCCGAAGTGAAATTACACAGTAGTCCCCTGAAGCAACGCCTGTGCGCATACCTAAGCAATGGGCAAGCGTTTGATCGCCGTCCATGTTGCTTTGGCTGCAACGACTGTAGCTTAGCCAGAAGGCGGGTCACGAGTTGCAGCATACACCTCTATCGCGGGAACTGCCTTGTCCAATAGGGGCGTCACTGTCATGTCGGTGTACCTGCTCCACGCAGGATTCCACACTCGAAGACACCACGCTGAACCGAGTACTGAGGGAGTGGCACTTTAGCTCCAATCAATTGCAATCCCCAATATCTGCTTGCCTGGAAATGGAGGCGTCATGTGTAGCAGGGCTGTATGGGTGGCGACTATATCCACCAATGACGATATCGTGCACCGATACCAGAGCGTCGACGATTAGGAGTGCTCGTTTCGTGCTCCGTATCTTCGGCCTCTCATTGACGCGGACCGGGTGGTTTGCTGGGAGGAATGATGAGAGCCAAGACCCATTTGTACACCCCGCTGACACGAGCGCTGATGCATGGTGTGAAAGGATGTGGGCGCATCATGGGTGCTTGCTGGCAATGTCGTCATATGAAGACACCCCTAGCGCAGACGCTAAGCTTACAAGCGAGTTGTCATTGGCGCGACTCGCAAGCCGTACCTGGCAACAGTGAATGCCATGCAGGATGATGTAGGAGCGGTCAAGGCATGCGGGCGATTTGCCGCCAGAGATATTGAACATGCTATGCTTGCACGCCAGCCATTGTCGCAATGCGTTATACCAGCAAGCAGAACGCTGTGCTGGGCGTCCAACTCGCATCGTGGCTTGTAAGCTCTATCTGGACGCGAGTGGCAAACCGGCAGAAGGCGTGCACCCGGCATCTACCATCTCACCGCCGCCTGCTTCGTCGACATGAATGGCTAGGTGTTGGGACAAAAGGGCCGCCTTGCATCCCAAGTGCACGGAGCAGCTTCAAAAATCCCCCTCACTGTTCGTGGCTCCGCGGGCCTTGTCATGCAGGGCAAGATCTGATGGAGCAGCGCCATCCCGCTCAACATCGAGCTTGCAGAGTGCACTATCAAAGTCACTTGAGCGTCAGGTCCCCACTTGGCTGCGTCTGCCTTTGCCGCTACTTTGTGTGTGTGCATATGTCGGCGGAAGCGGTACCCTACCGGAGTGGTCTGTGAAATGGGTGCGGCATCTGACGGCCTGCTATGCATCGCATCAGCAGCATCACAGCGACGCAAAAAGAAGTGGGCGTGACCCATTCGCAGCGCTATGTGCCAAAGCACGACAGCCACGAGCGCAGCAAAGATCGTAGGCTGTCGGCAGCCGTTCAGAACTGGCTCGGCATTTGAACACTGGACCCTGCATTCGCAAGCCATGCCAGATCACCGAAGTTTATTAGCCGTTGTCTGTGTACATGCTCTGCCCGCTTGCCAAGTCATTTGGGTACTCGATAAGCTCTAGGGCGGATTGTTTTTTATTTCCGAGATCACAACCTAGCTCTGCAACACGAGCGATAGCACCACGCGTGTGGAGAAGCAAAGTCGGCTCTTGAGATGCATGTGGAAATGTACACTCTATGTGCGACAGTATCCCACAGTCCTGGGGATCTTCAACAAGCGTTCCCCGCGATCTTCAAGTGAGCCAGATGTGCGGCTCTGCGAGATCGATCAGCAGTGTGTGATAGTCAGGGACACGTGTTGAACACGTTCACGTTGAAAGCTGCGCAGCGCAGCGCAGCGCAGCACAGCACAGAACTGGCCGCGCAAACGCCTTCCGCCGAGCCTTGTGTCCAACTAGTGCTCAACAACCGCTCACAACCCCATAGCGCCCAAACAAACTCTTGCTAGAGCCGGGCAGCAGGTGAACCGAACAACGCCTAAACCAGCGACAAAAGGCCAGCAGTAAAACCGCAAAAGAAAGTAGTCGGCGAGGCAGCGAATCAAGTGAGCCCGATACTCTGGGACATTAGCCAGCAGGTCCATTTGCTAGGAAAAAGACTAGTCACGGGCAGCGGTGCAATTGCAAGCTTCAGCCAATTGAGACGTAGTCGGCCAAGAGTGCGCTACGACTCGGCACACTGCACTTGCGAGTGCTCAAGCCGCCCGATGTAACGTTCGTCCAAACTGCGGGAGTAACGCGGGCTGTCAGGTTGTCAATCTTGGGGGTGGCTGCGTAAGGCCTGTCTGTGCAGTGTCAAGGTTTGAGCTGGAGATTCTGCATGTTCGAATGCAATCGAATGATCTTCAGAGAGTTCCCGCTTTCTAACGGACAAGGTACATGATCATCACTGTCAAGCCAAGAAATTGGGTTGGAAAAGCAAACAGTTTCCGCATCGAGAAGCATGGCCACGAGATTGCGCTGTAGTTCGCAGATCAAAATCTTTTTCTTTCCTAATCTGATGACCCGGCATTACAGGCGTTACTACCACGACATCTCTCCTTTATGCGCCCGAGGGGACGCGCAATGCCAATGCTTGTAGCATGCTGGTGGGGTTCTGTCAACAGTTGACTCGAGTTGCAATCCACGTTTTCACTCTTTGACCAGCTCACTGGAGAATTATCGGATGACCAGGATGTGCTTAGAGGCACATGATGTCGTTGAGCACGTGCATACTGCATGAGGAAAGCTGCATTCCCCTTTCTGATAGCCTATCGCATGGGTCTTCACATCTCAGGACCTGATTAGGCAAGCTCGCACTTTGGCATTGGAAGCCCTGCCAATGAAATGAGGCTGAGTGGTCGCCGAGCAATACCAACATCTAACTTCCAGTCGCTACCCTGTGATACATCCCTATCTTCACAAGAAGTTTCCAGTGCTGTGGTAGACATGTCTAAGCGCACCTGCATGGCTTTTTTTTTCTTGCAGACTGACTTTGACCTTTCGAGCTGATAGCGCAGGAATGCGCTGTCAATGCGTGCTCTGTAAAAGGAAGGCGCGGGTGCCTTTCCGCCATGTCGAGGCTCTATTGATGGCGAATTGATGGTGGTTGTATTGAATCATTCATTCGTAATTTGTTCATCGTGCGACGTGCTCAACGACCGTCTGTTCGCTGTCATGATGGCGAGATTGTTGAAGGCCGGGCCGTGTCAAGGTAGATTGTCTCGTGTTACTCATACTGTGACCATTGTTCGTCCTGTTTGAGTTGACCTCATCCGGTGAACCCGCTTTCCTCGTGATGGGCGAATCCGCGTCTTGTTCGTGAACTAATTTCTCGATATTTGCCTCGGTCAGAGGCATCGATGGTTTGCTTTGTGGCCCCTGAGAGCTGTTATGACGAATTAGCTGTGGCCCAACTAGGGAGAGCAGCTTTTCATCGCGCAATTTCGTATCTCTTTCCTCCGCGTGGATACGCCGCATAGCCCGCTCACCCTCATTCTCGTTGGATCTGGCGAATGCTGCATCGCTCTGGTAATGGAGGCGGTCAAGTTCAGCGGTCAGTGCCTGCGCCGTTGTTTCAGATTCAACCGACATGCCTGCCGTTCGCGGGTGATCTTTTGCCCTAAAGTCCACCTTGGAGCTTGGGGTTGCGACGCCATGTCGATCATTGTCGGTTGTGGATGGCTTGTCTTTGGCCGTCTTTCGCCGGCCCTCGAGAGCCCACTTGACAAGCATCTTATGATTGTTAGCGGACCCACCAGTTGGCTTGGGGTAACTTGCCTTCTCCAGCAGCTTGCCTTTAACTGGCTTGGCAAGATAGTCCTACAGCGGCTTAGTATCTCCTATATCACGACCTCAAAGTTGCCGCTGGTGAAGACTTACATCCATCCCACATGAAACACACTTCTCCTTATCGCCTTGGATAGCACTGGCCGTCATAGCAACGATTGGAACGCCTCGGATTTCAGGCATGTTGCGCCATGGTGCTTCTGTCCGGATAGCGTGGGTAGCAGAATATCCATCTCGGATAGGCATCTGCATTTTCTATTAGCAAACGATATGTGCAAACATTCACAGTTACCTTACCTGCACATCCATCAAGATAATATCCGGGCGTGGATGCGAAGGGCCGAACTCCTGCATCAGATATTCCAATGCTTCCTGGCCGTTCCACACCGCACTAACCGAGAAGTGAAGTTTTTTGATGGTCTTGAGCGCAATCTGTTGATTGATATGGCTGATTATTTGTCAGATGCCGAGGTTCATGGAATTGTATTCAGGTGTAACTTACTTGTCTTCGACGACCAGAACGTGGATCTGCTGTCTTTCGCTTTCGGAGAGATTCATCAGATGATCCGGAATGGCTGATTTCAGGAGCGGGTATGGCGAGCTTCCGTTGGGTAATTGCGGTGTCAACGGCGGCGTGTGGCCTTCCGAGCTTCCGCATGAAACCGACATGTCACTCTGGAGTCGATCCGGGATGGACTCTAGATGAACCAACGGTGATTCTCCGTCTTGCGATGGTGCGCGGGTGAATGGTATCCAGAAAGTAGCAGTAGTACCCTGTCCCAGCTTCGAGTCCAGCCATATCTGCCCTTTCATGAGCTCAACCAGATTCTTGCTGATGGTCAGTCCTAAGCCAGTTCCTCCGAAACGGCGAGCCGTAGATGAGTCTGCCTGACTAAAGGGTTGAAACAACCGTTTCCGGACCTCCTCTTCTATCCCAATACCGGTGTCATCCACCCTGAAATTTACCGTGACCATGTCTTTTGACTCCTGGCTGATCGATACGGCGAGCTTCACAGTACCCACCGATGTGAATTTGATGCTGTTGGTGAGCACGTTGGTCAGGATTTGCCGTAACCTGCCTGGGTCTCCCATCACCCGGAGATCCGCCTGAACCTCGTCTTGTATCGAACTCTGATAATCCAGACCTTTCCTTTGGGCAGCAAAAGACATCATCTAAGCTAGTTAGTAAGAACACAACCAGGGATTTTGGTGAGTGACTTGCCTTGTTCACATCTCTTAGAACCACGCTGAGACTGAACTGTACCTCTTCTACGTCCAGTCGACCTGACTCAACCTTTGAGAAGTCTAAGATGTCGTTGATCACCGTCAGGAGGCTGTTCGCGCTTCGATGAATGTTCTCCGCGCACTCTTTCTGCTCCTCGTCCAAGTTCATGTCGAACAGCAGTTCGCTCATGCCAATAACCCCTGCTATAGGTGTCCGGATCTCGTGTGACATGTTGGCCAGAAACTGCGACTTCATACGACTGGCTTCCTTTGCCGCCGCTTCATTAGCCAAGAGCCTTGAGTTCTCTTTCTCCTGTTCTTTCAGTTGTTCTTCCCTCTCTCGTAGCTCTGTGATATCCATGGACACACCGATTACGCCATCCACGAAGGTGTTGCCTTCAATGCCGGCAGTCCGAGAAGTACTCATAAGCGGTACTAAACGAGTTCGGTAGTAGTGAGCCTCCGACATGTATCTTCCGTTCACAACCTCAACTGATTGTTTACCCTGTAATATCTCTTGAATAGGTTCGTGCCATCGCTTCCGATCATTGTCATTCAAATTGAAGACATCGAAAACGTCTCTGCCCAACTGGTTCTTTCTAAACCGTTCGTTGGGCTCAATGTCTCCTTCCATCACCTTGACTTCATTGTTGCGGTCAATCACCCAGAGGACAATTTTTGCGTGCTGAATGACCTGCTGTAATTGCTCTCTTGTCTGACGCGCCTCCTGACGGGCTAGGACCAGATCGTGGATGTCAGTGCATGTGCCAAACCACTTAACTATACGCCCAGAGTCGTCATAGAAGGGTACAGCCCGTCCCAGCATCCAGCGCCACTCTCCATCGTAGCGCTGGCATCTATATTCCGTATTGTATTCGTCGCCTGTCCTGAGAGAATGAAACCAACGCTCCGCGGTTGTGGACATGTCATCTGGATGGAATGGGAGGCGCCAGCCTTCGCCTAGTGATTGATCAACGGTTAACCCTGTGTAGTCATACCACCGTTGTGAGAACCAGTCATGAAGTCCATCAGGTGTCGTTGTCCATACCATGACTGGCATGAAGTTGGCGATGTACTCAAACTGCTTCTCGTTCTCTTCAATCTGGGCGGCGATCTGCTTGGTATATTCGGTGACATCCTTGAAGATCACTATACCACCAAGGAAATCTCCAGTTTCTTCATGAAATACAGGCTCCCCATTGATCTCATACACGATACGAGTGCCTGTTTGCGGGTGTCGCATACCAATGCGCCGTTTCTCAACTCTCTCTCGCGTACGGCAGACCTCAATGATAGGAAATTCGTCAATGCCGAGAAGGCGCTGGAAGTCCTCGGTCCAACACGAGAACTGAGAAAGAAAATCCCTTTGGTCACCAGGTACATACGTTCCGTCTTTCGAAAGGAGCCGCAGTAAGGCCTTGTTTGGGATACCAAACGTTTCGTCTTTCCACATGGCTGTGCAGGGGTTAGTGGAGAGTTGGCTAAAAGAAATTGAGATTGAACGTACCGTATGCAGGCATGGTAACAGAGTTCAATATGGCGTCTTTTAGTTGTGTCGCCTTCTGGAATACGGATGCAGCCGTCCCAATATCACCCTTACTTTTGGTAGGAGGGCCACGAGGAGGGAATTCTGGTTGTTGTAGCGTAGGCGTTACAGCTTTCGAAGCCGTGTTTGAACTACTTCCCGAACGACGGCCTGATGAAGAGCTTGAGCCTGAGCTACGTGACTTGTCGAGACGGGCTCCTGTGTTTGTCCGTGTGACGATACGACTGGAAGGTGGTAGCGCACTATCAGCAGCTGTTGCGCTTGTGAAAGTCAACGTATAATATTGGGTTTCCTCAATACTCCAAACAGAGATTATGCAAGATGCCTGCATTGCATTTTCGTACGCTGTTTTCCTGTCCGACTTGTGCAGCGTGCCTTCGGGACCCAAAACGAGCGGTGCAACAACGACGTCTACTGACACGTCGCGTACCATAGTTCGAGCGAGGTTTGTACTGCTCAAGGGTGGCAATGACTCTGTTGATTTGTTGTTCGTTTGATACGGCATGTTGGCTGCAGTCGGCGTGGTGTGGCCACTTCCCATGTGGGAATCTCCGTCCTTATCCAAGCCATTTGCTATTGAATCGTCTACTACGCAGTCCAGAAAGCTCTATTAAAGTTAGCAATTGGCAGGTCTAAATACTATGTTTGCACGATTGTGGGGAAAGACGAACCTCCCATGTGATCATGATTGGAGAGCCGTTCTGCAAGATGTCTACAGCAAGATCACCCATGGTCTTGTCCTGCAACACCTCGGATATGGAAAGATGATGAACGCTTTCAAAGTCAATGCCAAAAAGGCGACCCATAGCCTCATTTGCCAGGACCACGGTTTTCTGCGCTGACAAGACAATGACTGGTACTGGTAAGTATTGTAGCGCAGTAAAAGACGCCATGGTGGCTGACGGCTCGGCGAGATGCATTGACATGGAGTCGCTACGTATCGAGTTGGGAGATTCAGATCTTGCGCGCTCTCCCATGGCGAAGTATCCGCCATCGCGGCTGTCGGCCTCTGTCATTATGATTACGGTGGTGTGGTGGTGCGCGTGTAAGGCCGTGTAGGATCGTGATGCGACTCGTGTCCGGAAATAGTGGCCGCACCCGTAAACGGTAAGGAAGAAGCGACTGGTGACGCCTCAACTAGACCAGACAACAACAACAACATGGAGCGGACGCCCTGGCCAGACCATGGAGAAAGTCGCGCGCAGACGTATTCGAGAAGGAAAAGTGCGAGCTCAGGAAGTGGAGAGACGTTGGGCGATGTTCGTGGTTGCGCTTTGGAGGTGGAGTGGGGATCGCATGTACGAGTCGTGTAAGCGGGCAGATCGGTTCTAGACCCTCTCATCGGTTGGGATATTGAGTACGTACCCAAGCTGCGAAAACCGTGAAGTGAACGAACGAGACGCACAAAGCACAAGCACAAGCACGGCAAGAAAATGTGTGAGTGTACGCCGGACACCTCGCTCTGAAGACAAAGGTTCTAGAACCGCGCTTCCGGTTCAGGTGGGTGCCATGGCAATGACGCAAATTTGGGTGCTGAAAGAACGGACGATGAGACGGCGCGCGCCCATAGCCGGCCGTGGGTACTCCCCCGAGCCCTACGATTTGATGGAGCAGGGCTTGAGAGATGTTTGGCGTGAGATCTGGGAGCTCCGTTTCTTTGGCCGTCCCGTTTGGCATATGGCGATCACTGTGGGTGCCCTGAGCATAATTCGATTAGGGTTTCTCCGTCTTGGTGCTACTTTTTGGACACCGAGCAGCATATGGTGAGCATGTCAATTATGTGTTTTGACAACGATCCCCACTAATCTTCATGTGCTACACCGGTGCACTGGCATGGATGGGGTATGATCGACATGCGGTTCAAATTGCCGCCTTGTCAAAATGCGATTGGCAAGCGATCCATGCCGAACAAGAACCCCCATGTTTACGGTGTCCGTGAAGCGCTTCTGGAATTTTGGTGCACCGCCACACGAAGGAGTTGTGCTGGTACTGCTATAGCGATATCAGCGTTCCGATGCCGTTTCTATGGCGCTGTGTTCTTAACGACATGCATGGATTTGATCTA
>Ga0265797_10007589_pt1 | contig 14760 bp, 10 predicted proteins | sample P2T30metagenome_FD_192433 | JGI IMG/M metagenome (GOLD analysis project Ga0265797, IMG submission 192433) | Plant litter microbial communities from East Loma Ridge, Irvine, California - P2 T30 | ecosystem: Environmental > Terrestrial > Plant litter > Unclassified | place: USA: California... | reverse complement strand
CGATCATGTTCGACAGCACCATCGCGATCATGCCGCACATCAAGAGCGGCAAGGTCAAACCAATCGCCATTTCGGGCAACAAGCGTTCGCCGCTGCTGCCGGATGTACCAACCTTCGCCGAAGCCGGCCTGCCGATCGAATCGTATGCGTGGTACGGCATGTTCGTGCCAGCCAAGACGCCGAAGGCCGTGGTCGACAAGATCAACGCCGAAACGCAGAAGGTCATGAAGTCGCCTGACTTCCAGCGCGTGCTGGCCGATACCGGCACCGAGTACGTGGGCGATACGCCTGAGAACTTCGCCAAGTTCGTCCAGGCTGAGACCACCAAATGGTCGAAAGTCGTGAAAGACAGCGGCGCAACCGTCGACTGATTGTCAGCGATTCGGTAGTGCCCTTAAAACGGGTGACGCGGCTTTGCCGGGTCACCCGTTTTTTTGTGTCAGATATAGCGCTTGACGACGACATTGGCGTTATTTTTCTAACGCTCGCTCATGGCCTACGACATGCCCAGCACCTCGTATGTAGTCAACCTTTATCGTCGCACCAATCTCGGGCGCACTTTTAAAAAGTGCCAGGTCATGCCGTACGATGCTCGCTTTTTCTCTTTGATTATCCTGTAACTGATACACATGCTTTTTATCGGTGTGCAATATAGTCCCTTCAAACGACTTGGAACTCGCTGACTTCGCAGGCCGTTCCGCTGCTGTAAGGTCGTATGAACCTTCTGGTAAATTTTTACTTGGACCAGCAGATCGTGATGTCCAAGCACCATCGACAACCTTGTCCAGCACTCTCTTTCCGTTAGCGACTACTAATACTTCGTGCCCTTCGGGTTTCAGAGGTCTGTCCACGAGCACAATTTCGGGAATGCCTTTGCCTGAAAATTTCAGCATGATCGTAGCGTCGCCCGGCTCTAGTGGTAAACGTCCTGTTGGCTCGGCTCGCTCGATAATAGCGCGTTCCTCGACCGATCGATAAAACCACTTGTGCTGTGTGGAATCATGTATAACGCTTTTCTCTGGCTCCGGCGGGACTTGAATTTTAACAATGGCATCATGACCGATCGTCTTGTTAAGATAATCCGCCATCAAATTGAAATTGCGCGCTGGCAATCCGTTGAGCAAATACCCCCCACCAATATCACTATGCGGCCCTGCGGTGGTTACGCCAAGGAAGCGACCATCTTCTGATTTTCCTTGTGCAATGATGGTAGTCGAAGGAAACTTGGTACGGTACTCATCACCTGCGGTAATCTGAATGCCCGAAACGACTGACGGTGGAGGGCGCCTGTCATTACGTGAGGGAGTACCGGTCGCAACAGGGTCATATAAGCCAAGGGCCTGCGGGGTCGTTCCCGGAGCACGCAATATCTGTTTTTCATCCGCTGCAGATTGGATACCGCGCTCGTGGAGAAGCCTGGAAAACCCGGCGGCCTGTCCCCCCCCCTGGCTGAACCCTACTGATAACACCTTAATATTGACATCAGGATCTTCTTCCAGCCAAATAGCTGTACGTTCTGCAAGCTTCTGATACATAAAGTCAATACGCTCTTGGTATGTGCGACCCATGGCACCATCGAGCACCCCCTTTACCCCACCCCGAGTACTTGGCCCCTCTTTGTAAAAACCACTGATGGTGGGGTCGTCTCGTTCATTCTCCTCGATTTGTTCTTTCAACAAGCCGACATTGGAAGCATGTAGCGGGTCTTTGACAACATCATTTTCCATGCCATCAAACAGCGCGACAAACAGCCGCGAATGCGGGTCTGCACGTGTGTCGTGAAGCTGCGGCGATTCAAATTGACTTACTTCTTTAGGAGCTTTGTCATAGCTTGCCAATTTTTCTGCCGAAGCTACGGCTACATCCACGCCATCGATTGAACCCTTTTTTATGACTGACCCTTAAAGAGTTTTTGAATAGGCGCGGGTAAAGTGGGTGCTGCGATCGCGCCCCGTGTCAGTCGGATCAGCGCGCACCAGTTGCAAACTGACTTTCATATAGACACTAACTGTGCGGTCATTGACTTCGACAATGATCGTAGGCTCACCACCCGAAATGGGTTTGGCTTTATAAATGCGGGCCGAGTCGGCGGTATGAAGCACCACCCTATCCTTGAATACCTCATCCAGGTCGATAGTATGAGTCAAATGTGTTCCGTCACGTGCATTCCATTCCATCTCGACCGGTCCTGCAAAAGTAGGATAAGAGCCCGATAAAAAACCCGGCACTCTTTTCTCATCGGACGGCAGTTTCTCGCGCCCCGGGGACTTGACACATAATTTATGCGCAGAGCCTGCATATACCAGCTCAAGATTGGTGATCCCCCCATAACACAATATGCCAAAATCATGCGTGCTGAATTTCAAAACTTTATTCATGTCCATTGCCCTAACCTCTAAGTTTATAAATGAAAAAATTGCCAAAAAAAGCGCTGACAAAATCCGTATTGCATATCGAAGATTGATAATAAAACGGTTCGCTTTGTGATACTGATTTTTTTGCAATTTCATGTATACAGAAAGGAATTTCTGTCAACACTGGTCCGTGCTGTTTGCCGTATCTTCGTTGGTGACATTTTGGCTGTACTCTGCCAAATAGCATCATATTCACTAGCCGAAATAGCATTGGCAAGGGCAGCCATTTCCAGATCTCGTATAGCAGTCAGGTAATTTTTCAAAAACTTCTTTCGTCTTTTAATAGTATTTCTCATCTTGCGAGCGCTAATTCCAAGATATTTCATTGGAGCGGGCTGGAACCACGGCAAAGGCCAAACTAACTTACCTCATTGCCCGCTTTTCGTAGCTCGTAAATTTCTGCTGACGCAATCGCTACATCCACGCCATCGATTGAACCCTTTTTTATGACTGACCCTTAAAGAGTTTTTGAATAGGCGCGGGTAAAGTGGGTGCTGCGATCGCGCCCCGTGTCAGTCGGATCAGCGCGCACCAGTTGCAAACTGACTTTCATATAGACACTAACTGTGCGGTCATTGACTTCGACAATGATCGTAGGCTCACCACCCGAAATGGGTTTGGCTTTATAAATGCGGGCCGAGTCGGCGGTATGAAGCACCACCCTATCCTTGAATACCTCATCCAGGTCGATAGTATGAGTCAAATGTGTTCCGTCACGTGCATTCCATTCCATCTCGACCGGTCCTGCAAACGCAGGATAAGAGCCCGATAAAAACCCCGGCCCTCTTTTTTCATCAGACGGTAGTTTCTCGCGCCCTGGAGTATCGAAGCATAATTCATGCGAAGAGCCCGCATATACCAGCTCCAAGTTTGTGATCCCTCCATAGCACAATATTCCAAAATCATGCGTGCTGAATTTCAAAACTTTATTCATTTCCATTGCCCTAACCTCTAAGTTTGTAAGTGAAAAAATTGCCAAAAAAAGCGCTGACAAAATCCGTATTGCATATCGAAGATTGATAATAAAACGGTTCGCTTTGTGATACTGATTTTTTTGCAATTTCATGGATACAGAAAGGAATTTCTGTCAACACTGGTCCGTGCTGTTTGCCGCATCTTCGTTGGTGACATTTTGGCTGTACTCTGCCAAATAGCATCATATTCACTAGCAGAAATAGCATTGGCAAGGGCAGCCATTTCCAGATCTCGCATAGCAGTCGGGTAATTTTTCAAAAACTTCTTTCGTCTTTTAATAGTATTTCTCATCTTGCGAGCGCTAATTCCAAGATATTTCATTGGAGCTGGCTGCGACCACGGCAAAAGCCAAACTAACTTACTTCATTGCCCGCTTTTTCGTAGCTCGTAAATTTTCTGCTAAACCAATCGCTACATCCATGCCATCGATTGCCCCCTTCTTCATGACCGATCTTCAAAGAGTTTTTGAGTAGGCACGGGTAAAATAAATGCTGTGATCGCGCCCCGTATCAGTCGGATCAGCGCGCACCAATATCAAACCGACTTCCATATAGACATTAACCGTACGGTCATTGACCTCAACAACGATCGTGGGCTGGCCACTTGAAATCGGATTGTCTTTATAAACAAGCGCCGGGTCAGCAGTGTGGAGCACTATTCTGTCCTTGAAAACCTCATCCAAGCCTATGGTATGAGTCAAATTTTTTCCGTCACGCGCATTCCATTCCATCTCTACCGGTCCTGCAAACGCGTGATAAGAGCCCGATAAAAAACCCGGCCCTCTTTTCTCATCGGATGGCAGTTTCTCGCGCCCCGGAGACTTAGTACATAATTTATGCGGAGAGCCTGCATACACTAATTTTAGATTGGTAATACCCCCATAACACAATATGCCAAAATCATGCGTGCTGAACTTCAAACCTTTATTCATGCCTATTGTCCCACTATGTATGTTTGTCATTGAAAGAATTGCCAAAAGAATCGCTGATATGATGTGCATTAAATATCGAGAATAATTGCCCTTTTCTTAACCATATCAATTTTTTTAGCTTGGCCCGAAATCTTAAGTTTGTTCCGACCGGTACAACTCAGCAAGAAGCGTTGACTTCTCTACTTCACGCGATGACACTCACAACAATTTTCTCACATGTCGAACCTGTTTCGGAAAATCACAACAAGCGTGCACGGATGGCGCTTTCGCGCTGTCTTCAGTTATCTTGCCGTTTGTAGCAAGCGTTAAAGGCTTCGGAGATAAGATGGTTTGGCATGCAAAAACCAGTCCGAGGATTGGACTGCCAACATTCAACATCGTGAATGAAATGTGCAACCCAGGGGAAGGAGCAAGAATGGAACGGTACCTTGTCAGCCGACTGTCGTGCAGCAGCGCTGCATTGACTTGCCATTCGCGACGACGGCCGCGCGCCGATTGAGGCTGCCCTGCGCCTGCGGGATCGCTATAGCCAACATCGGCCGAGGATGGTCAAGCAACGCGAGAGGCGGCCCGATTTCAAGAAACTGAAGAATGTGCCGGTACCCTTACACGCCACGATTGCAGTTCAACACATGCTTACCCCACTTCAGTACTCATCAGCGCGATGAAGACCCCAGCCTGCCCTGCTTCAGGCGCCATCCACGCCCCTTCCAAGACATTGCCGCACCGCTACCGAACACCATGGCTTTTCGATAACGACTAACATCTTTATCAACGTCGTGACCGCTATCGGCACCCTGCCACCACATCCAAGGAGCAAGCATGCATTCGGAAGACAAGAAGGTCGAGAACCAGACCACGCAAGAAATGGCGCCATCGCGCCGCCGGTTCGTCGGCACCGTGGCCGCCGGCGTCGCCGCCTCGGCCGCCGCCGTGCCGGCCCTGGCCCAGCAAGCCGCGGGCGGCAACCAGCCGGCCGCCGGCGCCGCGCGCGAAGCGGCCAAGCGCTATCCGCGTCCACCATTCCCGAATCAGGATCAGCCATGGCCTGCCCTGGCCAGCAAGATGACACCGCGCCCTGACCATGGCGAAACCACTTATCGTGGCAGTGGCCGTCTGGCCGGCCGCAAGGCGCTGATCACGGGCGGCGACTCGGGCATCGGCCGCGCTGCCGCGATCGCGTACGCGCGCGAAGGTGCGGACGTGGCGATCGGCTACCTGCCGGCCGAAGAGCCGGATGCACGTGAAGTGATGCAATTGATCCGCGATGCCGGCCGCAAGGCCGTAGCTGTACCGGGCGATATTCGCGATGAAGCGTTCTGCAAGAAGATGGTGGAAACGGCCGTGCGCGAACTCGGTGGCCTGGACATCCTGGTCAACAATGCTGCGCGCCAGCAGAACCACGATTCGATCCTCGACATCACCAGCGAACAGTTCGACTGGACGATCAAGACCAATGTGTATGCGGTGTTCTGGATCACCAAGGCGGCGATTCCGCACATGAAGCCAGGCAGCGTGATCATCAACACGTCGTCGCAGACGGCCTACGATCCGCCGGAAAAACTGCTCGACTATGCGTCGACCAAGGCGTTCGAGGTGGCATTCACCAAGTCGCTGGCCAAGCAGATGGCCTCAAAAGGGATTCGGGTCAATGCGGTGGCGCCGGGGCCGGTGTGGACGCCGCTGCAACTGGCGGGTGGCAATTCACCAGAGGGCCGCGCAAAGTTTGGGGAAGACACGCCGATGAAGCGTCCAGGCCAGCCAGCAGAACTGGCGGCGACCTACGTCACGCTGGCGTCGGATGAATCGAGCTACACCACCGGCCATGTGTATGGCGTGGCGGGTGGTGGCGGGCAGCCGTAAGCGCCCACTAGTATGTCCGCCCGGTCTCACCGGGTGGACTAGTCAACCTGCGTGCTCAGCGGCGACGCAGCAGACGCACCAGCAGCGCCGCGAACGGGCGGGTCGGGATCCGGCGGCCCAGCGGTCCGGCGTTGTTGCAGCGTGAGGTGACGGTCATGATTGTTCTCCAAAGTATTGCTTTGCAGATTAACCATTGCCGCCTAGCTCTTCTGTACGCTGGTTCGCATAGTCTTACCTGCTGGCATCAGGCCGCTCCATGGCCGTGCGATTACGCAACACTCACATTGTTTCCAGCACCGTCATTGCGCGTTTGAGCTTGTCTGTATGAGGTGTAATGCCATCGCAGGTCATCACCAACTCATGCGTGGCGCGGGTCATGGCCACATACAGCAGGCGCGCTTCGTCCTCGACGATATCCTCTTCTTTCAACTCGGCGCCAAGGCCGGGAATGCCCACCAGTGAAAACTCCAGCCCCTTGCTGCTGTGCATGGTGATCAGCTTGACGCTATCGTGTACCGGCGAATAGGCCGCGCCTTTTACCTGCGGCCACTGAAACGGAATGTCGCGGCGCTTCAGCACCTCGGCCAGCACTTTACCGACGCCATAACGCCGATAGATCAGCGCCATCTCGCCCCATGGCGTGCCGGTCTTGCTGGCCGCAGCGAGTTTATCGGCCAGGTATTCGGCTTCTTTCTGCAAGCTTGGCAGTTGCACCAGAATCGGTTTCGGACCATGCCGGCCTGTGCTCATCGGCTGGACCGTGGGCGCTTCGTCGTCCTCGGTATTGTGGGCAGTGAGCAGCTCGGCGGCAAAGGCCCGCGCCACCGCCAGGATTTCGGCCGTGTTCCGATAATTGAGTTTCAGGATGGTGGTGCGCCCTGCCGCCTGCACGCCGACACTCGAGAACGAGAATTTCAGCTTTTTTGCCGTGTGATAAATCGACTGCGCATCGTCGTACAAGACCAGCAGCGACTTGGTTTCAGGATTGACCATTTGAACGATCAGCTTGAACCAGGCCGGTTTGAAGTCATGTCCCTCGTCGATCAGTACGGCGTCGTACTGCCCCCGGGGAATCAGATCGCTGTCCACGCCCCGGATCACGCTATCGATGCACGCCTCGAAATAAGCATCCAGATCGGCTGTCTTGGCGGGCTTGTCGACGTGATAGGTGTCAAGTTGACGCATGCACCATGCGTGGAAATTGATGGCCACGATTTTATCGCCCAGCCCCTTTTGCTCGATCATGGCGGCCAGCTTGGCTGCCAGGGTCTTGTTGTAGCAAAGGATCGCAATCGGCCGCTGGCTCAGCTTTGCGAGATGCTCGGCGCGATAACCCAGGATCAGCGTTTTGCCCGAACCCGCCACGCCGTGAATCACGCGATGCCCTTCTCCCAGGCTGCGCGCCAGCTGCTCTTGCTGCAGGTCCATGACACGGATGAGGTCAGGGATTTCCGTACTGATCTGGCCATGTTCTTCGCACTGATCGGCCTGAACGCCAATACGCACTTCAGGAAACATATGCCAGCGCACACGGTCAATTTGCGGCAATGACAGCTTCATCTTGAACTTGATGGGGAACATCCCCCATAACCGCGCCTGAAACGCTTCGTCGTCCACACTCTCCGTCATCTCGTCCTGACAAATAACGAGGTGCGCCGGAAGAACCTCGCCCAACGCGCCATCGTCAAATTGCTTGCGCGTGATATTGCTCAGCACGACCCCACAACCATAGGGAAAGAAAAACTTCCCTTTCAAGCTACCCAATGGCCAGATCAGCATCGGATCGCCCTCGAGTTTGTTGGTGACGGCATACAGATACTGGCGCGCCTGCTCCAGTGGATTCAAGACCTGCTTGGTACCGGCATCGGTCACGATCACGGCGTGCTGCTTGTCGATACTGACCAGGGTGCCAAGGCGCCAGTCCTTCACTTCCAGCACCAGCAAGCCGCGTGCAGGATGAAACACGATGAAATCGGGATGCTGATTGCGCGCGCCGATACTCACGTCATACCAGCACAGGTAATCATCTTCGAGTTTGTCTTCGAGGCGCACGGCGAAGCGCCGTTCACCAGAGGTCATGCGCGCCGTGCTGGCACTGAGTGATGGGATGAGAATTGCCATTAACGTATTCCTGTCGATCCATCAATGTAGCCGATCGATTCAGGAGAAACCGGTAAAAATAGTATTTCTTTAATGCATTAGTATTGTTTGTTGCATTTTGCCGTCGCCAGAGAATGACACCCGGCCCGAAGCGCTGGCGCGCGCGCCCCAATCCAATAGCGTCCTACCATGGCGTGACAGGGCGACGGCTGGTCCAGATCGGGTTGGCCGCGGGCACTGTTCACAACGTTACATGGAGGAACATATGGGCTACGCAGATCGCGACAAATATGGCATGTACAAGGACAGCTCCATCGCAGGTCCGGGACCATCGCTGATGGGGGCTGACACTTTGATTGGCGAAAATGTTGTCAATGCCAGCGAAGAAGACCTTGGTGAGATCAAGGAAATCATGCTCGACATGCAGACCGGTCAGGTCGCTTACGCCGTGCTGGCCTTCGGCGGCTTTTTGGGCATGGGCGAGAAACTGTTCGCCGTGCCATGGCAGGCGCTCCACCTCGATACGGTCAACAAGCGTTTCGTGCTGGGCGTCGAGAAAGACCGCCTGAAATCCGCGCCCGGTTTTGACAAGGACGCGTGGCCCGACATGGCTGACTCGATCTGGGCCGGCGACGTCCACGATTTCTATGGCACCGACCCGCAGCGTTTGGGCGCACCGTCCATGGGACCAGGCGTCCCGACTGCTGGCATGGGCGGCGCGGGCACCGGCAGCAGCACCTACGCCGGCGGCGCAATGGGCTCGAGCATGGGCGCAGGCTCGGCGGGCTCCGCCAGCGTGGCCGGATCGGGCAGCAGCATGAGCGACTCGTCGCTCAATCAGGGCTCGGGCACGAGCCTGGATCCACGCGCCGGCAACCTGGGCGACGACGATGATCTGAGCCGGATCCGGGGCAGCAATATCGGCTAACTGAACGACGATGGTGCGTGGTTGGCGCCAAGCCGTCAACCATGCACCGTCATTACCGCTGCATCGACTCCCACACCTTCTGCAAACGCTTGGCCGACACCGGCATCGGTGTTCTCAACTCCTGCGCGAACAGCGACACCCGCAGTTCTTCGAGCATCCAGCGGAACTCGATCATGCGCGGATCGTTGTTCTTCGACCCCATGTTCTTCAGGGTGCGCTGGAACTGCGCCGCTGCCGACTGCCACTCCGCCATCAGCTGCGCATCGCGCGTCGGATTGCCGCGCAGCTTCTCCAGCCGCACGTTGATCCCTTTCAGATAGCGCGGGAAGTGCGCCAGCTGGCTGTACTCGTTGTCGGCGATGAAGCGCTTGTGCACGAGCGCCTGCAACTGGCCCATGATGTCCGCCGACACCGCCTGCGGCAGCGTTTGCACGCGCTTGGGCATCCCGTGGAACTCGGCCAGCACCTGGCCCGCCAGGCGCGCCACCTCGTTGATCAACAGACCAATGCGGCCCTTGCCCTGGTCACGGCGCGCGTTGAACTGCGCCGCATTGAGCGGCAGCGGATCCTGCAGGCAGGCGATGTCGATCGCCTTGGCCACGATCTGGTCACGCAAGTCTTCCTGCGAACCCAGGCTCATGAACTGCATGCCCATGCCCTGCAGGCCGGGGATGTTCTTCTCGGCGAACTTGAGCTGCTCCTTGAACTGCAGCGCGAACAGGCGGCGCAGGCCCACGCGGTGCGTGCGCGCCGCCACGTTCGGGTCGTCGAACACTTCCAGGTCGCAGTGCGTGATCTTGTCGACCAGCGCAGGGAAGCCAATCAGCGTCAGCTTGCCCTGGTTGATCTCCAGGAGTTCCGGCAGGTCGCCAAACGTCCACGCAGTCAGCTTCGTGTGCTGGCTGCTGGTCGACGCACCCTTGGCCGAGGCCACCGCCGGCGCGGCCGGCTGGGCGCCCTTGCCCTTGGCCGCCGGCGCTGCGGCAGGTGCAGCAGCAGCAGTAGCCACTGCGCCCGAACCGACTGCACCAGGCCGCGCCAAGCGCGCGAGCGAACCGCTCGACGCCGGCGCCGACTCGGCCATCTTCTGGAAACTCTCGCGCGCCTGCCCGCCCAACTCCGCCTGCAGCGTGGCCAGGTTGCGGCCCATGTCCAGCTGGCGACTGTGCTCGTCGATCACCTTGAAGTTCATGAACATGTGCGCCGGCAGCGTCTCGATCTTGAAGTCGGCCGTCAGCACCAGCGTGCCGGTCTGCGCGCGCACGTCGGCGATCAGCACGTCGATCAGGTCGCCCCGTCCGAACGTGCCGGCCGTGTGGATGCGCTCGACGAACTTCGCCGCGTAATCCGGCAGCGGCACGCAGTGGCGGCGCAGCTTTTGCGGCAGTGACTTGAGCAGCAGGTGCACCTTTTCCTTGATCATCCCTGGCACCAGCCACGCCGCGCGCTCCTGCGGAATCTGGTTCAGCGCGAACAGCGGCACGGCCAGCGTCACGCCGTCTCGCACGCTGCCCGGCTCGAAGTGGTACGACAGCCCCATCTCGATGCCGGTGACGGTCATCGTCTTCGGGAACAACTCGGTGGTGATGCCGGCTGCCTCGTGCCGCATCAGTTCTTCGCGGTTCAGGTACAGCAGCTTCGGGTTCTCGCGCGCGACGTCCTTGTACCACTTCTCGAAGCCGGCGCCATTGACGATGTCGCGCGGGATCTCGCTGTCGTAGAAGGCTGCGATCAGCTGGTCGTCCACCAGCACGTCCTGGCGGCGCGACTTGTGCTCGAGATTCTCGATGTCCTTCACCAGCTTGTGGTTGTGGATGTAGAACGGCAGGCGCGTTTCATAGTCGCCCGCGACCAGCGCGTCGCGAATGAAGATCTCGCGCGCTTCGGTTGGATTGCGCTGGCCGTAGTTAATGCGGCGCGCGCCGTAGATGACGATGCCGTGCAGCGTCGCGCGTTCGAGCGCCGTGACCTGCGCCTGCTTTTTTTCCCAGCGCGGCTCGCCCCAGGATTTTTTCAACAGGTGCGCGCCGACCTTCTCGACCCACTCCGGCTGGATCTGTGCGATCGTGCGCGCATACAGGCGCGTCGTTTCGACCAGTTCGGCCGCCATGATCCAGCGCCCTGCCTTCTTGCCCAGCGTCGAGCCGGGCCAGATGTGGAACTTGATGCCGCGTGCGCCCAGGTAGATGCCGGCCTGCTCGTCCTCGGCCTTGAAGCCGATATTGCCCAGCAGGCCGGTAAGCAGCGAGATGTGCAGCTGTTCGTACGTCGCCGGCGACTCGTTCAGGCGCCAGCCCTGCTCGCGCACGATGGTCAGCAGCTGGGAATGCACATCGCGCCACTCGCGCAGGCGCACCTGCGACAGGAAGTTGGCGCGGCAGTTTTCCTGCAACTGGCGATTGGTTTTCTTGTGCTCGATCGCGTCTTCGAACCAGGCCCAGATCTTCAGGTAGCTGAGGAATTCCGAGCGCTCGTCGGCGAACTTCTTGTGCTTCTCGTCCGCCTGCTGCTGGTATTCGATGGGACGGTCGCGCGGGTCCTGCGTCGACAACGCCGAAGCCACGATCAGCATCTCGGTCAGGCAGCCGTTGTCGAGCGCCGCGAGGATCATGCGGCCCACGCGCGGGTCAAGCGGCAGCTTGGCCAGCTTGCGGCCCAAGGGCGTGAGTTCATTGGTGTCGTCGACCGCGCCGACTTCTTGCAGCAGCTGGTAGCCGTCGGCGATTGCACGGCCTTGCGGCGCCTCGATGAACGGGAAGGTCTCCACGTCCGTCAGGCGCAGCGCCTTCATGCGCAGGATGACGGCGGCCAGCGACGAGCGCAGGATTTCGGGCTCGGTAAATTTGGGACGCTTGAGGAAATCGTCTTCTTCGAACAGGCGGATGCAGACGCCGTCAGCCACGCGGCCGCAGCGACCCGCGCGCTGGTTGGCGGCCGACTGCGCGATCGGCTCGACCTGCAGCTGCTCGACCTTGTTCCTGAAGCTGTAGCGCTTTACACGCGCCAGGCCCGTGTCGACCACGTAGCGGATCCCGGGCACCGTCAGCGACGTCTCGGCCACGTTGGTCGACAACACGATGCGGCGCGCGTTCGTCGTGCGGAAGACGCGGTCCTGTTCTTCGACCGACAGGCGCGCGAACAGCGGCAGGATCTCGACATGCGGCGGATGGTGCTTGCGCAGCGCCTCGGCGCAATCGCGGATTTCGCGCTCGCCCGGCAAAAACACGAGCACGTCGCCCTGCCCCAGGCGGCACACTTCGTCGACGCCATCGACCACGGCGTCCATCAGGTCGCGCTTGTCGCGCGCGGCTTGCGCTCTCGGCGCGAGGTTCGGTGCAGCATCCGAGGCCTGCGCAGGCTTGGGCGTATTGACGCCCGCGACCGGATCGCGATCGACCGCGCGATAGCGCACCTCGACCGCGTACAGACGGCCCGACACCTCGATCACCGGCGCCGGTTTCAGGTCCGCCCCATCGCCCTTGCCGAAGTGGCGCGCGAAGCGCTCGGCGTCGATCGTCGCCGACGTGATGATGATCTTCAGGTCGGGCCGGCGCGGCATCAGCTGCTTCAGGTAGCCGAGCAAAAAGTCGATGTTCAGGCTGCGCTCGTGCGCCTCGTCGATGATGATCGTGTCGTAGTTGCGCAGCAGCGGATCGGTCTGCGTCTCGGCCAGCAGGATACCGTCGGTCATCAGCTTGACCGACGCGCCCTTTTGCAGCGTGTCGTTGAAACGCACCTTGAAGCCCACGTGCTCGCCCAGCGGCGTGCCCAGTTCCTGCGCGATGCGCTTGGCGGTGGACGACGCGGCGATCCGGCGCGGCTGCGTGTGGCCGATCAGGCCCTTGCTGCCGCGGCCCAGTTCCAGGCAGATCTTCGGCAGCTGGGTGGTCTTGCCCGAACCGGTTTCACCCGAGACGATGACCACCTGATTCTCCTGGATCGCCTTGGCGATTTCGGCGCGCCGGCCCGAGACCGGCAAGTCTTCGGGGAAGGTAATCGGCGGCAGCGGATTGCGCTCGCGGGGCACCTCCTCGCGGTGCGGCCGCTGCTGGCGTGGCTGCCCCTCGCCACGCGCGCGGCGTGGACGTGGCTGGGCAGGTGCAGGGGCCGCCGTGGTGGTCGAAGTGGCGTCTACGGCGCGCGCCGGTCGTTGCGAAGGCTTGTTACTCTGTTCAGACATTGATTTTTACAAGGTTTTGGTGCGCACATCGCGCAGCGAATTATAATGCGGCAAATGGAAACTCCTACCCAATTCGTCCAGTGGCTGCGCTCGGTCGCGCCGTACATTCACGCATTCGGCGGCAAGACCTTCGTGGTCGCCTTCCCCGGCGAGCTCGTTGCCGCCGGCGCGCTACCAGTACTGGCGCAGGACTTGTCACTACTGGTTGGCCTGGGCATCCGGATCGTGCTGGTGCACGGCTCGCGTCCGCAGGTGGCCGAACAGCTCGATCTGCGTAACGTCGAGGGGCGCTTTCACAACGGCGTGCGCGTCACCGACACCGCCGCCCTCGAATGCGCGAAAGAAGCCGCCGGCGAACTGCGCCTCGATATCGAAGCCGCCTTCAGCCAGGGCCTGCCCAACACGCCGATGTCCAACGCCCAGATCAGCATCGTCTCGGGCAACTTCGTCGTCGCCCGTCCGCTTGGCGTGATCGACGGCGTCGACTTCGAACTCACGGGCGTCACGCGCAAGATCGCCGCTGAAAAAATCCACCCGATCCTGCAAACTGAAGACAACCTGGTGCTGCTCTCGCCGCTGGGTTTCTCGCCCACCGGCGAAATCTTCAACCTGACGCTGGAAGACGTCGCCGCGTCGGCCGCCATTGCGCTACACGCCGACAAGCTGATCTTCATTACCGAAACGCCGATGATCGTCGACGCGGCCGGCACCGAGATCCGCGAGCTGTCGTCGCACATGGCCGAAGCCGTGCTGCAGGCGGGCTTCCTGTCCGACTCGGCCGCGTTCTACATGCAGCACGCGATCAAGGCCTGCAATGCCGGCGTCGATCGCGCCCACATCATTCCGTTCGAGATGGACGGCTCGGCGCTGCTCGAGGTCTTCACGCACGATGGCGTGGGCACCATGATCAGCCACGAGAACCTCGAAAGCCTGCGTCAGGCCACAATTGAGGACGTTGGCGGAATTATCAAGCTCATCGAGCCACTCGAAGCCGATGGCACGCTGGTCTATCGCGGCCGCGAGCTGATCGAACGCGAGATCGACCAGTTCTCGGTGATTGACCACGATGGCGTGATCTTCGGCTGCGCCGCGCTGTATCCGTTCCCCGAATCGAAGATGGGCGAGATGGCCTGCCTGACCGTGAGCCAGGACGCGCAGACGCAGGGTGATGGTGAACGCATCCTCAAGCACATGGAAAACCGCGCCCGCGCGGCCGGCCTGACCAAGCTGTTCGTGCTGACCACGCGCACGTCGCACTGGTTCAAGAAGCGCGGCTTCGTGCCGGCCACGGTGGACGACCTGCCGAAAGACCGGCAGCACATGTACAACTGGCAGCGCCGCTCACAGGTCTTGATCAAGACTTTATAAT
>Ga0265797_10007588_pt1 | contig 14765 bp, 16 predicted proteins | sample P2T30metagenome_FD_192433 | JGI IMG/M metagenome (GOLD analysis project Ga0265797, IMG submission 192433) | Plant litter microbial communities from East Loma Ridge, Irvine, California - P2 T30 | ecosystem: Environmental > Terrestrial > Plant litter > Unclassified | place: USA: California... | reverse complement strand
TGTCTTACCGCATCCCGAATCCAACATGGAGGGTGTTGACCATTCTCATTCTCTATATAGCTGTCTCTATACTCTACTCAAGGAAAATCTCAAAAAAACAAACTTACCCTCATTATATGCTCATGAACTGAGCTATGCCACTACCCTCCCCTCATACTACCCCTCCACACTATCAGACCTTCCCTAATTTCCAACCTCAGGATCCTGTTCCCCTCCACTACCACTCCTGTTCTTAACACCACTCCTCTCAATATCACTCCTCAACTCCTCCTCCTCCTTCGGATCCTCCATACCCTTAGCACTATACTCCCGATCCATCCTGTGCATCAGTTCCTCTCCCGGCAACAAAATACTTCTGTCAATAGCCAGTGGGAGCCCGCGGTGTCTCCCCCTCAGCATAGCAAACAACAACACCACCTTGCTCAGACTAGCAAAATCGCCACACAAACTGTAATCTTTGCCCGGGACACCCAGACTCAGACCCACTGTACCATATGCAGAAGTGACTTCGAATAAGATGGAGAAGATGCTAAAACCGGGGTCGCCGCGTAGAATGTGGCCACGCTCAATGGCGCAAATAAGGAAGAAGACGAGGAACTGGAACCAGATGTCGTAAGCGAGCTGGCGTTGGAGATGCGAGGATATGCCTGCAGCGCTACTGTCGTCCTGTTCTAGCCCAATGGACTTTTCTTCATACGTGTTCGTTTTGCGGAGAGTGAGGGTCATGGGGTAGATGGATATATACCTAGGCGTGAGGATCAGTGTCAAGTACATGGACTTGGGGGTAACGGGATTGCGTACATGATTACAAGGTATGCAACCAAACAGGCGGGTGCAAGAGAGCTGATGGTGGCTGCATACGCCCCACTTGTCCTGAGTCCCGTTGCTTGGAACAATCCATCCAAGATCCGTGTGCCAGTAGACAAAGCCTCGATGTCTGGCATACCGGTGTTGAGAATCTCGAAGCAGAGCCAAGCTGTGATGTCGATGACGGCTTGTGTAGCGAAGAGATATAGTGTCTCGCGACTGCCGAAGAGATAGATGAAGCACCGCCGTGGGTGTTGTAGCAAAAACCCCATGGTATTCCTCAATCGCGACCCTTTCGGTGTCATTTTCTGCATAGCCCATATGGTGATGCGGAGGAAAATTGGAAACTGCGTTTGACCGGCGAAAGCAAGCATGCCTGCAACCAGGAGAACATATGGGTAGCCGCTGAAGGGAATGAAATTGGCGTTCAAAATATTAAGGCCACCGTTGGCAAATTCTGTAATGGTCGCAAAAACTCCCCACCACCCTGGCCTGATTCCACCAGGTTGTGATGCGTATAGTATACTCTTGATATTACCACGGTATGCGTACGGTAGAAAGAACGTGAAACCCAATAGATACCAGAAGATCTGATAACCGACGAGAATCAATAGCAAAGCTTGTAAAGCGCGGTATTCCACACCCCCAAGTTCCATACGGTCTTCCTCGCTGAGCTCCTGAAAACGACCTTTGGAGTCAAGGTGCGGCTTGAAAGAGACATAATCATGATGCTCTGGTTTCAGCTCGCCAGCCAATCTGTCAATAATGCCACTGAAGAAGTTGCGGGCAAGCTTCGTCTCCCAAGGCGTTGGGATGAAACCAAAGCCGGTCTCGTAATGGTACGTACGTCGACGGGATAAGGTCTTTGTCGTCAGTTCGGATGTTTTGTTACTCCGCTTTTGTTTTCCATTGGCCTGTTGATTGCGTTCTGGGTGAGGTCGCTGGCGCAAATGTGCGGTACTGCTACTGTTCTGATTGTGACTTGTCTGGCCAGTTTCCTCAATATCTTGTACTAGTCGTTGCATCGTATGTGAATGCTTTACAATATCCGCCATCTTTTTGCGGAATAGTGCTCTCCTGATCAATACTACAACTGTCGAGACAAATGGTATATTTCCAATTAGCATGAGGATGGCAAAGGTAGCTTGCTGGAAGCCAGAAAGATCTCCCTAGATATGATACCACAACATCAAACGGCGTTCAAAGCATAAAGAGGGTCAAGCCTCAAACTCAAGTTCTAGGATGTACTCACCAAATTAACTGGGTTAAGTCCTACTGTACCGTCAGTTTAGGCTCGCGTCATGTGCCAATTGAAGCAGATAAGAACATACCAGTCGTCGTCATAGCACTACAACACAAAAACAGTGCATTCGTAAAAGTCAGATGCACTCCACCAACCTCTTCCGGCCCATCAGCAAGTCCTTGCCCGTAAACAATGACCGATGAAATCGCAATAATGACGATGAAATACAGCATATGCGCCCGGTAGAAGTTCAACTTGAACACTTCCTCTTGCAGGTACCTGAGAAAATCATCTTTTGCCTGTCGCGGGTTTCGCAACTCATCAATCGCATCCGGCATATCTTGGACGTTCGAGATTTCGCTGGCGTTGGTGTTGTCGTTATCGTCGTTGTCGCCGAGTCGCAGCCACGACGATGAGCTCATAATGTACGAACAGAAAGTAACTATCTGCGGTATTTAACCAAGATTTCAACCATGTTAAGCTACCGTGATCATCCACGTCCAGGTAATGGAAGCCTGTTCTAAGAAACTGTACTGGGCAACTGGACGACTAAGAAGTGCACAGTGGATGATGTCATTAGTCGCCAAGATCCACAGCGCGACTGAGCAAGCGAATCAACAGCATGGCTACGATGATGCTTCGGCAAAAGCTTCACCCACCGCTCCGCGGGGACGTCTAGTGGAAGGTTTGCTGGACAGGCTGTCAAAAGGCAATATTCTGCCCTGGAAAGCCACCATAAAATTCACTAGAATCACAATCGTCGGGTATGTCACATGACAGTGACTAACACGCCACTACTGTTGTAGGCAAGGGATATATGGTGTACAACTTGCATACTAAACAATATCAGATCCTCACAGATTTCACAGAAGCACCCAGAAGTACAGTCTATCGTTTCAAACTCCGGCTCCTCCATTTGCAATCGTATTTGATCAGCGACAAAGAGCCGAGGGTCGAGGAAGGACGAGAGAACCAGGATGCAAAATTTCAGTGCTTATGGAACCAAATGCAGGATGTAAAACATCCTCCGGTGCCGCAACGCCTCTCCGATTTTATCATTCCGACCACTCTATTAATAGGACGGATGAGCTTCAAGTTCAAAAACTAGAATCGCTCGACACCGGCACATGAGGCGTCGCCTTCCGGACATGACTCACGAATTTGCATCATGAAACTCATCCTCCTCCTGTGTCTGGCTGTCTAACCTTCGCAGAAGATCATCTCTCCGGGGCTCTCGTGCAGGATTCGAATTGAGTAGTTTGCTAGGTGGCAATTCTTTCGCGAACTTTTCCTGCTTCTCGTTGGGGATATCTGGTATAGGTTGCGGTGTTTGGAAGGGTACCGTAGGCGGGTTACTGGGATCGTTCGGTTGGCTGCTATGTATAGAAAGCGGAGCATGAGTCGATGTTCCGTCGAAGTTTGTGGGAAGACCTACGCTCTGCTGCTGTGGCATGACTGCGGGCTGTGACTGCACGCTTGCCGGTTCGGATTGTACGGGCTGCACTTGTTCCAACGGCTGTACCGGTTGTTCAGTTGGTACCTGCTCAGTTGACTGCGCAGATTCTTCTGTTTGTACATGCTGGACATCGTTCGTCCGTGAAGGGATGTTGAACTGTTTATCTGGCTTCTGGCCTGGGAGAATAGCGTGAATCTGGAGGATTTGCTTCACTACCTCATCAGGAGTCTTCCCGTCTCTACAATCGGTTAGTGTAACTCGCGTGCGATAGTAATGTTCACTAACACTTTGGCGTTGATGATCCAGTCAAGGTCTTCTTCGCCCTCCTCACTTCCGCCTTGACCGCCTTTGACGCGTCGAAAGAGCTGCGGATGCCAATCGACGCCTTCGCTGTTCCGTTTTGCGGCTTCTTGACGCTGCATGTCTTCTATTTTGGCCTTTGCATCTGTGGCTACGTCCTGGTCTCTCCGCTTTACAGCTTCTGTGACATCACGCCAAAGCCTCTGGGATTCTCGCTCATCTTGTTCTTCCAAGGGTCGAGCCATTGGGGGTGTGTGCTTGGTATGCGCCGCGTCGAATAGGAGTTCCTTTTTGCCAGTCTTATAATGATTAGTAAGCGCATACAGCTTTAGGATATGGTGGGCTTACAGTCAGATCCTTGATATACATTTCCTCGTTCCATTGACCTGACAGCTCGTAAATATTCTTGCCATGGGCATCTTTTATGTAGCCTCCGATGGCATTGTATGTTCCACTGAAATAGCCCTTGGTCTTGAATTCGAGGTCGGCACTGAGGCCAGTCTCAGGGCACTTGATGTAAGCGTGGTCACCGAGCTCGTATTTCATAGTTCCGAAAAGGATGCCGCGTGCATACATGTTGGGTTGTGTGACGAAACTACTGTGGTCAGTCTTCCAATCGGTTAAGTAGTGCGCGCTACTTACAATCGCTCGCCGGTATTTAGAAGCCGCAAAACTGCGATACCCTCCATCATACTCGCAGCGGAGTTGCCGAGAAACTTGCTACGAGGCTTGAGGGTGCCGTCGATGCGGATGTGGTGTTCGGGTGCCATGAAGAAATAGCTCGACTTGGGCGGGTGATGAGATGTCTGCTCGGCGATGTAGTATCCTTTGGTTCCATCCGAATAATCCCAATAGCCCGTGAAGATCTCACCGAGTATGGGGTTGAGCGGCTTCTTGACTCCACTAGACTCACATCAGCTGTTGCGTGGGGCAAGTGAACATGATGGATATGCATACGGGGGCTTGATGTGCCATCCACTAAGATAAAACTTCGTCACGGCTACAAATCGTTGCACGGGATCCTGCACCTTTGTAATGGGAAGAAGTGTTTCCGGGTGTGCCATGAAGCTGAGCTGTCAGTCAGCATATTTTGCCCGTACTCTGTCAAAGGACTTGACCCACTTTGTTATGCGCTCCAGCATCGACCGCGGTTCGAGGATGAATGTGGGCAACGTCACTCGGCTCAGATCGGCGCCAGGTCGTAGTTGAGATATGATGTGGGAAAGCACTGGACATGGCGGGTTAGCCAACCTTTTCACCCATAATGAGACTGTCGCCAGAAGACGTACTGTTGCCCTGCTCCGAATCCATGACGGTCTCGTCCTCTTTCGTGACCTCGTCGCCCCCATCGTGTCGGCGTGTTTCGTCTATTGACGAAGCGCGGCTACCTGGATACTCAAATACGCATCAGCCTCAGTCCATATACATGCATTTCTTGGAAGTACCCGGTGCAGCCGGAAACCGGGGTATGACGCACTTGTCAGCGAGGTCCTGCGATGCTTGGAAACTATAGGTAGGTGTGGCATCTTGTACACTGGTCGCAGGTAGGTAGAAAAGTGGGAGATGTAACCAGCAAAAGCGGAGGATGACAGCGTTTAGGAGTAGACAGTGAGGTACCGACAACGGTTGTCTTGGTGCTTGGGGCGCAGGCTTGTGTGAGCTCTAGCCTAAGCAATGACGATGAGGTGCTGGCCTCCTAAAAACTAGCGACCCCGCGTTGGAAGCGTTTGGTAGCAAAGCGTAGACGAACAACAACAACAACAACAAACTTAGAACACTGCTCAAGGGTGAAGGAGCAAGTAACGCGGGGCCCGAAAGAATCTGCGCAGCCTGGCATACACTTTCTTGGACTACGCAGGTGACTGGTACTATCAAGATGGGCAGGCCTGCTCCCCCAAGCCCACTTGGGTATTGCCCCGCCGTCGGCACATGGGCATGCACCAAACGAAGTACGCGACAGGCACATGCGGCACTCTTCGGAATCCCATGTTCCTACTAACGTCCCGTCATCCATGAATGAACTATCCGTGCCCGTCTGAACCCTTCCGGCTGAACCGATGGACAAACGGCGCTGGATCCGGATGCCCCGGGCCAGGCTATGAACCTGTGAGGTACGTTATAAGTGTTTCGCGAAGCATGCACCTACATTATTACGTGACTATCTGAATCTTCTGTCGCGCCCTGATCCTATCCAATTTCCCTTGTGTTGTATACCCATAGATATCTCATCGTCGCCACAAGGCCCTCAATCTCCTCAATGGACAAACTTGGCGCAATCATTGAATCTTTGGAAGGTCACAAGCCGGCCCAGGCGATATATAAGCCAAGAGGACATTGCTGCCTGATTTCATACACAAGTAGTTTACCTAGGCCGTCGCATTGTCGCAGATTTGCGCATCCAACTCCAGGCTCCCACGACTTTTCAAGCCTGTTCCCTCACCTTTTGTATCTGCGCATCGCCTTTTCCTATCACAGTGACGCCATTTGCAGCGTATTCTTTGTGCACATTGTCCATGGACGACGGATCGACTGCTTTGACGGCATCGCTAATGACCCACGTCTTGAATCCTTCCTTTTGAGCATCGATGGCAGTATACTTTACACAGTAATCGGCTGCCAAGCCCACAACATAGACATCGGTGATGCCAGCCGTGCGCAACGTTGCTGCCAGGTCGCTCTTAGCTACACATGGGCTTTTGAACGGATCCGCAAAGGCCGAGTACATCTCGACGCGCTTGTCCTGGCCCTTTTCAACTATGCAATCCACCTTGCTGACCAACAGCTCGGGCAGAAGCTCTGCGCCCTTTGTGCCTTGGATACAATGGTCTGGCCATAGCCGCGTTTCCTGTGTCTCCTCTGGGTTGTGCGGGTTCTTGATTGTGACCGTAGACTCGAAGGGTTTATTGTTTGGCCCTGCGTGATTGGACGCGAAGGAGACGTGGTCTCGGGGATGGTAGTCTTTCGTCGCGACCTTGAGCGTGAACGGGTATGTGAGGAACTCGTTGATGGTCGGTACGATGTCACGACCACCCGTCACTGCCAGTGCTCCGTCCTGCCCTGTTAGCAACTTGTGGCCTGGGAATAGGGAAAGCGCGACCCACTGGTGGACAAAAGTCCTCTTGCATATCCACAATTATGAGTGCTGGCTTAAAGGGCATCTTCGGTTATCGGGTGAAAGGATGTTGCGCGTGTGTTGGCAGTGGTTGAAGCTATGTCGGTCTGACAGGAGATAAGAGCGTGACAGCTGCACTCTGATACGGTGATTCAGAGACGGTTCAGTCACCAACCATTAGTGTCCAAGATCGAGGCTGCAGCATAGTCCATCCCATCCTGCTCGGAGATGGAGCTGTCCACGATCGAGCTACTCATTCTACGATGAGCTCAGTCGCCACACTTCTGCACCTCACCTATCAGACACGGCGTATTGAAGACATGTCTTATTGCCAGCTTGCCTCTGATTACACAGACGAAAGTGCGAACTGGTGTGTAGATTGCTGCAAACATAGGCAAGCCTGAGGAGAAGCCCGGGACCTTCAGCGACTTCGGGAGACTTTGGAGCCTTGACTTACCTAATCACAACGCCAAGGCCCAAGAACTCGAATGATCCGACGTCAATTCACGGCCACGGACTCACAAGCTCGATAGCCACGCCTACCCTCTCCACTCCACCCCAATTGCTCTCGCCATGTTCCTCCAGCGCTCTGCCATTGCCGCTGCAAGGCGAGCGGTCCCCCGCGCCCTTGCGCAACGCACCTTTACCACGTCCTTCGTCCGCCGTAGGTTTCGCCAGAAGCTATCGCACGATATACCATTGACACCAATGCAGGCGATGCGAGCAGTGAAGCCAAGGAAGCCAAGGAAAGCAACATTGCGCAAAAGGAAACCGGTCACTCAGCCAACTCCCCCAGTGTTCTCGAGGGTTTCAAGAAGCTTGACGGTATGTTGCGCCCGGAGCCGCCGTTAGCGCGTTGTGGGGGGTTCAATTGCTAACGAGCACGGTATCGTAGAGATCAAGAGCGAGGCCGACCTGCTTCCACCGGGTGCGCAGCCCGGTACTGTTCCTACCGATGCCGAACAGGCCACTGGTCTCGAGCGTCTAGAAATTCTCGGAAAGATGCAGGGCATCGACATCTTCGACATGAGGCCATTGGACGCCAGCCGTCTCGGTACGTAAAGCTAGTATCGTCAATGGGAGAAACAAGCAGCTGGCGCGAACTCAGAGCTAGGCCTGACGTGATGCTGATGGAGTATAGGTACGATGGAGGACCCAATTACCGTCAACTCGGCTGGTGACGAGCAGTACGTTGGATGCACCGGCTTCCCTGCCGACTCTCACAACGTGCTCTGGATCACCCTCACTCGCGACGAGCCCAAGTCCCGCTGCATGGAGTGCGGTTCCGTGTACGAGATGCACTACGTTGGTCCTCAAGAGGATGCTCACGGTCACGGCCACTCGGATCACCACGCCCACCCCGAGAACCCATACCCCAAGCCCAAGAACATGGCCGATTTCCTCAAGGCCGAATACAAGGAGCTATAAGATTGGACGATACCAAATGTGGCATGCACATCTATAGGGCCGCAAAACGTGTAGCATAGTCGGTGTGAGAAGTACCACTTCAGTTAAGCTGTGCATCGGACCCTTCCTTCTCCTATCGTTACATTTGCGTTGGGCCAATCTTGCATTTCAGCCTCACCCGTGCATGCATGACTCGGTACTATTGCCTCAACAACCCATGATACCCCCGCGCCCACCCCCTGCAAAGTATTATTGGCCTGGCTTACTGGCTCACGATCCTTTCAAAGCAATAATACCGAGGATCACACTTTCAATCCTCGCTGCCTCATCCGCCATCTTCTCACCATTACCAAGTCCATTCGCGATAGCGCCCTTGCTCTCTTTCTTCCCTGTACCTGCACCCGCACCGTCTCCTCCACCTAGCTTATACACTTTTCGTATCTTGGCAACATCACATGACATGGCTAGCTGTTCCCCCGTTTCACCAATCTCTACACAAGTGCCCTCTATGACACTCGCAAGATGCTTGCTTACACTCTCACTAGTGATTGATTCATCCCTTGAGTAAAGGCCTTCGGGTCCAGACGGGGAAAGAGGTAGCTTGACGGCGATAAGGGTGGTGGTGGTGTCTGAGATGCCAAATTTCTTATACGACTCGCCAATATTGTTGTTGGGCGAGAGTCGGAATACCAGCTCGGAATGAGGGGTCCGAGTCTTGGAGCGGGAGTTTAGAAAATTGTGCAGGGCAAGGAAGGTAGCTGAGAGGAGGTGGTGCGGTGAGATGATCTACCGTGGTAAATTAGTGGTGAAGGATGCATGTGCTGTGCTCTCGAAGATGGTAGTCGGTAAGCGTGGGCAGGGTACAGGCTCATAAGGTTGAACCTGAGTGTATGGAGAAGACGGAAAGACGACTGGATGCGGACGTCAAGCCGTTACGGGGAACCTAGTGTCACGGGCTCTCGCCGCCTTTTTGTATACTAGCCTGCATCTTCGGGCATACTTGCGTACGAACAGCACCGTCAGGTGACCGAGTATCGGGGGCATCTCCGGGTACGACTCATTTCCACCATCTGAGGCATTGCAAAGATGAGGCGAGGCGGGGCGGTAGGAAAGAGAGGGAGAAAAAAAAGCAATGTAGAGGATATGAAACAGGGTCCTACCATGGATGCATCGAGAAATGCATAGTCAAAATCCGGGTTCGCGTCGAGCAGCTGGCTGCGTAGGAATGCGGCGTTGGCAACGTGTGTGAATAGGCCAACGTGCACGGGGTAGGCGAGGTAGTGCGGTAGGGTGAAGGTTTGCACCGACACCATGGTAGACGACTCGGGTGTGTGTGTGGGTGTGGGTGTGATGTGCACTAGGGCGCGGCGCGGGCTGGTCGTAGTGGAAGTTTGGGACCGTCGTCTTGGTGTGTCTTTCTGGTTGTCTGTGTATTTCCGTGCGCCGCGCGGGGGGGTGGCGTGTTCGATGCAGTACCAATCTCCCAGGGTGGCAGCTGGGCAGATCGTAGTTGAGAGTGCTAGCTGCTAGCTACTAGTAGAGAGCTCTTGGGGGCCGGTTCGAGCAGTAGCGGGGTGTGGCAAGCGCAGTGTTTAGACCAGCGAGGCCAGTGAGTGATTAACGCCTACAACGAATCAGGCCAGATCTCCACGGCGATCCTTACAAGAACAAACTAAATTCGCCGAACTGTCAGGGCAGACCGCCGCAGGCTTTAGCGATGGGTTTCCCGGTTCTGTACCGGAACCAATAAAGGGCGGGCAGACTCGATCGCTCGAGGTCCTGCGGAGAGTGCGCCCGTCCCTTTTCAGCGTCGCCGAGGCTACGACATCGCGTTGATTCGAGCAGGCCTTCACTCTTACAGCATCGCAACCTCACCTCTCCGAAGCACTACCTTGTTTCCTCTTTGTTGCCTTGGATCTGTTGCACAGAGGCCGCGCACTGTGTTGCGACATTCGAATCCACAGCCCAAAGCTAGCGGCTATGCGTCTGGACACTGACAGGTGATAGTCCAAGCCACCCGAGGCATTTTCTGGGTTGCTCGCATCGGGTCGTATCAAGAATCCACGGCATTTCCCGTCTCGTTCACGTCGACGTGCATTGCAAAAGATGGCGACGAAACGACCCCCGGACGACGACCCTAACCTCGTCCACAAGATCCAGCGCATCGAGCACGCTGATGGCGCGAGTCCGCAGCACCGCCCCGCCAACAATGACTTTTCTGGCTCCGTCAAGAAGAAGCTCGCCGACTCCAAGCGGACTGGCCAGGCGTGCGACCGCTGCAAGGTACGTGGTTGAGTGAGCTGAAGTACCGGTCGTCTATCCAAATCGACGACCATGACGCCGTGGATGCGACAACAGCATGCAGTCGCTCCTTCTACGCGCACTACAGCACCGCGCACCACAGCGACCCGTAAAACAAAGCTAACAGGCCGTCAGGTTCGCAAGATCCGCTGCGATGGCCGCCCCGAAGGCTGCACGCCCTGCGAGCAGAACAGAACGCCCTGTCGCACCACGGACCGCATCACCGGACGCGCCACCGTACGCGGACACGCCGAGGCCATGGAGTCGGAGAACTCATATCTGCGCGCGCAGATTGCTGACCTACAAGCCCAACTGAAAGAGCACAGCATCGAGCCCCGCGCACCGCCCGCCTACAACGCCTTGCAACCACCAAGCCACCCTTGGTCTTCAGTCCCCAGCGAGAGCCAGCCCTGGACTGAAGGTCCGCGACAGACGAGCTCCTCACCACTACCGGGCTATGTGCCAGCTGGTGCTGCGGCCAGGAGCGAGACGCTGCCTCACTTCAAGCAGGGCTCGCTCGGCGACAATTACCTTGGCGTAGCCGCCGGCGACTCGCTCCTCAGTCATATCAAAGGCACTTCTCTCTCCATCTTCGGCACCGAGATTGACATTACCGACTTCATGGCGGGTGAGGCCGAGTACGAAGCTTCGCCCATGTCCTACACCACCTTGGTCAACATTGCCAACGCTGGTCAACATGTCGACAAGATGGAGCTACCACCCTACAGCGAGCTGCAGGAATATGCCATATGGTATCTCCGGTCCTTGAACCCCTACACCATGCTCGTTCACAAGCCGGCCTTTATGGAACTGGTACGCCGCACTCCTGCCTCTACCTCTGCATCAACGTACATGACTGACTTGCCTAGATTTGGAGATTCGGCAACGACCCCACCTTCACACCCACTGCGCCCGAAGTCGTGACTGTACATATGATGCTTGCGACCATCATGTATCAGATAGCCATCCGAAACAGTCAACATAGCGGCAGCACAATGCTAGAGGACTCGCATGCCCACTATCAGTACGCTCTCACTTTCTACAGCAAGCTTATTCAAGGTGAGCATGGATGGCAGGACGTTCAGGCCCTGGCCATGATCTGCCACCACCTCCGGACTTTTCCCAAACCAGGTGCAGCTTGGATCATGACTTCTACTGTCTATCTGTTCGCTCTGCAACTCGGCCTACACAGGTCCGTTAAAGTGTGGGCAGAAAACACGGGCAAGCTTAGCAAGTTGGACATTGAAATGAGGAAGCGCATCTTCTGGACTCTTACCGCTCTTCAGGTCAATCTCAACGGAAAACTCGGACGTCCAATGCCGATTAGTAAGGAGGACATGGACGTTGAGCTCCCCGAGCCAATGAATGACTGCCTGCCTGGCGAAGAGGCCAAATTAGACGCCTTCCATCAATGCTCTTTCCAGGTTGGCATCCAGGTTGCCAAATACACCGTCTGTGAATTAGACCTGTTCAAGACAATATACGCTGTGCGGCATACACCAAAAGCATACCTGGATAACTTGAAGCGCCTCGAAGCTGGTATCCAACAGTGGAAAGACGAGTTGCCTTATGAGCTGCGTGATCCGTCTCACGCCTCAGAAGACGATCACATATTTTCTCTATACCTAGAGTACTGGTATCAGGCGTACAATCTGCTTCTGCACCATCCCGGCGTTTGCCGATCAACTGATGCCGCTATCCTCAAGTCCAACTTGGACAAATGTCTGAATGCATCACAGAGAATGCTACACAATTGCACGGCAATGATGAACAAGAAAAGTCTCGATATTCCCTGGATCAACACTGTCGTCTACATTGCGGCCGCATTCACGACCTTGTTCATCTCATCCCTCCGACAAGACCAAATGTCACCCGTGGATATGACTAAGCTCAAAGGCGACATGACAGCCTGGGTGAACGTCCTTGGCGAATGCGACCACTTCCTTGGGTCCGGAAACAGGTTGAAGCAGGCGATTGCAAGGATCGTTGATGGATCACTTAGTAACATCAATGACAGCATCGTCAAACGCACCGCGACCGAGTCTCTTGCTCGCGTGGCGCTACAGGCTCCTCGTTCGAATTCGGTAGCGACGTACGACAACAGTACCTACCGCGACCAGTATACGGCGTCCTCCAATGGGCCTACGGATCCTACTCTTACGTCGCAATCCGGGCCATATAGTAGTAGTATGCCAGTTGCTACGCATTCATATAATATGGGAACGCCTATGAATATGCCTCAGCACACCAACAGGGGTTATGATCAACAGACATATAGCAGTGGAGACGAAGGAAACATGAATCCAAATCATGCAGCAGCACTGGCGGCAGCATCCTCGAGTAGTATTGGACAGCCTGCAACAAATGCCTATGCATACAGCAATGCTCATATTGGCAACAGTGGCCTGCCCGCGTACAGCGGAAACAATTATCCAGCCCACGAATGGAGCCAATGGACACGAGCATACATGCAACCCGCGCAGGGTCAGCCCGGCGAGTACCTCAATACAGCGACGACGCTTATGACCCTGGGTCGGGAATCCGGGTCCCATGCCTCTGGGAGTGACGGCCAAGGGCTTGTCCAGACATCCGGAGTTCCGGGCCATCCGCCCCTTCATTGGCCTGAGATCTCGTTTCCCAACGCTGCGAACGGCGCGAACGGGAATAGCTAGGAAGCTCAGGAATGAGCGCATCCGAAGACTTCCCAAACATACCAACATCTCATACAAGCCACCGAAGAACGAAACAAGGCACGACATCGTTGGCCGATATTCACACGTCTCGGGGTCGTGCAGCAGCGAGGTTTACGCCTTGCATAATTGCACAATTGCACAATTGCATAATGGCATAATCAGGTAGAAGGGCAAATGGAGTTGCGGTTGTGGGATTTGCGATACCAGGAAAACGGAAAATGGGGTAATACGCGGATATTGTGCGCACCATGCACGCAATGGTAATTCTAATGTGGTTTGTATGATATTTAGATACTAGATACTATGCTCGGAATACGAAGCACGGTCATGGAGACATGTTAGGGTATGGGGAGTAGAAGAGTTCGTACACGGCCAATGTGTTGTTATGGAGAGAAGGAGCGGTCAGGAATTAGCACATTACTCAACCTGGGCCATTGCAGTGCCAATATTGGAACGTGCTTTCTCATGCATGCAGCATTTTTCCGGTTATGGGTGTGCGTTGGTTCTTACAATCGGTGCCTCGTCCACTATCCAGTCCATGTGCACACCCGAGCCTTCATGGGTTCGCAAGATCCTTGCACATTAGATGGAGCCATAACATCCCAACTAGGCCTGATATGGTACTTGGGCCACCCTGGCTTCCTTGTCCACGCATGTTTTGGTAGCTTTTGTCCTTTTCTTCACATCACTCCTTCAAAGCCACGGCACTTGTAACTTGTGCTCCAGTGCGACTTCTGGGCTATTTTTTTGAGACACTCCAAAGTGCTATCAATAGTTGGCCAAAATGATGATGACGCTTGCCCATGTCGCCGAGCTCCAGCTTGTATGCCCGACGGCCGAGTGGACGACCGAGATGAGAGCGAAATACGGTATGAGCTTGATGGAAGCTTGGTCGAGTACATAAGAAGTGCGATGTTACCTACAGCGGATTCCTGGCAGTTGCGTCGATCATCTCGTGGCATTCGAGCATACGTTCAAGAGTTCCTCGGCTACACTCTTCCTTCTGCTGCTGCAATAAGGATCACCTCAGCTTGTACACCATCGCGCCTCCTCAACATGCGGTACGCGTCAGCAATTGGCGCGCTCGCGCTCGGCCTGCTACCGGGCTCGTATGCGATGTTCAGTGTCAAGCAAAGGGCGGCTACTCTTAGGGCTGAACTAGGACTCTCTTCCGACGGTAGTCCCATCGACGCAGTATCTGCTCGTCGTCTCAACACCAGGGATGATCCCACTGTCCCGACGCAATACATCGAACTACCAATTGACCATTTCGGCAAAAACAATGGCACCTTTCTCAATCGGTACTGGGTTAACACGGCGGGATATAAACCTGGCGGACCTGTCTTCGTATACGACATCACCGAGGTGACTAACGATACACTGCCAGACGTAACTCTCGGCCCCAGGCTCCTAAACGACAATGCCGTCTTCAAGCAACTCATTCAC
>Ga0265797_10007587_pt1 | contig 14767 bp, 15 predicted proteins | sample P2T30metagenome_FD_192433 | JGI IMG/M metagenome (GOLD analysis project Ga0265797, IMG submission 192433) | Plant litter microbial communities from East Loma Ridge, Irvine, California - P2 T30 | ecosystem: Environmental > Terrestrial > Plant litter > Unclassified | place: USA: California... | reverse complement strand
CGGTTATCAAATCAGCATGATAGACCTTCGTCAACTTTCCGGCCTGACTGCATAGCATCGGCGTTGGAGGGTTGGCATTCTGCACTGGGCTCAGTGCGTTCTGGTTTTCTCGCATACGGCCTCTCGGGTTATATGGCCTTGCTGCGGACGAACCTACGCGCATTACGACCGGTTTACGATTATCTGGTTTTTTCGACAGCTGGTTTCAGGAGCGAGAGCGCGCCTGCTTAATACTCCTGCTCTCCAACAACACAAAAGCGAACTCTGCATACGTTGATCATCCACAACTTGGGCGTTATTTGCGGCTTTGCTTGCGGAACGAAAACAAAACCGAGGAAGAGATACGTTTTTGCGCGGCGGCTCTTGGGGCTTTATTGGAGGGTCGTCACCCATCTGGCAGCCGGGTGCAGGACGACTCTCTAGGAATCGACCACTACAAGGCCTTGAGCTTCTGCGCATCTTCTCGTTCTTCTGGTTAGTTACTTTAATGAGCGAGCGAAGACGCGATCCTGCTTTTCCTTTTCCTCCAGATGATACCTCGATAGATCTTCTCTTTTTCCGACCTGCGGGCACGAACTGGCGACCGAACACAACAAAACAAAAAGGTGGCATTTCGGGAAAAGTCTTTTTTTACAAGTGCTTGAGCCTTTTTTCAATGAAGGCCGGGCGCGATGAACCTGGGTGATTGGCATTGCGGCAGGGTTTTCATGTTCACGATCACACAAAACACAAAAACCAAAAAAAACCTACTTGCCATGAGGGCGGTGAGGGCAAAGGACCTTGAGGCTCGACTGTCCTCGAGGTTTAGGTTTTCCTCGCTGCTGGCTGACTGCTTGCGTACTTCGGCTGTTACTGTGTTACTGTCTCTCTGTGCTAGTATAGATTAGGATGATATGGAATAAGTGCGTTCTCCATATACTTTTTTGTGCCTTTTCTCTTGTGCTGTGTTACATATGTATCGTACCATGACACTTATGTCCTCGCCGTTCAGCGTGGCCTTTCAAAGGCCAAGCGCGGTTGTTACACCGTACCTGGCTTGGGCGATGATGTTGGAGAACGGCATAGGAGATTTCATACTGGGCAGGTATCTTACGTGCTCGTGGGAAGTAACAATCAATGCATTTCGTATCGTACTTGGTAGAAGAAACCATGCCCAGCATGGTGGACCCGTCAGTGAATTGAGAGAAAAATTCAAGAGCAGTCGAGTTGTTCACGAGTTCTCATTTCAATCGAAATGAAATCATATTAAAGCTATCCTCGTCTGACGAGATAGTGATCAGGGGTCAGGATTGTAGGTAGATCGATCAGTCGGATATGGCAGCCTGCTTTGCCCGCTGTTAGTCTGCAAATTAGTCTTTATGCCTCGTGATTGAAGAACGACTCTGATGGACGACGTACCTTGCCGCTACCGACAAGTTGTCACCCTCTAACTCCCTCTGGACATCGTGGCCCCTGATGGTCGATCAAGTAGCAGGCTGAACGCACAAACACCCAAATAGCTGTCGACAATCACTGTACATGCTTCTTTGATGACGGTTTCGGCGCCTGTTTGGATGATACCTGCACTGATGCAGCCATCTCGCCAAAGGACTCGGCACGTTGCTTCTGGGAGTCCAGAATTGCGTGACCATCGAACTTCCCATCAGACTGCTCTGGTTCAACTGCCTCGAGCAAAGCGTCGACGTGTTCCTTCTGCCAATCCATGTATGCAAAGATGTCGACCTTGCCGTCAGAGTCGTCAGACTGCTCCGAACGAGCCTGTACTGCAACGTTGCCGGTGGGGTTTATTTTCGGCGCCTCAGACTCGCTGCCGGCGGAACCGAAGATCGATGATACAACGGTGTTCAGGATGTTCGTGAATCCCGGCGTGGCGGCTGCACCAGCATTGGTAGTCGAGTTTCCGGCCGCGGAGCTGTTGGGTGCATATCCGTCGATTTTGCCGCTGTCAGCGAGATCCTTGAGGTAAGGCTTGATGAACTCTTTTGTCTCGTATCTCAGGAGACAATTCGGGTGCCAGTCGAGGAAAACGATACACCTCTCGAGCTTGTGCTGACGCTCGTCGTGACTCGTAGCATTTGGCCCAGCTGCAAGTGCAAGATTGGGGGTTTCGCATGCATTCTCCTTGGTCAAAGGGCAAGACATATCCGAGTGGTTGGCAAGGTCTTCCTTGTACTTCTTGTACGCCGTTGTCAAAATGTCCAGAAAATTCTGAGAAAGGGCCACAAGACCTCCCTTGGAATCATCAGGGTTGGGCTCTCCGGGGTGTACTGGATCGTTTCGCTTCTCGTTGGCAACTATGGCGTCGATGGGTATGGGAGGCTTTCGTGCGTCTGCATCTTCATCTTCGATGCCCATTCGATTGGATTCGAAGATCTGGGCAGCGATACTTCCAGAGCCATATGCAATCGGGCCTTCAGGCCCTTTGTTGGCGGAACTTGGGGGAACGATCGCTGCATCATCCTGACCGTACACAGTCGCCTGCGAAACGTCTACACCAGCATCGCCAGTCAAGCTTCCAGGGCCGGTGCTACCAGATGTATGTGCATGTGATATAGCTGTGCCATTGCTGGTCAGGTTACTAGAAACCGTTATCCCAATCTTAGCACCACCAGAGCTGATCTGGGATGCAAGACCAGACACGAATGAATTGAGAGATCCGAACGCTTTGCCGACCTCATCGTTGCTTGCATCCCGATCTTTGATGATTCCACGATTGTGGAACTTCTTGATCACCCCTTCCTCGTCTTTGATCTTGCCTGTGTCGACAAGCTCAGTGAGGTACTGCTTCAGGACATCTGTGCTCTCGTAGACCTTGAAGCAGCTTGGGTCGTCGATGAGGCTTTTGATGCATGCTTCGACTATTTTTGTGCGCTCTGCCATCGAGGTGGTATCCTCTTTGGAATGGATTGCATCGGCTTTTTTGCATGGTGCGCTGCAGGTTAAATTGGTAGCACCAGTGGTATTGGTCCGCCATTCGTTGAAGGCGTCTCCGAGTGAAAACTTGAGCTCCTCGGTGATGTTTGGGGTCGGAGACGTGGGATACGGAAAGAAGTGAGGTCCAGTGTAGTAGTCGTCACTGCGTGGCTTTGGTCGCGAACTGTCGTCTGCGTCGCGTTCGTGATGTTTCGAAGTCGAATGCGCTCCTAGGGCTTCGGCCATGTTCTTGAGGTTGGGAATTACATTGTCGGTTTGATCATTGACCCATTCTATGTCAACCGTTTGGTTGTCGCTGTGTCCCAATGCTTCACGACTCTTCTCGAAACCCTCCTTGAGCTCCTCAAGAGGCATATGGTGATCAAGTTTCTCGTAAGCGTACAAAGACACCCAATCGACAGCACTCTTTGGTTGGCCTTCATACACGAAGGCCTCAGACCTGATCTTGTTGCGACCTTTCTTGGAAGTTGTCTTGAGGTCTTCCCCAGCGTCGCGTTCGTGGTGCTTCGATGCCGAATTTGTCTTATCAGCCTCATCATACCTCTTCTTGAGCTCCGGGATCACATTCTCGATCTGATCTTCAACCCACTCTTCATCATCAGTCTGCTTATCACCACTGTGCTTCATCTTGCCGTAACGCTTCTTGAAAGCTTCCTTGAGATCCTTGAGGGGTATCTGGTGATTGAGTTCATCGTAAGCATACTGGGCAACAACTTCGACGGGAGTCTTCTTTCCGCCATCAGGATGGAAGATGTTCTTGACCGACTTGCCAAAGTCATCGAACGCTCCCGTGAAATCACCGAGGAAGTCACGTTTGGAGCTTTCGCTTGATCCGATGATATGGTCGATCACGCCTTGGTACATCGAGGGATCGTTAGGTCCAGTGTCATCGCGACGCTGTGCCAGATGGGTGACCGGTGTGGCGGAGGTGAAAGTAAGTAGACGTAGGATCTCGAAGATCAGGCACAAGGTTAGTAGAGTGAGCAAAAGGTGAGTGCCGATGGCAAACCATGAACCACGAGGCTTGGATGTCCTGTTGGGTGTCATCCTGCTATTTCACGCTGTGCCAGGCTGTCGGGTCTGATTAGAGCTGTGGATGATGAAGAGAAAAGGTAAATTGTGCGGGCCACAGTCGGGGTTGATATTCTTTTTGTGTCGGTGCTGTAGATTCTCCGTGCATCTGCCAGAAGCACCTTCAGCGAAATCGAAAGAAGCCATGTTATAGATCGTGGACCACCAAAGACGAGGATGAAAGCTTCCTGATGGAGCGCGAATCGCCGAGAAACTCAACCTTATTTAGCAGAGGCAACATCGGGTACATGTATCGAATCAGGGCCATGAGTTTCAAGCTATTACTCGAACGTTCGAATTTTTCTCGTGAGGTGATAGACGCCTTGCGATGGAAGCTCTGATCATCGAGAAGTCTGGGTGATGTACTCCAGAAAATGAACCGAAAAGTCGGAGCATTTCTGTCGAAATCGAGTACAGTATTGCTGAAATACAACAAGAAGCACCCTGGTGTAATGAATATTCGGCCTCCTCTAGAAAGCTTTAGCCAGATCTTACAGGAAATTACCGTATATTTTTTACACACCCATCTTCCTTTCTCCTACACATTCCTACTCGAGCATCATGATGTCCTCTTTAGGAGCACCATCCAGAGCTCCTCCAGCAGCAACGCCATCCATTTGCTGCAGGGCCCAGAGTAGCACAAACCTCTCCTCGCCCATCTTGTCCAGCCTGGCATAATGCCTCTCAGTGTAAGCCTTCAGTCCATCAAGAACGTCTTTCACGCTCTCCTTGTTCTTCTCTTCGGTGCTGAGATTGCCGAGTGCGCCCGCGAGATCGCCGTTGACATCTTCGATCTTAGGAGCTGCATTCTTCCTAGGGCGACGGACATTCAGAAGGCGCTCCTTGGGGTGAAGACGGAGCAAAGTGTAGAGGACGTGTTGCGCCACGTTGTGCGTGCGGGCATTTGCGTTCCAGTCGCGGAGACGACGTAGTAGAGCCCAGATGTGTGCATCACTGAGGCCGGTGAGGACCTCGTCCACTTCAGCGTTACCCGAGACCGAGGCAGGGTCGTGGACACCATTTACGACACTGGCGAACAGGTCGAGCAGTCGCTTGGGGTGGTTGAGTTGGAGTGCGAGCACAATGGCTTCGCGGTAGTTGTTGGCACGAATGTGGTTTTGGAGTTCTTGATCTTGCTCAATGCGTGCTGTTGCTTGTGTGGTGGCTTGCTGTGCCGTGAAGGCTGTGGTGTCGTTCCAGAAGGTAAGAGTGCTGTCTGCTGAACCAGAAATAAGTGTGACCTGGTCATCATCGGCGTCTTCCTCGTCTGCATCCGCCATCTCCGAATCCTTAGAAGCAAGTCTCTTCTGCTCAGCTTCTGAGAGGAGAGGCTTTGGCTTCACCGCAAGCGCCCACACGCGGTCAATGTGGTTGTCGAGCGTTGCCGCACATTCGCCGCTCTGTGCATCCCAGACCTTCACAAGACCATCACCGGCGGCACTTGCAACCTGGATACCCCTTCGCGCATCACTCTTGGCTTGCTTGGGTGGTGGCGGCAGCCACACGACCTTAAGCACACTGTTCACATGTCCTTCGAATGTTCGCAAGCAGCTGTAGTCGGTCAAACTCCACACACGAACAGTCTTGTCACCACTGCCTGTGACGACCATACCCTTCGCACTGCTTGCTCCGCCACCTTCGCTTGAGATAGTCAGCGCAGGCATGTCGGTTGGCGCGAAAGCGACAGACCAGACACCACGCTTGTGACCGCGCAACACACCGATGGTCTCACCAGTTTCGACATCCCAGATTTTCACGGTGCGATCTTGTGATGCTGAAGCGAAGAGCGGTGTTGTGGTGTTGTGTGAAACTTCAATGGCGTTGATATCCTTGTCGTGTGCTTTGCGTGTGTAGTTGGCGCGCGCTGCTTTTCCTTGGGTACCAATGTCCCAGCGCTTGATAGTCTTGTCCTGACTACCAGTGATGAGGAATTTGGGAGGGTGCTCAAGAGGGTTATTGTACGCTTTTGAGCCGAGCGGAGGGGCACCATTTGGCAGTGCTACAGCGCCAACGCTCTCGGCATGGCCTGTGAAAGTCGCATAGCACTCGTACGAGTCGTTTGCAGGGTCGAGTCTCCAGAGCTTAGCTGTGTTGTCCTTTGCACCGGTTGCGAGCCAGTGGCCTGACCAATCAGTGTCGAGTGTGATGATGATGTCGTCGTGGCCCTTCAGCAATGCTACGTCGGCACCGAAGTACGGTTTCGACCCTGAAGAGGAAGAAGATCCAGTCTCCAGAGAAATGAGGCGAATATCTTCGAGGTTAGTGGCCAGAGCAAGCAGGTTGCGTTCTGCTCCAACATAAGCCAAGTCAATGACTTCGTCGTGTGTGCCTGAAATGCGACGTATGACAGGCAAGGCTGCGATTTTCCGGTTGGGTCGTGATTCCAAGGGCTCTAGTGAGCGTAAAATGAGCGTCTGGTCCGCATGGACTGTGAGCACAAATGGTAGGCCTGGGTGGTGTAGAACCTGCACGATAGCCTCAATCTCTGAGCCAGGCTCCTGCTCCTCTGTGATCTCGCCGCCTGCTTCCACACTCCAGATTCGTAGTCTTGCGGTCTCGCCGCCTGTGTAAAAGTATGCGCCGCCCTGGACGAATCCAACGCTCTCGACCACCTCCAGTACCGGCACAGTGGCCTTCGCTTTCCATGTAGGCGCATCCCAAGCGATGACAGTCTTATCTCTGCTGCCAGAAAGCAGTAGCTTCTGTTCTGGAGAGTAGTCCAAGCTCCTGACTACCGAGACGTGTGAATCGAGAGTTGCGACAGCTTTGCGCTTGTGCAAGTCCCACACCCTCACCTTGCCGTCCTCGCCACCAGATGCCAGCCTGTATCCAATGGTTGCCTCGTCTGCAGTCTCGTCTTGTGCCTCATTCTGTTGTCTGCTCTTTCGCTTCTTGCTCTTGCTAGGTTGCTCCTCCGATGCTTCCACTTGGAAGAAGTGCAGCGCAGAGATTACACCGCTGTGTCCGTGGAATGTATGTGTCACAAAGCCACCTCTGATGTCCCAGACCTTTACAATTCCGTCTGCGCCTCCAGTAGCCAGCAGAGAGCCAGTCGAGTCCACCGCACTGGTAACCACCGGTGCTGCATGGGGCTTCACAGTCCTTAGGAGCTTTGGTTCCAAAGTCTCGTCCAGGTCATCGGAGGGTTGCAGCGCATACAGGCGCATGGACATCGATCTTGAGCAGACCGCAATGTGGCTTCCAGTGTATGCCAGTGTTGTTACTTGCTCGCCATCGCCTTCAATGCGCGCAAGCACCTTTCCAGTTGTCAAAGAGGATAGAATCACCTCTTCTCCGAGGACCGTCGCAAGGATCTGGCCATCTTCGCTGACGCACACAGCGCCACCATTGTAGATTGGTGCAATTACTGCGGCGGCATCGAAAGTCGTTTTAGTCCCAGCCTTCATAGAGTTCGACATTTTGGCGCGGTTCGGAGGCTTCCTCCAATCGTGGCTGCAATCTTCAATCGGTGCGCATGCAAGGTTGTCCGAAGAATATGACTGCCTCTGCGACTCTCCAGCAATCAATTCCGTCCCAGAAATCGTTTTTGTAGTGATCAAGGTGAATGTCGCATAAGTCCTCGGGCTGGGTGCCAGAATCACATGTTTTTTTCGTCCTTTGGCTTTTGCGGGGAGACCAAAAAAGTTGGGCCACGACCCTTCCTTCGACCACTTCTTGCGCCGGAGTCTGTAGCACGAACACCACACATCATACACACACTTTCGACCCTCTTTAATCATGGCGACAGTCCTTCCTCCCCCGTCCAAGCGACAGAAGCTGGCAGCGAGCCTGGTGGCGCGTGAGCAGGTCGCCGCTCCCGCCCCAACACCAGAGGGTCTCACAAAGATCCAGTTCAAAGATGCCGACACTGGTGAGGCCCACGGGCCTGTCGTGACTGTCTCGCTGGCAGATCTCGACCCGAAGAACCTTTCGCTCCTCCTCAACAGCCTTCTCGGCCACACAGACCCTTCAGAAAGACTACCATACCGTTTCTACAACCCCATTGGCGAGGGCGAGTTCGACCAAAAAGACATTATCAAGGCATACTTGGACGGCAAGGTTACGACAGAATTGCAGCTGGATATCCCTTGTCGCGCGGAGGCGGTGTTCAAAGTCAAGGCGGTGACAAGATGTTCAGCAAGCATCAGCGGACATGGCGAGAGCATCTTGACGACAGCCTTCTCACCGGGCAGCTCAAGCAGATTGGCGACGGGTAGTGGCGACAACACCGCAAGAATCTGGGATTGTGATACTGGAACTCCTATGCACACACTCAAGGGACACACTGGCTGGGTACTTTCAGTAGCCTGGTCTCCAGACGATGGTATCCTTGCCACTGGTAGCATGGACAATACAGTGCGCCTATGGGACCCTGTGAAGGGCGCGGCCCTCGGCAGTCCTCTTAAGGGACACACAAAATGGATCACAAGCATGTGCTGGGAGCCTTATCATCTGAGAGAAACCGGCCGCCCACGTCTTGCCTCCGCCAGCCGAGATTTCACAGTTCGCATCTGGGATGCAGTCAGCCACCACACCGACATGGCTTTGACAGGCCACAAAGCCAACGTCTCTTGCGTAAAATGGGGAGGAGCCGGTGCACACGGAACAATCTACACTGCCTCGCACGACCGCACAGTCAAGCTCTGGGACGCCAAAACCGGCAGTCTCCTACACACTCTCTCTTCACACGCCCACTGGGTCAACCACCTGGCCCTCTCCACAGACCACGTACTCCGTACAGGCTACCACGACCACAAAGGCAAGAAGGAAGTACCAGACAGCATCGAGGAAAAGCGGGCCAAAGCCAAGGCCCGCTACGATGCCGCCACCGCACCCGCAGGTGGTGTTGAACGCCTCGTGACTGCCTCTGACGACTGCACAATCTACCTATGGTCACCTAGCCAGCAGACTAAGCCTCTGGCACGTCTGATCGGCCACCAGAAGCAAGTCAACCACGTCACATTCTCGCCTGACGGCACTACCATCGCCTCCGCCGGTTTCGACAACCACGTCAAGCTTTGGAACGCAAACGACGGCAAATACTTGCACACACTGCGTGGCCACGTTGGCGCAGTATACATGGTGGCGTTCAGCCCTGACAGTCGTCTCCTCGTGAGTGGCAGCAAAGACACAACGCTGAAGGCGTGGGAGGTGCGAACAGGCAAGCTGGCGGAGAACTTGCCTGGTCACAAGGATCAGGTTTTCGCAGTGGATTGGAGTCCTGATGGAGAGCGTGTTGGCAGTGGAGGTCAGGACAAGGCTGTGAGGATTTGGAGGCATTAAAAATGTGCCAAAGAACGAGAAATGAAAATACGAAGACTTTGAAGAGGGTTCGTCTCAGAACGACCCCTTTGATGAATGACATATTGACGGTCCACTGTATCATTGATCTGATCTGGCTCGGGATATGACCTTTTCGACCGCTCAGTCAATGGGAAGATGGTTATGACAAAGCGACTAATGCATTCTGTTCGGATCAATGATTGACTGCATAGTCATTGACCCATTCCACCGCGGGCTGTCGTGGATGTACTTTAAATAGGCTGACTAAGGTATGTAGAATATCCAAAGGTGACCTCCATCGTGCGCTTTCTCAATGGCCAAACTTCGAAACTGTTGTCCGTTGGTGATGGCGATCGCGAGAGTGGCCTGTGGAGCCACTGAACATACGACAAGCATAGTAACAAAAGGCTGTTCAACTGCAGGAGGTATTGGAGCTACGGGCAAGTATGTTGGTATTGTGTTAGGCGATTTCGAGCATTTGTCCGTCAACCTCGCAACACCAACCCGAACCCTATGACATCCTCACTTCGCTAAACCTTAATTTCGACAACCACGTCCGTGCACGCAGCCCTTCGCATCTCTTCCGACGTCACTACAAGAAGACTACTTCACTTCACATCATGATGAAAGAGGACCTTCTCTGGACTACAACACTACTGCTAACTGCTTGTAGCTGCGGATTCCTCTGCCGGCAGCTTCAACACGAGACAGCGAGCTAATGGCACGTGATATAAGCAGATCGTCGAGGGAATGCGCGTAAGCGCTCGGAATAGCACTCGCTCGCTGCGATTGGCTGGACGATTGATGGGTGGCTGCAAGACCGCTGGCGCGCATGCAAGCTCGAGCATTCAGCACCAATCGTCCTCATCCTGGTATCACCTCCCCGGCGCGTAGTAGATTGACAACCACATGGCCACTGCAACCTGGGCCCTTGGCCACCTCGGTAGGACAATACTGTAACCAGCCAAGTTCTGTCAGCGGCGGTGAGGCTGAGGGCCCATGGTATGTGGGCGATGGCCAACTCTGTTCATCCTCCAGAGGCAAGTCTTGCTTCTTCTGTTCCTCCCTCATCATCACGCGAAAGAAGATCGTCTGGTACTACCCTCATCTATAATCATATCTGCTGCCAGTATTCAACAGGCCACGCGCCCGCCCGCCTTCCGTCCTGCCGGCCTGCAGTTGACCTGCAGAGAGCTACACCACACAGAGGACGTGTGCTGGAAATAGACGCCAACCATCCCACCTCGCCCGCCCTCGCGGCCTATCGCACGAACTTACCTTTTCCAAGCCTTCAAACCCTGTTCTGTCACGGCGGTAGAAAGCAGGTCAGTATCCGTTCTTGCCTTGTGCATGTCTTCTAGCAGTTTGCATATTTAGCACGCACCCACTCACGCGGTCGTGGCGCCCATTGCATACCGTCGACCAATCCTTCCTTGTCTGTGCTAAGCGCCCGATCTCGAGTGCCGGCCTCTTCAAACACCTCCCGCCCATCCACATCTTGCCTCTTCCTTCTGCAGCTGGACTCCCATACCTTTCTTGACGTTTCCATTCTCCTCTCGTGAACCATCATCGCTGTACTACGAGGACGAGAGAGCTGGTCTCTGTTCACCTTGACGATCTTCTACACAGCCGGCTCACGTCAGGCATCATTTTGACCAACCATCTGACGAACATGTCAGACTTAGAGAAGAAAAGACCCGCTCAGATTGTTATCTCCACGCGGCCTCGTGCATCCTCCGGAGACTCCGTGGCGACTCGCGCATCACTAAAACCTCCATCACTGAGATCACCACGCACCGCACGCTTCGCTGAGGCGACCGCTGTGCACTCTCCGATCGAACCACGCTCAAACCACTTTATGGCGCAGCCACAGGTCTCGGACGTTGGCTTCGGCTATGTCCACAACAAGCACGAATCTGTTGAGATGCCTGACACCGACAACAACGACTACCCAGCAATGAAGACGCCATTGAAGAGTGCTATGAAGACCCCAGGAGCACCTCCCAGAGATTTTGGCAACATGCTCAGCCCGACATTCAAAGAGGAAGAGCAGCTTGAGAAAGACCAGGCTCACACTGACAAGGAGCAAGCCAGAGATCTAGTAAGTCGCTTTGCCGAACAATTCATGCGATGCTTTGACTAATCATTTCCTACAGAAAATCAAGGCTCGCGTACGGATAGCCAAATTCTTCCTCCGAGGCATCAACTTCTCATGCGCGCTCATCATTATCTCCATGCTGTCTGCCACATTCACAATCTTCAACGCAACGAAATCGCTACCGCCTCGCAACAACCTACCTCCATGGGCCGAGAACCAGAAGATCTGGCCCCAAGTCTTGCTCATCTCAATCGCATCTATCATGCTAGCGGTGTGCATCTGGGTCTTCTACTCGTACTGGAAGGGTGGACACCGCCGCGCCGAGAAGACCTCTGTCTACTACTCTGCCTTCGCCGTTGGCTTCTTCATCTTTAGCATCGTGATGTGGGGTATCGCCGCTGGTGCTCTGCAAGGCTCGAAGAACAATTCTAACAACAAGGACATGTGGGGATGGTCCTGCGTCGACAACCAACGCAAGAGCCTCTTTGAGAAGGAGGTGCAATACGACCTTGTCTGCCGCTTGCAGAACTGGAGTCTTGTCTGCATCATCATTGAAATTGTGGTCGAGACCATCACGATCGCCGTTTACGGTATTGTCTTCTACCGTTTCTACTCCAAGAACCAATTGCGCAAATCCATGGCTGTCCGCGACCGGGCTCGCTCAGATATGTACCTCGCTCAACTGCGCTCGCAATCCGCACCAAACACACCAGGTTTGGCAGGCCCATTCAGCCCACGCGATGGTGGCTACAAGCCGTCCGTTCATGCCTACGTCAACGGGCCATCCGCCGAAGAGGGCGACATCCAGTACATCGACGCAAGCCACCAGTCTCCGCCCAAAGCCTTCCAGCTCCAAGCACCACCAATACGTGTGCAGACTGCGACACCCAAGATGACACAAGTGGGCTTCACATCAATGGAAACCTCTGGCAGAGAGAGATCGCGCACGCCTTCACCTCCTGTGCCGGAACAAGACCAGCGCAGCCCACTCATGGCCGAGATGCCACGGGAACAGCAGCAAGAGCACTTCGGCGCCGCTCCCGGCGAGCAAGTCTACGACGCCGTCCCTATTCCCGGCGCCTACCAGCCGATGAGCCCAACGCATACAGGAGGATTCCCAAGATGACCATGAGAGCATGCGAGCAATTTTTGGCCGGCGTAATGTGTACCGGGGCGCGAATACCACGTTCATCTTTCTTTTACTTTTCTTCTCATGTCTCTCGCTTGAGCTAGAGGTCTGCACGACGTCTCCGCTCTCCCTTGTGTACCCAAAAGAACATAGTCCACATCAAACAGAGATGATCCACTTTTTGAACACAGTTCTCATGCAGAACGCCGAATGGCCGCTAGAGGTTGGGAGCGTGCATATGCGTAGTTCTGCAGAAGGATACGCATGCTGACCGAAACGTCAATGTCGCACGGCAATTTATGTGCCGTGACAGTGCTACCCATGTAAATGTGACAGGTCACATTCTGCGAATCCGTGAATCTGTCTTGGAGGAGGCTACCCCACTGTCACTCCACTTGCGCCGCCGGACCATGTTCGTTTGTCTCGCAATGTACTGGCCTCTGCGCCATGTCTTCACCGTTTCGTGGTAAGTAGAGCAATTACCATCGCTCGACCCAATACTTACATGTTCCTAGTCAGACACGCGGAGACTCAACAACATGCCACAACACAGCACATCCCACCATCCCAATCTCCAGAGGAGACACACTTAGACACAGCCCTCGAGAAAGCAACCCGCGCACAACTATGTCACATCCTCCGGAAACTCTGCGCCCACAGCAAGACTGCTACAGAAATGACCATGAGCCACCTCGTCCCACGTCTTGAGAAAGCAGAAGCGCCTAAGCAAACCACTCTCCGCTCGATCCTGAAGAAGCCCGGCTCTTTCGAGCGAAGTTCCCAGTTACAGCAGTCAACACCGATCGAACGGACATCAGCTTCGAACGATACTCCGCCTTCTAGCCAGATGCAAAGCCAGGGAAATGCGAAGAGGAAGGCGACGACACAGTGCCGTAACTGTGGATGCGAATATGATCCTGCGAACATGGATCTGTTGGCGTGCACTTATCACTCTGGTACGTATCCTTGACTATCAGTGCCGATTGGACGAAGTACAGCGTTGACGACTCTCCTAGGCGAACGAGAAGTCAACTCCGAGCACGAGGTTTGGGATGATTTCGATCCGGACATCCTCGGCGATGCGTGGACGCTGATGGGTCATGAGGAGTTTTCAAGTGGGTTCCAGTGGTCGTGCTGTAAAAGGGATATTGACAAGAGAGGGTGTATGCTCGGGGAACACCGAGCTGCCCCGGTGGCAGAGTGGAAGAGGGCGAGAAAGGGTTGATGTGGTGGTCCTCGTGGATGTTAGCGAATGGGAGCCTTGTATCATGACGTATTTTATGTATTTAGTTATCGATTTTGACAAGGTGAAGACGATGGGGCAGCTCATCTCGAGTACAGTACGAATACATATGACCGCGAGAAGCTTATCGATTGCAATTTGCAACACTTGGGCCAATGCAGGCGATCGTTTTGATGGAGCCTGCTGACCTTCGACTGCGATCACAAGTTCATCTAGCAATACACAAGATGTCGTCGCCGCCCGCCGGAAGCACAGAAGCCAGACCAGTGTTCGTGGGAGATGATGAGCAGAGCTTCCAAGAACGACTCCGGGCGCTGGAGGAACGAGAACGGCGAGCGGCCGAAGCAGAAGCATCGTGCGATTCTCTCGAAGGACCTATCGCTTTGGCGTCCAAGGCGGACTTGGAGCGCATCTTGCTGCGTATTTGCAGCGTCAGTGATGTGGCGAAGGCCATCGCGACCGAGATGCTGCCCACCAATACGGCGAGTGCTAGTTCTACAGTCGCCTCTGGCTCAAAGCGAAAGGCATCTGACGCAGAGACAATATACCGTTGCTCTCGCTGTAAGCTACGGTTCGAGACAGACAAGAATCTTCCAAAGGATTGCATCTATCATCCAGGTAAATGGCTACCAGTCACTTCTTGTGCAGTCGACACAAAATGTACGCTCGAACCTGCTGACCCATTTGCCACTCCGCAGGTCGCAAGGAGGTCGACGAGGACTCTGATGACGATGAGGGCTTCTGGACCGACCACTACGACACCTGCGACGGACCCAAAGAAAGTCTTGCCGATAATCCGGAGTATGCGCCAGGCTTCATATGGTCATGCTGTGATCGGCGAAGCGATGCAGTTGGATGTATGGCGCGCGAACATGATGTCTGGATCAAACGGACGAGTGCTTGATGGGAAAAAGGCGTTGTTGTGTACAGTAAAGTATGGCCCTCATGGATTATACATAAAGAGAACCCTGATCAGAAGTAGGGCCTAATTTAAGCAACCGTGACCGAT
>Ga0265797_10007586_pt1 | contig 14769 bp, 13 predicted proteins | sample P2T30metagenome_FD_192433 | JGI IMG/M metagenome (GOLD analysis project Ga0265797, IMG submission 192433) | Plant litter microbial communities from East Loma Ridge, Irvine, California - P2 T30 | ecosystem: Environmental > Terrestrial > Plant litter > Unclassified | place: USA: California... | reverse complement strand
CCATGAACGTGGAGTCGTGGGGCGGTGGCCTCGTCGTGCTGCTCGTCGCCGCGCTCTGGCTCGTCTACCTGGTGCCCACGTGGCACCGTCGGCGGCAGTACCTCGCGACCGAGCGCAACGCCGTCCGGCTGCAGCAGACGCTGCGGATCCTGGCGCAGACCGCCGAGGTCCCCGAGCAGGTCCGGATCGAGGCCGACGCGCGGTCCGTGGCCGACGCGCAGCGCGTGCTCGCGGCCGAGGAGGCCAAGCGCGAGGCCCTCCGTCGCGCCCACGAGGCCGCCCGTCAGCGCGAGGTGACCCGGGAGCTGGCCGCGACCCAGCCCGTGCTGCGCGCCGCCGACCGCGATCCCGTGCTCGCCGCCCGCCGACTCCGGCGCTCCCGCCTCGTCGCCACGCTCGTGCTCGTCGCGAGCCTCGCCCTCGTCGTCGTGGGCGTCGCCGACCTCGCGTCGGCGTGGGTGGCCCTCGTCGCCGGGCTGCTGTTCGGCGCCGGCTCGGTGGCCGTGCTCGCGCAGCTCGCGGCCGTCTCGGCCGCCCGTGCCCGCCGTCAGGTCGAGCAGCGGTCCTCGCCCGTCGCTCAGCCGTTCCGCGACTTCGCCGAGGGCGACGCGTCCGCCTCGGACGAGGGCGGCGCGGAGCAGCCCTCGCGCACCTGGACCCCGGTGCCCGTGCCCGAGCCCCTGTACCTTCGCCGCCGCCGGCAGGCCTCCGCCGCCGCGGCGCACGTCCCGCCCACCCCCGGTCCCGGTGGTGGCCGGCCGCACCTCACGGTCGTGCCCCCGCCCCGCGACCACGCCGCCGAGCTGCGGGAGGTCGCGGCCCGGGACCTCGCCGCCCTGCGCCAGGCGCAGCAGGCCGCGCTCCGCGAGGCCGCGCGAGCCGAGTCGGCCCTCGACCCCGCTCGTCGTGCGGCAGCGTCGTCGGCGACCCCGGCGGCAGCCCAGGAGGCCCCGCCCGCGCCCGCCCCGGACCGCACCGCCCCCGAGCGCCCGGCCCCGTCGGCCCCGCCGAGCCGCTTCGCGCGGATGGGCATCGTCGACGACCTCGGCGACGCGGGCTTCAGCGTCGACGAGGCGCTCCGTCGTCGTCGCGCCGTGTAGCTCCGGGCACCCCGACGATGTCCTCCGGGCCGGTCGAGTGGTGCTAAGCTCGACAGGCAACTTGGGGCTATGGCGCAGTTGGTAGCGCGTCTCGTTCGCAATGAGAAGGTCAGGGGTTCGAATCCCCTTAGCTCCACCACCCGAAGGGCCCGGTCGTCAGACCGGGCCCTTCGTCGTTCCTGCGTCCCCGACGCGCCCTTCTCCACAGGCGCCAGCGGGCGGCTGCGATCTACGGCATGCTCTCAGGCATGAGTGATCCGCAGCAGCCGGGGGAGGGCGCGCAGGCGCCGAAGGATCCCCACGCCACGCCACCGTCCACCCCCGACCAGGGTCAGGCCACCCCGCCCCCCGCGCCGTACCAGCGGCCCGACGGCGACGCCCCGACCTCCGCCCCCGTCCCGCCGCTCGGCGGCTCGGAGGCCGACGACCCCACGCCCGGCGCGTACGTGCCGCCGGCGTACCAGCCCGGCCAGGCCGCCGCGTCCGCGCCCGCTCCCGGGTCGGCCCCGCAGCCTCCTGCCGGCTCCGTGCCCGAGGCGCCCCCCGCGCCCGCGGGCTACGGCGCGTACCCCGCGGCCGGACAGCCCGCCCCGGCGTACGCCGCGTACCCGGCCGGCCAGCCCGGCCAGCCCGCGCCCTACGGACAGGCAGGAGGCCCGGGCCAGCCCGGTGCACCCGGCCAGACCGACTACGCGAGCTACCCGGGCCAGCCGCCGCGGCCGCAGGGCGGCAACGGCCTCGGCATCGCCGCGGTCGTCGTGGGCGGCCTCGCGCTCCTGCTGTCGTGGGTGCCCGGCCTGGGGCTCGTGCTCGCCCTCGCCGGCCTGGCGCTCGGCATCGTCGCGCTGGTCCGCAAGAAGGGCTCGAAGGTCCTCGCCTGGCTGGGCACCGGCCTGTCGGCCCTCGCGGCGCTCATCGCGATCGTCGTGCTCGTCGTCACGAGCATCTTCGTGAACGCCGTCGACCAGGTCGACCAGGGGCTGCCGCAGGGCGGCGCCGCCACGTCGCCCGCCGAGCCGGCGACGCCGAGCGACGACGCCTCCGACGACTCAGCGACGGGGGAGGACGAGTCGACCGGCTCGTCCGAGAACGCCGTCTTCGGCGACACCTGGGAGTACGAGGACGGCCTCGCGATCACCGTGTCGACGCCCGAGCCCTACACGCCGGGCGAGTACGCCAGCGGGGCCGACCAGGCCGCGAACGTGGCGTTCACCATCACCATCGTGAACGGCACCGACGCGAACTTCGACCCGTCGCTGTCGATCCCTGACGTGTCCTCGGGCGGGACCGAGTCGTCGCGCATCATCGACTTCGAGGGTGCGACGGGCCTCCCGCCGTCGACCACGGTCCCGGCCGGCCAGACGGTCTCCTGGCAGGCGGCGTTCTCCGTGGCCGACCCGGCGCAGATCGTCATGGACATCTCGCCGTCGTTCGACTACGACTCGGCGGTCTTCACGAGCTGATCCGCGTCGACCACGAGGAGCCCCCACCCGACCGGGTGGGGGCTCCTCGCGTGACGGCCCGGCCTCAGGCCTGCTTCGGCTGCCCGTTGCTCGCCGAGAGGCCGCCGTCGACGGGCAGCACGACGCCGGTGACGAAGCGCGCGTCGTCGCCCGCGAGGAACGCGATCACCGAGGCGATCTCCTCCGGCTCGGCCTGGCGGCGCATCGGGATGCGCTCCGCGAAGGAGGCCAGGAGCTCGTCGTCGTCCTGCATGGAGGCGGTCATCTCGGTGCGGGTGAGGCTCGGTGCGACCGCGTTGACGCGGACGCCGTCGGCGCCGTGGTCGAGCGCGACGGCGCGGGTGAAGTTGTTCACGGCGCCCTTCGCGGCGTTGTAGGCGCTCATGTTCCAGTCGGCGCCGATGCCCGACACCGAGGAGGTGTTGACGATGCAGCCCCTCGACTCGACCAGGTGCGGCATCGCGGCCTTGGTGCCGTGGAAGACGCCGTCGAGGTCCGTGCTGAGCACCGTCCGCCAGTCGTCGAGCGAGAGGTCCTCGACCGGGCCGCTGATCTGCGTGCCCGCGTTGTTGACGAGCACGTCGAGGCGGCCGTGCCGCGCGACGGCCGTGGCGACGAGGTCCTCGACCTGCTCCCAGACCGACGAGTCGGCGACGACCGCGGTGGCCGTGCCCTCGGGCAGCGACGCGACGGTCGCCTCGATCTTGTCGGCGACGCTGTCGCTGAGGACGACGATCGCGCCCTCCTCGACGAAGCGGCGGGCGGTGGCCTCGCCGATGCCGGAACCGGCTCCCGTGATGATCGCGATCTTGCCCTCGAGGTGGTTCGCCATGTCGTTCTCCTTGCCGTGGTCGTGCGTGGGCGGCTCGTGGCCGCCGTCCACGGTGGCCCAGGAGTCTCCGGTCGCGTCCGTCTGCCCACCCGGCACCCAGCGCGCCCGTACCCCGGGCCCGGCCCGCGCCTCCTGCCCGGTCGGTGGCGTGCGGCAGGATGGTGCGGTGCCCCTGCGACTCGACGACGCCCTGCTCTCGCGCCTCCGCGCCGACCTCGCCGCGAGCGACTTCACGGTCGACCGGCTGAGCGCCCCGGACGCGTGGGGCCCCGCCGCGGGGGCCGCGCTCTTCCGGGGGGAGCGCGTCGCTGCCCGGCGCGCGCTCGAGCGGAGCGCCGTCGCGCACGAGGGGGCCCGCGCCTCCGGCACCCTGGCCCTGCTCTTCGTGCTCGGCTACCCGCGGGGCCTCGACGACGTCGCGGCCGCGCTGCCGACCCTCGGCGTCGAGGGGGCCCGCGAGCTCGGCCTCGTCGCGGTCGACGGGGCCGAGGTGCGGCCGCTCGTCGACCTGCGCCCCTACTCGTTCGTCGACGCCGGGGGCGAGGCGGCGTGGTGGATCGCGTCCGACCTCGGCGAGCTGGCCGTCGGCGGCGCCCTCCGCGAGGACCACGTGCTCGGCGTGGGAGGAGCCTCGGCGACGCTCGCGGGGCTCATGGTGCCGCGCCCCGTCGACCGGGCGCTCGACCTCGGCACGGGTTGCGGCATCCAGGCGCTGCACCTGGCCCGGCACGCGCGCCACGTGGTCGCGACCGACATCTCCGAGCGCGCGCTCGGCATCGCCGCGTTCAACGCGGCCCTCAACCTCGTGGACGGCGTGGAGTTCCGGCTCGGCAGCCTCTTCGAGCCCGTCGCCGGCGAGGCGTTCGACCACATCGTGTCGAACCCGCCCTTCGTCATCACCCCCCGGACCGAGGGCGTGCCCGAGTACGAGTACCGCGACGGCGGCATGGTCGGCGACGAGCTCGTCGCCTCGGTCGTCGCCGCCGCCGGCGCCCACCTCGCCCCGGGCGGCATCGCCCAGGTGCTGGGGAACTGGGAGACCGGCGGGACGACGGCTGCAGGGGAGCAGACCGGCGGGACGACGGCTGCAGGGGAGCAGACCGGCGGGACGACGGCTGCAGGGGAGCAGACCGGCGGGACGACGGCTGCAGGGGAGCAGACCGGCGGGACGTCGTCGCGCAAGGGCGCGTACTCGGTCCCCGAGTGGGCGGCCCGTGGAGGGGTCCCGGTCGACGCCTGGGTGGTGGAGCGTGAGCTCCAGGACCCGGCGGCCTACGCCGAGACGTGGATCCGGGACGGAGGCACGCGCCCCGGCACGCCCGACTTCGAGCGCCTCACCGAGGCGTGGCTCGACGACTTCGAGCACCGCGGCGTCACCGAGATCGGCTTCGGCTACGTGACCCTGCGCCGGCCGGTCGACGCCTCGGCCGAGCCCGTGGTGCGGGTCGAGCGCCTGCAGGCGGGCCTCGGTCGCAACGACGCGGGGCTGGGGGCGCACGTGCTGCAGACCCTCGACGCGATCGACGCCCTGCGGGGGGCGAGCGACGACGACGTGCTGGCCGTGCACTGGACGGTCGCGGGCGACGTCACCGAGGAGCGCCACTTCTGGCCCGGCCAGGACGACCCGACCGTGATCCGTCTGCAGCAGGGCGGCGGCTTCGGTCGCACGGTCGAGTCGGGCACGGCCCTGTCGGCCCTCGTGGGTGCCAGCGACGGGGAGCTCAGCGCCGCGGCCATCGTGGCCGCCCTCGCGCAGCTCCTGCAGGCCGACGAGGCGGCGCTGCGCGTCGAGCTGGCGCCGCGCCTCCGCGAGCTCGTGACGGTGGGCGTCCTGCGCCGCTGACCCCGACCCGTCGGCGACGGTCGTTGCCGAACCGTGACCGGGGGTCAGCCTGCCGGACGATGCCCGCGCCTCCTGCCGGTCGTACGGTCGGGGCATGAGCACGACGAGGAGCGCCACGGCGCTCGCCACGGGACTGATGGTCGCGATCCTGGCCGCCGGGTGCGCCGGCGGGGCGGGCGCTCCCACGGAGACGACGACGGCCACCGCGACGGTGACGGCCGAGGCGACGCCGACCGCGACGAGCACGCCGGAGGCGGCGCCCGACCCCCTCGCCACGGTCGACACGATCGTCGTGGGAGCGGCCGGTCTGTCGCTGCGCAGCGGCGACGCCGAGATCTCGATGCTGCCCTTCGCGGGTGGCGACCTCGACGAGCAGGCGGCGACGCTCGAGACCGTCTTCGGCGCCCCGGGGGAGCCGGCCGGGATCGAGAGCGACGAGAACTGCGTCGCACCGCAGACCCGCTGGTCGTGGGGCGAGACCTACCACGGCACGCGGGCCCTGCACACCGACGAGGGCTCGCTGGTCTTCCTCACCTTCGACGACGCGGTCGCCCGGCCCGACGGCTCCGAGGTGCGCATCGAGACGACGCAGGGCATCGCCGTCGGCGAGGTCGACGACGCCTTCCGGCCGTTGCCGGCCGAGCAGAAGGACGAGACCTTCGCCGCGGACACGGGCCGGGCCTACTACGTCTACGACGCGCTCCGGGTCACCGAGACCAGCCTCGAGCCGATGGTCTACGGCGCCCTCGCCGTCACGGTCGACGGACTCGTCGACCGGATCGCCTCGCCGACGACGCTGCACGACTACTGCTGAGCCGCGACGCCGCGCGTCAGGGCTTGCCGGCGCGGTCGCCCCACTCCCGCCAGGAGTACTCGGGCACGAAGCCGAGCAGGTCGCGCGCCTTGTCGCTCGACATCAGCGGCTCGTTCGCCTCGACGGCGGCGCGGCGCTCGACGGTGGGGAAGAACTGGTCGGCGAGGACGGCCGACGGCGTGTTCATGACGGTGTCCGAGGCTGCGACGATGAAGGCCTCGAAGCCGACGAGGTCGCTCTCGAGCGCCCGCCGCACCGCCTGGGCGCCGTCGCGGGCGTCGATGTACGAGAAGAGGTTGAACTTCCGCTGCTCGGGGTCGTCGTCGAAGGGGAACGCCTCGTAGTCGCCGTCGTCCATGACGTTCGAGAAGCGCAGGCCGATCAGCTTGGCCTGGCGGTCCCAGCGCGTGAAGTGGCGGGCCATCTCCTCCTCCACGGCCTTGCCCAGCGAGTACGTCGACTCGGGGCGGACCGCGTACTCCTCGTCGAGGGGCAGGTACGGCGGGTCGATGTCGAAGGGCAGCCCCAGCAGGGTCTCGCTCGAGGCCCACACGACGTTGCGGATCTTGGCGGCGTGGGCCGCCGCGAAGACGTTGTAGGTCGAGGGGACGTTGTTGGCGAAGAGCGCGGCGTTGGGCACGAGCCCGGGCGCCGGGATCGCCGCGAGGTGCACGACGGCGTCGAAGCGGTCGTGCAGCTCGTCGACGTCGCCGGAGAGCACCTGCACGACCTGGCCGTAGTCGGTGAGGTCCACCAGGATGCTCCGCACGCCGGGCACGGGGTCGGGGCTGGGGACCCGGTCGAGCAGCACGACGTCCCAGTCGTGCTCGGCGAGGTGGCGGACGACGGCGCGGCCGAGCTTGCCGCTGCCGCCGGTGACGGCGACCCGTCGCCTCGGTGCCGGGGTGGTGTCGTGGGTGGACGTCATCGTCTTCTCCTCCCGCCGGGCCAGCCGGCGTGCGGCCGGGGCCGCGTGCGTCAGGGGTGCGTGCCGTCGGTGGCACCCTCCCTGTCTACCGGACGACGCCCGGGGCCGCGCGTACCGTGCACCCCATGAGCGACCCGCAGAAGAAGGACCCTGCCCAGCACGACGTCGACGAGCACCTCGACCCCGCGGCGGTGCACGGCGACAGCCCCGACCCGATCGAGCCGCACGGTGGCTCCGCTGCCGACGACGCCGCGGAGAAGGGTGCCGTCGACCAGCTCGACGACCTGATGGGCGGCTTCGGCCCCGGCGCGGTCACCTGACCGGGCCCTGACGACGCAGGAGGCGCGGTGCGGGCACAGCCCCCACCGCGCCTCCTGTGCGTCGGGCTACTCCTGCGAGATGCCCTTGCTCACGTCGGTGGTCGCCTCGAACGAGTCGCCGGCGAGGCCCTGCAGCGTCTCGACGACGTCGTCGGGGGCGCCCTGGTCCTTCGCGTGGGCGACGAGCTCGTCCTTGCTCACCGGGTACTCGAGGCCCTTGAGGTACTTCTGGATCTGGATGGGGTTCGGGGTGTCGGCCATGCCTTTTCTCCTTCGGTGCGGGGTGGCGGCCCGGTCGGGCGTGCCCACAGCCTGCACCCGAGGGCAGGAGTCGCCGTCCAGCTGTCGGGGTACGTCCCGTGAGCCCGTGAGGGCCCCGGCTCGTCGCCCCGCCCGGTGCCCGGGCCCGGCTCAGCGCGCGGGGCTGTCGAGGTCGACGACGTCCGTCGCCTCGACGTCGCGGTGCACGACGGTCGTCGGCGCCTCGAGGTGCACGGCCCCGCTGGGGACGAGGCCCGCGCCGCCGTCGCGCTCCATGACGCGCCACTGCGCGGCGACGTCCTCGCCCGCGTGGTCGACGGGCAGCTGGTCCCAGAACGAGAAGCCGCCGGCGGCCAGGAGGGCGTCGCGCCGGTAGAGGACGCAGCCGCCCACCCAGGCCACGCGGTACGCCCGCCACTCGTCCTCGGCGAGGTCGAGGTCCGCGGCCTGGTGGGCGAGGTTGGCCGCGTTGTGCAGCTGCCAGCGCTCGAAGCCGTCGCCGCCGCGGCGCAGGCGCTCGGGCGTCACCGGGCCGTGCCACAGCTCGAACGGCTCGCGCTGGTGCGGGCGGTCGTCGTCGAGGTACGACAGCCCCTGCACGGCGCTGCCGACGAAGCCGCAGTCGAGCTCGGCGAGCGCGTCGTGCATCCGGGCGAGGGTGCCGGGCTCGAGCCACACGTCGTCGTCGAGGTAGAGCACGGCGGGGGCGGAGGAGCGCTCGAGCAGGGACTGCCGGTGCTCGGCGAGGCCCCGCCGCGGGTGGTGCGTGACGGTCGTCACGCTGCGGCCCTGGGCACGGAGGACGCGCACCATCGCCTGCGCGGCCGGGGCGGCCCAGTCCGGCTCGGCCTTCGACTGGTCGCTGACCACGACCGAGAACGGCGGGTCGTCCTGGGCGGCCAGGCCGGCGAGGGTGACGGCCAGCTCGGCCGGCCGGTCGGCGGTCGGCACGAGCACGTCGACGAGCGGCTCCCGCGGCACGGACGGGCGGCCCCAGAGGGCGGCCCCGCGCCGGCTGCGGCCCGTGCTGCGCGCGTCGTCGCGCCCCGCCGTCACGGCGTCACCCCTCGGATCCGGTCGACCACGGCCGTCGTCGACTTGTCGGCCACGTAGTCGAGGATCCTCACCTGGCCGCCCGCGGCGACCACGGCGGCGGTCTCCTCGAGCATCTGCGGCGTGTAGTCGCCGCCCTTGGCGTAGACGTCGGGGCGCAGCCGCTCGATGAGCGGGGTCGCCGTGTCGGTGCCGAACGAGGTGACGTAGTCGACGCAGCTCAGCGCCCGGAGCACGCCCGCGCGGTCCTCCAGGGCGTTGACGGGCCGCCCGGGGCCCTTGAGCCGCGCCGTGGAGGCGTCGTCGTTGAGCGCGACGACGAGCACGTCGCCCAGCTCCTTCGCCTGCGTCAGGGATCGCGTGTGCCCGCGGTGGAGCACGTCGAAGCAGCCGTTGGTGAGGACGATCCGCCGGCCCGCGGCGCGCTCCTCGTCGAGGAGGCGCACGAGCTCGTCGATCCCGTGCAGGTCGTCGGCGGTGCGGTCGAGGTGGCCGACCAGGTCGTCCGTCGAGCAGACCGAGGTGCCGAAGCGCTGGACGACGACGTCGGCGGCGGCCTGCGCCAGGTCGAGGCTCGTCGACAGGGGCAGCCCGCACGAGCGGCCCAGCGTCAGGGCGGCGACGAACGAGTCGCCCGCCCCCGAGGCGCGGCGCTCGCTCGCGGGGCGCGCCCAGGTGCGGTGGCGCACGGCAGGAGGCGCGGCGTGGCCCCGCGGGCCGGACCCCGCCCCGGCGTCGGTCGGGGGCGTGCCTCCTGTGCCGGTGCCCGTGCCGGTGCCTGTCGCCGTGCCGCCGTCGGTGCCGGTCGCCGTGGCGTCACCGGCGTCGGCCGCGAGCAGGACGGAGCCGTCGCGGTCGAGGGTGACCACGGCCGCGCGCGCCCCGGAGCGGGCGAGCACGTCGTCGGCGGCGGCCGCGACGCGGGCCACGCGCTCGTCGCTGCCGAGCTGGTCGCCGAGCCCGATCCCCACGAGCGCGCCGGCCTCGCCCGCGTTGGGCGTGACGAGGTCCGGTGCGAGCGCGGACCAGGGGGCGAGCTCGTGCGCGTCGACCACGACGAGCGGCGGGCGGGGCGCGGCGGCCAGGGCCTCGAGGACGGCGCCCGTGAGGGTGCCGGACCCGTAGTCGCAGACGAGCAGCGCGTCGGCGCCCGCCGTCTGCGCCGCGGCGCCGTCGGCCAGCGCGCGCAGGGCCTCCTCGGGAGCGTCGCCCTCGGCCAGGTCGTCGAGGCGCAGCAGGACCGTGTCGTCGACCATCACCCGGTTCTTGGCGACGGTGGCGCGGCCCCGGACCCGCACCACGCCCGACGTGTCGACGCCGTGGGCCGCGAGCAGCTCGGTGAGGCGTCGCCCGGCGTCGTCGTCGCCGACCACCCCGGCCACCCGCACGCGCGCGCCCAGCGCCGCGAGGTTGACCGCCGTGTTCGCGGCGCCCCCGGGCACGGAGCGCCGCGTGCGCACCTCGACCACGGGGGCCGGGGCCTCGCGCGTCATGCGCTCGGTCGTGCCCGACCACCAGCCGTCGAGCATGAGGTCGCCGACGACGCTCACCACGGGGGCGGCGTCGCGCAGGGCACGCACGACCTCGGGGGACAGGCCGGCGCGCTCGCGGAAGGGGGAGGGGTCGACCGTCACGTCATCCCTCCGCGGGGTCCGAGGGGTGCACGCGGGGCACGTCGTCACCGGAGGTCGTGCCCTCGTCGTCCTCGTCGCCGCCCTCGGCGGGCTCCTCGGGGTGCGGCGTGCGGCCGTCGCCGAGGTCGTCGAGGTCGCCGTCGGAGGAGGAGCCGTCACCGACCGCGCTCGCGAGGGGGCCGGCGTCCGCGGCCGACGTCGTGACGGTGTCGGTCCCACCGGGGGCGAGGCGCGCCTCCGGCAGCCCGGACGACGCCGACGTCGTCGGCAGGCCGACGTGCACCACCTTCACCAGGGTCATCTCGTCGAGCAGCTCCGGTCCGTAGCCGAAGCCGGCGCCGGAGTCGCGGCGCGGCTGGGCCGCGCCCCCGGGGGCCCCGCCGAACACCGCGTTGATCTTCACCGTGCCCACGTCGAGGTCGGCGGCGGCCTTGTTCGCGTGCTCGATGCTCGCGGTGAGGACCGTCGCGGCGAGGCCGTAGCGGTCGGCGCCGGCGAGCCGCAGGCCCTCCTCGAAGCTGTCGACGACCTGGACCGGGGCCACCGGTCCGAAGGTCTCCTCCTGCACGATCGTCATGCCCGGGCGGACGTCCACGAGGACCGTCGCCGGGTACCAGGAGCCGGGGCCGTCGGGCACGGCGCCGCCGACGAGGGCCGTGGCGCCGTCCTCGAGGGCGGACGCCACCTGCGCGTGCACCTCCTCGCGGAGGCGCTCGTCGACGAGGGGGCCGATCAGCCGCTGCTCGTTGCGGGCGGTCGCCTCGGCCGCGAGGGCCTCGACGAACGCGGGCGCGATCGCGCGGTGCACGAAGACGCGCTCCACGCTCGTGCAGATCTGGCCGGCGTTGGCGAAGGAGCCCAGGGCGGCCTGGCCGGCGGCCCACACGGGGTCGACGTCGGCGTCGACGACGAGCGCGTCGTTGCCGCCGTTCTCGCGGACGACGTGGGCGCCGGTGAGGGCGGCGACGCGGGCGATCTTGCGGCCCGTGCTCGTGGAGCCGACGTGCGCGACGACGTCGACGTCGGGGTGCTCGGTGAGCGCGGCGCCGACGGCCCCGCCGCCGGAGAGCGTCACGAGGACGTCGTCGGGCAGCACGGAGGAGAGGACCTCGCCGAGCAGGGCGCCCACGTGCGGGCTGCGCTCGCTGGGCTTGTGCACGACGACGTTGCCGGTGGCGAGGGCGGCACCGAGCAGGCCGCAGGCCACGGCGACGGGGTCGTTCCAGGGGGTCACGGCGGCGACGACCCCGCGGGGCTGCGAGACCGTGTAGTCGCCGGCGTACCGGCCGCCGACCAGGCTGTGGCCGCGGTGCACGGGGCCGAGCTCGGCGTACTGCCGGAGCGTGCCCGCCCCTGCCATGACGCCGCCGAGCGAGTCGTCGTAGGGCTTGCCGGTCTCGCGCTCGTTGAGCTCGGCGAGCTCGGGCGCACGGGCACGGAGGGCGTCCGCGGCGGCGTGCAGGAGCTCGCCGCGGGCCGCGGCGTCGGTGCGCGACCAGCCGTCGAGGGCGGCGCGGGCGCGACGGACGGCGCGGGCCACGTCGTCGCGGTCGGCCTCGACCACCTCGCCGACGACGGAGCCGTCGCGGGGGTCGGTGATGGTGAACGTGCCGCTGGTGCGGACGTCGGGGGCGCTGGGGGCGAGGGTCATCGGGGCCGTCCTTCCGTGTCGTCGGGTGCCCCCTACCCAGGAACGGCGAGCGCATGCGCGGGCAACGGCGGAGACCGTGCCGCCGAGGGTCGCGCCGACGCGGGCCGGCCGGTGGGGGACGGCGTCCGGGGTCCTGTCAGGCCGCCCAGTGCCTCCGGCGTAGCGTCCGAGACCACCCGACGAGCCCCTCTCGCCTCGACCTCCAGGAGAACGACATGTCCCAGCGCAACACCCTCGTCCGCAGCCTCCACGACCTCGGCGTCGCCGCCTGGTTCGGCGGCACCCTCATGGGTGCCTTCGGCCTCAACGGCGGGACGGCCGCCGCGAAGGACCCGCAGGAGCGCCTCCGCCTGTCGTCGATCGGCTGGGCCAAGTGGGCGCCCGTCCAGTGGGCCGGCATCCTCGCCCACGGCATCGGCGGCGTCGGCCTCATCCTCGGCAACAAGAGCCGCCTCGTGGGCCAGCCCGCGTCGCGCACGAACACGACGATCAAGACGGCCGTGACCGCCGCCGCCCTCGGCGCCACCGTGTGGGCCGGGGTCGAGGGCGCCGTCATCGCCAAGCACAGCAAGGAGGGCGCCCAGGGCGTCACCGAGCCCGACGCGACCGCGTCGAAGGCCCTCGCCGCGGCGCAGCGCAAGCAGAAGGTGCTGCAGTTCACGATCCCCGTGCTCACCGGCGTCCTCATCGTGCTCGGCGCCCAGCAGGGCGAGCAGCAGCGCCCCCTCGCCGGCCTCCTCGGCTGGCGCCGCTGACCGCTCGCCCGACCCCGGCCGCGCCTGCCCCGGCCGCGCCGGGGCGGGCGTAGCGTCGGGCGCGACAGGCCCCCGTCCTGTCGGACCGTGACCACGTCACGGGCCCGGGCCCCGACTCGTTTCCCTGAGCCGGGGCCCTTCCCGTGCCGGCAGGTCTTCCTGGACGGTTCCTGTCCATCCGCTGCACACCGTGACGTGCCCGCGGCCGAGGCCTACCGTCGACGTCACGCGAGCCGGTCACGGACCGGGCCGCGGACCAGCCACCACGACCAGAGGAGCACACCATGGCACAGGCCATCGAGACCGTCGACGTGAACGTCCCCGTCACCGTCGCCTACAACCAGTGGACCCAGTTCGAGGAGTTCCCGAAGTTCCTCGACGAGGTCGAGTCGATCACGCAGACCACCCCCACCCTCACGGTGTGGAAGGTCAAGGTCGGACCCGTCGAGAAGACCTTCGAGGCCGAGATCACCGAGCAGCACCCCGACGAGCGCGTCGCCTGGACCAGCACCGGCGGCGAGGTCGACCACGCCGGCGTCGTGACCTTCCACAAGCTCAGCGACAGCGAGACCCGCGTCACCGTGCAGATCGACTGGACGCCCGAGGGCTTCCTCGAGAAGCTCGGCGGCTCGCTCGGTGCGGACAACCACGCCATCAAGAAGGACCTCAAGAACTTCAAGGAGTACATCGAGTCGAAGGGCCAGGCCGACGGCGCCTGGCGCGGCGACGTGCAGGCGTAGTCCCGCACGCTCCGGCAGCACCCTCGCGGCGCCCGCCCCCTCGTCGGCCTCCGTGGTCGGCGACGGGGCGGGCGCCGCGTCCGTGCGCCCGGCGCCCGGCGCCCGTGCGCCCGGCGTCCGGCGTCCGCGGGACTCGTACCCCAGGCCTCAGGCCGCCAGCACCATCCGGGCGTCGTCGTCCGGGGACGGAGCCGGAGGAGTCCCTGGGCCCGTCGTCGCCTCGGGCGGGCTCGCGGGGGCCGGCGTCGACAGGTGCGGGTCGGACGTCGCGGGCCCCGACGGAGGGGTGCTCGCGAGGGCGGCCACGACGGCGTGCGCCCAGATGCGGTGCAGGGCCCGGTACGAGAAGCGGTCGCGCACGTAGAGGCCCGAGATCCGCTGCACCGGGAACGGCACGAAGGTGACCCCCTCGTGCCGCTCGGCCACGCGGCCCATCGCGTCGTCGAGGCGTCGGGCGCGCAGGGCCAGGAGCCGCGCGGCCAGCGGCGGCATGGGCTGGAACCGCGACATGGGCGGCAGGCCCGCGAGCACGACGGGGCAGGGGGCGGCGGACCGGGCGCGGATCGCGACCACGAGGCCCTCGACGTGCGCCTCGAAGTCGGCGCCGCGGGTCGCGAGCAGCACGTCGGGGATGCCGAGGGCGACGACGGCGGCGTCCACCAGGGTGGCGGCCTCGTCGAGATCGGGGTGGGCAGCGGCCCGCTCCGCGCTGAGCACGAGGCCGGCCATGGTCCGCCACGAGCACCCCCGCGCCGTGACGCGCGCCCACTCGCGCCCGACCTGCGCCGGGAACGCCATGCCGTGCAGCAGGACCCCGAGGCCGGAGGCGGCGAGCTCGCCCACGACGAGCAGCCGCGTCGGGCGCGGTCCGGGCACCTCGAGGACCGGGGCGTCCTGGGGGAGAGGGGTCCGGGCGACCTGGCGGCCGAGCAGGGCGAGGTGCACCCGCAGGTAGGGCCGGACGACGGGCAGCGCCAGGGCGGCGAGCCGGTGGAGCGTGGAGGGCATGGCGGGTCGTTCCTGCGAGGGCCCGCTCGTGGCGGGCCGGGGCGTCGGCGGGTGCGCCGGGGCTCCCAGCATGGATGCAGACGCATCGGTCTCGGGAATCGGTGACGAGCATCCTGCGCGGAGCGGACAGACAGAGGGGTCGCGGCCCTCCCGGTCGGGGGTGCGGCCCCTGCGCGACACGTGGCGTTCACCTGCCGCTCGCTCGGGTGCGCCACGGTGCGCGGGCAACGTCCCCCGAAGAACGGATGCCCATGCGCTCCCCCCTCCACCGCCCCACGGCCCTCGTGCTCGCCGGTGCCGTCGCCGCCGGCGGGCTGCTCGCCGCCGGCGCCGCGCCCGCGCTCGCCGCCGAGCCCACCTCCGCCCT
>Ga0265797_10007585_pt1 | contig 14771 bp, 13 predicted proteins | sample P2T30metagenome_FD_192433 | JGI IMG/M metagenome (GOLD analysis project Ga0265797, IMG submission 192433) | Plant litter microbial communities from East Loma Ridge, Irvine, California - P2 T30 | ecosystem: Environmental > Terrestrial > Plant litter > Unclassified | place: USA: California... | reverse complement strand
GTGCAGTCGCTTGCGTAGCGCAGCCGTCTTCTGTCATGCTCGCGCCGAGCGGTTTCGGTCCAGCCCATGTGATCTCCGTGGTCTTCGCAACCCCCGGTGAATCACAACTGGCTGAAATCGCTCAACTTAATTTTCGGTCGGGCTCTAAGGCTTTCGATCGAGACAGCGGAACCGACAGCGAGCGGCTCCGGGCGTTCCATCGCTCACGCGACTTCGGCAACCAATGCCAGCGGAGCATGATCGACCGCGTGCAGGCGGTGCGCTATGTGGGTCTCCTCGACGGCGAGATAGTCCCGCGTGATCGGCAGCGCATCGGAGTCGGCGGCGATCTGCAGCTGCATGACCATGAGGCCGTTGTAGCGAAACCCCATCTCGCAGAGCGCGAGGTAGAAGGTCCACATGCGGAAGAGGCGCGCATCGTAGAGGTGTTCGATCTCGCGCCGCTGGCGCTCGACCCGCTCGCGCCAGTGGCGCAGCGTCTCAGCGTAGTGGGTGCGCAGGACCTCCATGTCCGTGGTCCACAGACCGGATCGCTCGATGGCGTCGAGCGCCTGCGATGCAGCCGGAATGTACCCGCCGGGGAACACGTGGCGTTCGATCCACGGGTTCACTTCCGGACCCGGGTCCTTCCGGCCAATCGAGTGGACCAACGCGAGGCCGCCGGGCTTTAGAAGCCGCTGGATGGTGCCGAAATAGGTGTGGAACTCGGAACGGCCGACGTGCTCGAACATGCCAACGGATACGATGCGATCGAACGGGCCTGCAACCGATCGATAGTCGATCAGCTCAACCGGACACTGTCCGCGAGACCTTCGGCGGCGGCTCGCGCGCGCGCGACCCGCAGCTGCTCCCTGGATAGGGTCACGCCGACCACTTCAACGTCGGCGACCTTCGCCAGCGAAAGCGCCAGACCGCCTTGCCCGCATCTGCGCCGTCAGAACGATCGGCACCTCGATAAGGCGGGACGGCGTCATGCCTCGGCACGGGCCGACCGCCTTGATGGTCCTACGCTCGTCCACGCCGCCCTGAGCCCAAGGTGCTCTCGTCGAGACCCTGGCGTGTCAGCAACGGGAGAACGGAAAAGGAAGTCTCCGAGCGGCGGAACGCCTTGGAAGGCCCTGGGACCACACGCGCTCCCTCTCTCGCGTCGATGCCCGGAGGACCGTTTCAATGCGCCGCCAGTCGGCGGGGACCTTGCGAGACGTGGCGGTGCCGGCCGCCCTGAAGAACGCAGCGGCGATCCTCGTGAGGTTCATTGAAGAAGGGAAAAGCTAATTTATTCTAGCCGCACCAGCGGATTGCAGATCCGTCATTGAATACTCTGGCGCTACGGCGCGGAGCACCCGCTGAACACAACGCGGCCTGACCGCGGCGCCGGCATGCTCATCCATGTCCGCGCAATCCTGTCCAAGCGGAGAAGTTGACCTTTCCTGCGCACGCGCACGCGCGATCCAACAGATGTTATAGAATTGATACGTTAATTAGAGGGGAAAAAGACATGAACTCCTAATTTCGCCCCAGGCGGAGCCTACGGGCTAAAATCCTAAGATTCGGTTAATCCAAGCCGCTCGCTCGCGGTCCTTTTCCCCTCAATCAACTCCTACTATCCCATGAATTCCCACCGGAAGGTTCGTGTTTGAACCCGCGTACGCGCGAGCTTCGGGAACTCTCTAGGGCGCCGCAGCGCATTCGTGCTGTCGGTGCCTGCCAGCGGCAAGCAACAAGGAGAGGAAAACGGTTCCTCGCCACTGCTGTCCAATAGCGAGGCTTTTCTGAATGTCTTACCACAGTGCAATCCAAGCTCTTCATCGCTATCACGACGCAGCGGTGGCTCTCATCACACCCGGTAGCGAGAACCGGAACTTTGCGCTCCAGACGATCTCGGGAATGAACCCGTCGCACTTCATGGCAATGAAGGAGCAGGTGCGTAAGACCGGGGAGACGATCGTCGCGCTCATCTGCGACACCACTCTTCCCGCTCCGCGGCTCGAGCATGTCTGGGTGATGCGGCCGACCGAGGTTCCCGAGGCGATCGCCCGTGGCGACGATCTTGATTTGATCATCGACTGCAAGCTCTGGTCTGCAGCCAACGACGGGCCGGTGCTGATCATCGGCCCGGACGAGCTAGACGGGCACTTCGTCGTCTCGGTCGATGGCGCACGTCTGGTGGCCCGGCCTGGAAAGCCCGTGAAGGACCTCACGCGTGGAACGGCGCGGGCGTCCGAGCGGATCGCGCGCCTTGCCAAGTCGCGGACCTTCGTGCCGAGCCGTGGCGCCACAATGTTCCTCGCCGCGTGACAGACGATCCGACGGGGTGCGATAGCACCTCGTTGGCCGTCAATGACGCACGGCGTCACCCGCCCGGATCTTGCGTCCAAAGACGCACGGAGCCTCCGGTTTCCTCGGTCATCCCGGGTCTTCCACGCTGCCGTCAACGGCGGTCGATGCGGACGGCGGGTCCGCCGTTCGACGATCCGATGCCGGCGGCGCGGTCGTCCCCGTGCTTCGCATTGGAAGACGTTGAGCCTCATGCCCGCGGCGATCTCCCCGGGAGCCTTGCGTCCCCCTCCGAAGGCCGTTGACCAGATACCTCGGCTGCCGTTCGCCACATCCGTCAGACCTTGACCTGCGGTGAAGCGGGAGCATGTGAAGGCGGCGCTCGTCCTCCCGCGCCCACAGCTCAGACTGGTTGTCGTCGATCTAGGACATGCGGACCATGGTCGACCTACTGGGGACGCGAACAAAGTGGGTTCGCGTCCCCCGCGCAGTCGCCCCGACCGGCTATCGGTCGGGGCTGAAGTAGGCGGACCACGGCAACGCGAACGTCCGCGGGGGCGCAACTTCACGCCCGCCTGGCTGTGATAGTTCGTCGCCATGGACGCGAGGCAGATGCCGCGCCTGTTCGCAGGTACGGAACCGGACTGCGGCGAAGGTGGTCTGATCATGACTCGTTTTCCTCTCTGACTGCTCGATCGCGGATTTTTCCGCCCACACGGACCATGCGCATCGGCCGCAGCCGCATCAGTGCGCGCAGCGCACAGGCGTCCCAGCGGGGCTCGACACAATGAAGCAGCCGCTGCGTGATCACGGGTCGACGTCGGCGCGTCGGCGCCAGTCGTCGTTAACCGCGTGCGATAACCCGCCGTAGTGAAACGGGGCCTATGCATCGTCGCAAACGTCGATGGGACCGGTGGGCATGAAGGCAGTGATCACGCTCAGGGACGCCCTCGCGATACGGACCGCGGTCCTCGACGGCGGTGGCGAGGTCGAACGCGATTCCGGCGTCATGGACGGCGTCGAGTTCGCGTGCTGGCGGGTCACCGGCAAAGGGTGGCGAGCCCGCGTCACGAACAAGTGGGATCTTCAGCGTGCCATGACGGCCAGGTCCGCGCCGGATGCACCTTCCGTCGAGGACGCGACGGGCTACGAGCGCTTGGAACTGTCCGTCGATCACTTCGATCCGGACATGCCGGTGCTGGAGATCGAGTACCGGATCGAAGGCGGTGATGAGAAGCTGGTCCGCTTCGAGGGCGGGCGCTGGGAGCGGCTGTTCGAGGTCGGCACCTTCAAGCCTGTCGCGGCCGGTCTGAGAAAGTCGCTGTGGTTGCAAGCCCTATCGACAGCATAGCGTCACCCGTCGCATCAGTTCATCTGGCGACGATTCCCAACTGGAGCATCCTCATCCGTGGCAGTGGATGTCTTTAGTGGACCGCTCAACATAACGTTCGACTTCGGCGCATCCTATTCGAATTGAAATCGTTTGAAGATCAGTAATAGGGATTGCAACGGTATGGCTGACGACAAGACGCTCCGTTCTCCGCAGGATGCCTCCAAGATATCGCTAAGCGAGGATTACGAAGTCGCGTACTGGACGAAGAAGTTCGGCGTTACCGCCGACGAGCTTCGCGACGCGGTGAAGGCGGCCGGCAATGGCGCCGAGGCGGTCGGTCGGCATCTGAAGGCCTGACCAACACCTAGAGCGCGCCTCGCATGCTGGCCTTCCTCGACTTCGAAGCATCCTCGCTCGCGAAGAACAGCTTCCCCATAGAGGTCGCATGGGTGTTCGAGGATGGTCGGTCCGAGACACACCTGATCCGGCCCGCACCGGGCTGGAACGATTGGGACGAGAAGGCCGAGCGGATCCACGGCATCCCGCGTTCGACGCTGGAACGGGATGGATCGCCGCATGACATCGTCGCCCGCCGCGTCGTAGACATGCTGAGCGGACATGACCTGCTGGCGTCCGCTCCCAGCTGGGACGGCAAGTGGATGAGCGTCCTCCTCCGCACGGCAGGCTTTCCCCGCCACACCCTTCGTCTTCGCGATACCGAGGACGCGCAGCGGGACACCGCTAGAGCCCTGCTAACCGACGCGGTACCGGGCGAGGCGCTGGATGCCGAGGTGGAGGACATCCTAGTCCTGACCGGTGTCCGCGATCGCCACGGACAGCCGACCCATCGCGCGCTTGCCGATGCCGAGGAGGAACGGCAGCGCTGGATCGCGGTGCGTGACGAAGCGACCAGACGTCGCGGGGCGGCCGCTTGACCAAGACACCGCCGCCGACGCTGACGACGCCGGACGGTCGTTACATCATCGTGCGCGGCCGGCTCTGGCGCGCGTCGAACCCGCATCTGTCAGAGGCACCTGTAGCGGTACTCGATCGACCAGGGGCTGGAATTTTGACAGTTCGGGTCGATCTCTGATGACACCCGGCCGGATCGCGACGCCAGATCAGCGAGTACTTCGGACTTCGTGGTCCCCTGGTTCGACCATCGCCAGAAGCTAAGGGCGCAGGATCGAGTATGGAAAGGACCAAGGCGTCCTGCGACGTTCGCGCCAAGGTCCAAAAGGACCGAACGGAGTGGCGCATTCCGCAGCTTGCCGGTGGCGTCGGTTCCTAATAGCGTCGATCGCCATAGGTGTGGGGGGGGGGGAGCAAGATGGCACGGATCGCGGTGATTGGGCCAGGCGCTATCGGCTCGACACTGGCCGCATGGCTGGCGCAAGACGGTGCCCACGACTTGACGATCTGCGCGCGCTCACCGCTCGACCGCCTGCGGATCTCGGCACCCGGCGGAACGATCGAGGCGTGCCCCACCGTGCTCACCAATCATGCGGCTGCGACGCCGGTGGACTGGGTGATCGCCGCCACCAAGACGTATGATTCACCCGGCTGCATCCCTTGGATCGAGCGGCTGTCCGGGCCGGTGACGCGCCTTGCGGTCGTGCAGAATGGGGTGGAGCATCGAGACCGGTTCGTCTCGCTGGTCCCACGGGATCGGACCGTTCCGGTAATCGCCTATCTTCCGACCGAACGGCTCGCACCTGGTGAGGTGCTCCAACGCGAGAACGGTAGACCGGTTGTTCCTGACGAACCTGTGGCACTCGCGTTCGCTAAACTATTCGTTCAATCCCCGATCCGTGTCGACATCAGCCCCGACTGGCTTAGCGCCGCTTGGCGCAAGCTCGCACTCAACGCGGCGGGTGCCGTGGATGCCCTGACGCTACAACCCGCCCGGATCGCGCAGGGTGAGGAAATGGGCGCGGCGATTCAAGCGCTGGTGGCAGAGGTGCGCACCGTTGGTCGTGCCGAAGGTGCGGACCTGCCTGACGATCTGCCGGACATCATCCTCGCGCACATGCGTCACGAGGCTCCCGAAGGTATCAACTCGATCCACGCTGATCGCCGCGCCGGTCGCGCCATGGAGATTGACGCGCGCAACGGCGTGATAGTGCGTGCCGGCGAACGGCACATGATCGCTACGCCGGTCAGCCGAATGCTGACCGCGCTTCTTCGCACCGTGGAGGCGAATGGAGAGACCCAACCCTGATTGGTCGTGAAGAGCATCTCGCTGCCATCAACCTTGGCGTCCGCAGCCTCAGGCGGGATTACACAAGGGAGCGGTCCATGACGCGAGCAGGCGCGTCACTTGCTACTTTCCGGGCCCGCGTGACCTGATGTGCCATGTTCTCCTCCGATTGACGCTCAGAAATTAGCGTCGAGGCCCAGGCGGAGTGTTCGAGGGCGGAGCGGGGTGATCTGGTCGCGGCCCGTCGTAAATGGCGTGCCCAGCGCAAAGCGGTTGCTGCGAACGTCTGCTAAGTTGGTCACGCCGATAGTGATTCCGAACGGTCTGAAACCCAGACGCGCCGTGATCCCCGTGTCGAGATAGCTGCCCTGGAGTTGGCCCAGCACAGGCCCGACCCCAAGCCGGGACGATCCGACGTAGCGAATCCAGGTGTCGACCTTCAGTTCCTTCGATCCATCCAACCGGCGGCGATAGATCGCGGCGGAGCGCGCCGTGATCCGGGCGATGTTCGGAATCTGACTCAGCCGCGCGAGAATCTGGGCACGGCCGTCGACGGCGGAACCGCCGACAAGCGCGAACAGTCCGGCGGCTGACGCCGGATCGTCGATCCGCCCTTGATTGTACGAAGCCGCGGCCTCCAGTCGTAACGCATCGCCGACGGGCGCGCCGACCGTGCCCTCGATCGTCCAGAGCTGCCCGTCACCGATGTTGGCGGTGCTGGGCAGGCCCGATCCGTCGATGAAGTCCGCCTGAATATCATGCCAGGACGTATGCGCGAGCGTCAGCGACGCGTCGATGCCGAGCCGGGCCGTCCGCAGCCCAGCCTCCATCGTCGCGACCTGGTCGTTGCGGAAGCGGCGCACGAAATCGCCGTCGATCGCGAGGCCACCGGGACGAAAGCCCTGCTGATAGCGCAGAGAAAGTTGCAGGCGTGGCGTGAGGTCGACCAGCGCCGCGGCCGACGGCAGCACGATGGTCTGCACGCGTTCGGCGGTCGTCGCCAACTGCGCCAGCGCGACGCGTTCGGTGACGTCGACACCCTCGCCGTCAAGTACCGACCGGGTTGCGCGCAGGCCCCCGGTGACGAGCAGGCCGGGCAGGATGCGCACGCTCCCCTCGCCGTACAGCGTCGTCTCAGAGATACCGTTGACGACCCCGGTGACGGGTATCAAGTCGTCGGGCGTACCGAATAGACGGGTCAGTCGGCTGCGGTTGTGGATGTAGCTGAAGCCTGCAAGCCAGCCGGACCCGTCCGGGTGCGACGACCAGAGCCGTGTCTCGTTGGCTTGCATCCGCGTGCGGTTGGCCTGCGCGAACAGGCGCACGAGCTCACCGGGCGTGGTGGCGTCGTAGCGTTCCATTAGATCGTGCGCAGTAACGCCGCTGGTTGAGCGAAGGCGCACTCCGCCGAGAGTGCCGTCGATAACGAACTGCAGCTGCCTAAAATCCGCCGCGAACCCTTCGGTGACGGGCGCGGAGCGGGTGAGCGGTCGGCCGTCGCGATCGGCATATTGGCTGTCGTCGCCGCGGATGCGCTGGGCAATGCCGATCAGCCCGACGCTCCAGCCTGGCGCGAGGTCGAGATGCGTGGCGGCACGTCCTCCCTCGATCTGAGTGCGGTTGACGTCGGTGCGATCGAGCAGCGGCTTGTCGATATAGCCTCCCTCGGTTGCCGCGTTGGCGACGATCCGGATCGCAAAGCGGTCGGCAACCAACGGCAAGTTCGCCACCACTTGGGTATCCGCCCCGGGAGCGCCGTGCGCGGTCGTCGATCCGCCGAGCGCGGCGGACATGCTGAGCCGTGAGGGATCGGGCGCGTTGGGGACCAGGCGGATCAGTCCGCCGAGCGAGCCGGCGCCGTAAAGCGTGCCCTGCGGCCCCTCAAGCACCTCGACCGCGGCGAGATCCGAGAGGCGGAGGTCGGGGTCGGGTGCGTTGTAGCTCAGCCGGAGATCGCCGAAATACTGACCGACGGTCGCCTGGGTCGGGCCTGTGAAGCTCGAGTCGGCGATTCCCCGGATGAACAGCTTGTTCCGGCCGGCGCCGAGATAGGTCGAAGCGACGCTGGTCAGGCGATCGGTAAGCCGTTCGGTGCCCCCTGCCCCGCCGAATTCCAGGTCGGTGCCGACGACGCTGGAATACTTGCCGGCGAAATTTCGGCGGCTGGTGTCGCGCTTGCTGGCGGTGACGACGATGTCAACGGCGGGGTCCTCCGGCATCGGTACCGGCCGGCGGCGGGGCGGCGGGGGCGCCATCTTGACGTGGCGCGCAGGCACCAGCCGCCAGCTTGCCGGACCGATCACCTGCATCCGGGCCCCGGCGGCGCGCGCGATCCGGGCGAGCGCGGCTTCGATCGTCAGCCGCCCGCCCAAAGCGGGCACGCGCCGGGACCAGAGCTGCGCATCGGGCACGACGATGCTGGCGCGGCCAAGGCGGCCGAGCGCTACCACCTGCTGTCCGACACTGCCTGCGGGCAAGTCGACGGTGACCGGCTCGGCGGCAGCGGCGGCGGTCAGCACACCAATCGCGACGATCGCCGTCGCACCACGCCACGGGTTCATCGCCGCAGTTCCAGCGTCCAGCCCTCCCCGGTCTCGCGTACCGTGACGTCGAGCAAGGTGCCGAGCAGTGCCGGCCGGTCCGCGACCGCCGCCATGTCCAGCGTGCCGCGGAAGGTCCGTCCGGCGATCGCCGGCGCTGCGGTAACGCGCCGGCCGAGATGCCGCGACAGGTCCGCCGCGACGTTGGCCAAGGGTTCGCCGTCGAACGCGAGCCGGCCTGCGTGCCAGCCGCCGACATCGGCGACATCGACCACGCGTCGGGCGAGCGTGGTGCCGTCCGCAACGACCGCCTGCCCGGGATCGAGCCGCATCGCGGCGCCGTCAGGATCGACCATCACGGCGCCTTCGGCGACCGCGACGACGGTATGGCCTGCGACTGTCTTGACGTCGAAGACGGTTCCGAGATCGACCAGCCGTAGCCCCGCGACGCGGACCGCGAATGGCTGAGTGACATCGTGGCGGACGCGGAACAGCATCTCGCCCGAGTCGACGGTCGCGGTGCGGGCATCGTTGGCGTCGAGCGTCACCTTCGATGCGCCGGCGAGCAGGATGCTGCTGCCATCGGCAAGCGCAACCGCGCGCTGCTCGCCGGCGCGGGTTTCGACCGTGTACGGCTGGGGCAGTTGCCTCCATGCGCCGAAACCGATCGCACCCGCCAGCGACGCCGCGAGCGCCGCGCCGACCCAGCGGCGCGAGCGCAGGCGCGCCATCACGTCGGGCATCGGGGCTCGCGGCCCCGCAACCGGCAACGCTGCCGCGGCATCGTCGATCGCCATGACGGCGCGGTCGTACCGCTCGCTCCGCGTTGCATCGCCCTCGAGCCACGTCGTGAATGCCTCCCAGTCGGCGTCCGGCTCGACCATCCGGATCGCCCAATCCAGCGCCTCGTCATCGATCGGGAGGTGGGTCATCGCATCCGTTCCTTGAGGTCGGCCACCGCCCGGCAGGCGGTCCGCAGGTCGCTTTCGACGGTGCTGAGGCTGATCCCCAGCTCGGCCGCGATCTGCCGCTGCGGCACGCCGTCGATCCGTGCCCGACGGAAGATCGCTTCCTTGCGCGCGCCGAGCGTGGCCAGCGTCTGTGCAACGTGGTCCGCCTCCTGGCGCGCGGCGACGATTCGATCGGCGGACGGATCACCGAAGACCTCGCCATCGCCCTGCCCCTCGCTCCAGTTCCGTTCGCGCTGCTCCGCCTGTCGCTGCGCGCGGTAGCGGTCGATCATCAGCGTGTCGGCGGCGCGGAACAGATAGGCGAGCGGGTTGCCGATCGGGCCCTCGATCCGCCCCGACACCTTCAGCCACAGATCGTGGAGGATATCCTCCGCGGCATCGCCGGCCCCGCGCGCGACGAGAAACCGCACCAGCTTGTCGCGGTTCGCGAGATAGACGGCCTCGATCCCGCTGTGAGATCCGGGCGGAGATCCGGGGGGCATAGTGGTGACCGGTGGAAAGGAACGAGAGGACAGCCATCTAGCCGATCCGGTTGCAGGAAAGAAGGCGCTCCACCCCGGGGCAGGATGGAGCGCCGGTAGACCGCACGTGCCGGGGTGGCGCACGCGCGCTTCGCCTAGAAGGCGAACTGGAGGGCGGCGCGCACCGAGAGCGCGACGTCGCCGAGCCGTTGCTCGGCACCTGCCTCGCCGCTCAAACGAACTTCGCTGGTGCCGGTGATCGCGCGGACCTTGCCGGTCCATCCGCTGTCGCGGGCTTCGGGGTCGAGCGTGAAGGCCGTGCCGCTGCCGAAGCTGGCGGTGGTGCTGCCCAGCGTGCCGACGAGGTGCTGACGACGGCCGCCCTCGACCTCGATGCGGCTCCACTGGGTGTAGCGATCGTCGCCGCCGAAGTTGATTCCGGCCGCGAGACTCGCGGTCAGCGCAAGTTCGTCGCTGCGGCGCTTGCGCACGGTCAGGTCGTAGCCGGTGCCGCCGCCGGTCTCACGATAGGCGTCCTCGTTGAGCTTGTAGTAATCGAGCGCGAGCACCGGGCGCAGGCTGAACTGACCGACGACATGCTCGTACGATACCGAACCCGAGCCGGTGTAGAGCATGCCGTTCCAGTCGCCGTTGGCGATGCGCTGCACCTTTTCCATGCCGATGACGCCGTCGAACTGACGGACGCTGTCGAGTGACACGAAGGCGGCGGACCCGCGGGCCTGCGCAGAAATTCCGCCCCATCGTCCACGCCAGAAGCCGGCAAGTTCATACTGGCTGTGGTTCACGCGGTTGACTGCCAGCCCTTCGCTGTCGCGCCCCTTCAGGTACCCGAGCGACACGCCGAAATTGCCGGCTTCGGTCTTGCGCTCCAGCCCGGCGCTCAGCCCCCAGCCCCGCACGTCGTAGCTGGTCGTGCTGCGCGTCGCCTTGGACGCGTCCCAGCCGAACGGGGTGAGCCAGAAACCCCAGTCGCCCTCCTCGCTAAACGCGCCCGCGGGTTCGCGAAGCTGCGCGGCGGCGGCGCGTGAGCCCAGCGTCACGCTCTCGAACACGCCGCCGGCATAATTGGGCAGCATCTGGTCGATCGCGCCGCGGAAGGCAGCGCCGTCGTAGATCCCTCGTACGGCCGTGGCGAGCTTGGCATCGCTGCCGATCGCCGCATCGATCGAATCGAACGCGCTGGTTCCACCACGGTTGAGGCCAAGTTCGGTCTTCGCCTTGCGCGCGACCTCGACCGCAATCTCGTTCGGCGCGCCGGCCACGATCGCGCCCTTGTAGATGAACGGCACTGCGGTGGCGGTGAGCGTCAGGTTGTTGGCGCCGTTCAGCGTGCCCGATCGCAGCACGACATAGCGGCCGGCGATGTCGGTCCCGCCCGCGACGCGCAATGCCAGCTGGCTGCCCGCCCCTATCGTCGTTGCGCCGCCGACCTGGATCAGGTTGGCGGTCGGGTTGGCCTTGTCGAGCGCGACACTGAGGATCGACTGATCGCCGAGCGCGAGCGAGGCGATCGACGTACCGCCGGTCGCTGCGAACGTCCCGCCGCCAGACGCGACGGTGACCGCAAGGTTGGTTGCGTTGGCGAGCCTGCCCGCGAACACGCCCTTGCCGGTGATCGCCAGCACGTCCTGCCCGCTGCCTGCGAAATCGGCGGTGCCGTCGAACCGCGCGGTGCCGCCGATCGCGACAGTGTCGGCACCGCTGCCGAAACTGGCCGACCCTGCATAGGTGCCGATACCGCTGAGATCGAGGCGGTTGCTGCCCGTACCAAAGGCGACGTCGCCCGCGACCGAACCGGCGGCGATCTCGAGCCGGTCGCTACCGGTACCGAAGCGGATCGTACCGGTGATCGTCGGCGCATTGCCCGTGGTCGGCGCGGTCTGCCGGATGACCGCCCCGCTGGTGTTGGCGGACAGGTCAATCGCGACGGAGCGTGCTGCGTCGCCACCCGCCGCGCCGATGACGCCGCTGTTCTCGACCAGGGTCACGCCGCCGTTGCGATCGAGGATCGCGGTCGCGGCGGCGCCGGTCGAGGTCGCGCGGATCGTACCGCTGTTGCGGATCGTCGCCACCGAAGCGCCGGTATCGATCAAGACCGCGGCCGACTGCGTCGTCACCGTGCCGCCGCCGGCGGCGGTGACCGCGCCGCTGACGCGCAGCTCGGGGGTCGCGGCGCCGGCACCGAAGCGGATGCCGGTCGCCGCAGCGCCGGCCGCGGTTGCCTGAACGGTGCCGCCGATCGCGACGCCTTGTGCGATCGCGACGCTGCCGCCGAGACCGCCGATCGCGATGCCGGTCGCCGCGATACCGCTATACACGCCGTTGCCCGTCACCTTGCCGTTCACGATCAGCCCGGCGGCAGGTGTAGTCCCGGCAACGGCACCGATCGTTATGCCGCGGTTGGCGATGCCGATCTGGAAAGCAGGCGCGGCACCGTAGGACGCGACATCCGCGGTCTTGCCGGTGGCGTTCGACAGCGTGATCCCGCCGGCCACGTCGCCGGCGATGATCAACGCAGAGCCACCTTGCAACAGATCGTCCGCATCGAGTTTCGACACGTCGGCGGGTGGCGTGATGTAGCGGTACCCGGTCGTGCCGATCGCGCCCTCGACCACCAGTGCGCTGCCGATAGTGCCGTCGAACCGGGCGCCCACCGCATCGCGGCCGACCGCGGTGATCGTGCCGCCCAGCATTACGGTACCGCTGACGGCGTCCGCGCGGACGCCAACTGCACGGTCACCAAGGACCGTCGTCTTGCCAGAATGGACGAGACCTCCGGTTAGCGGACCGCTCAGATAGATGCCGGCGGAATCATTGCCCTCGACGGTGATTTCGCCGGTATTGGTGATGGTACCGACAAAGGGGCCCGCGGTGCGAATGCCGGTGCGGCCGGTGCCCTGCGCGAATGGCCCGTCAAGATCGCCGTCCTTGTCGGAATCAGTCGCAGTGTAGCTTTCGTCAACGATGATCTTGCCGCTGTTGGTGATGTCGCCGCGCATACCGGCCTTCGCCAGGATTCCGGTCGCGGCGTTGGCGTCGGTCACCTGGATCGTGCCGGCATTGGCGACACTGTTGGTGCTGTCGATCGTCACTGCGGTGCCGTTTGTCGGAACGACGCTGCCCGCCGCCGTGATGCTGACCGAGTCGGCGCTCCCCGCCTTGATGGTCGCGGTGTTGACGGAGGTGGTGCGTTTCGTGTCGATCACCGTCTGCGCCGAAGCGGAGGCAGCGGCGACGAGGGCGAGCGTTGCGGACGAGGTGAGAAGCAAGCGGTACACGTGGTCGATCCCCTTTGGATGTCTTCACCATCCAGACGGAGCCGATGTCGCCGACCCTTGGTAAGTGCCGAGTTCTGCTTCCTGCATCGCAAGCCCGCACCCATCGTATGACGCGTTTAGATCGACGGGCGCACCCTTCGAGCGGTATCGCTTTCAACGCATTCGATCCTAGGTGTTTAGTCCCGGCATCTGGTGGATCGGGTTGACGATGAACCGATTGGGTTCGAGCAGCCGACGATAGTTGAGCCAGTCGATCCATTCGAGCGTGGCGTACCTGACGGCTTGAAAGTTGCTTCATGGCCTACGCCCGTGGATCACTTCGGCTTCGTAGAGGCCTACGATTTCGCCCGACGGCTCAAGACCCTGCGCGGCCTCACGCCGTAAGAGGCTATCTGCAAAGCATGGGCCGATGACCCGGACCGGTTCATATCAAACCCGCACCATCAATCGCCGAGACCAAACACACCGTGTGAATCCCTATGATTCAGCCCGGCTCAAAACCGCTCTAACTGCATAAATGCCTTAATTCCGGCAGGTTATGGATGGAAGGCAGCTACAACGTTGCGCCGACCACGCGTTAAGGCATCCATAACATGACGAAGGGGTGCTACGTCAATGTCGCTAGTACCGGTATGAATAGCTTTAGCAAAACGTACATATAAGCCATCATACTCACCATCTAGATCTACGCTGCTTGAGGGTAGCACAGGTAAACCATCTGGTAGCAACATAATTGATCCCCCATTCCTGAGAATTAAGTCTCCGTCATCGGTGTTAACAAATATGTCCCAATGCTGCGCGCCTTCTTGCCTCCAATCAAAATCTGCCTCAATTTTAATGCCTATACTGTTTATAAATGTAATTCTTGCAGCAATTGGTATTTTCATATTACTAGGGAAGTCTAAAGTCGAACTAGATAATTCGAAATCGAATGGTATAATACTAGTTATGATAGAAATAGCATTGATGCCTGAATCAAATACCCCGAATCCATCATCTTCCCAAATCCATGATTGGCCCGGATGCCATACACGGACATCCTCGCGCCAAATTACATTAACAGAATTTATCGTACGATCTGCCAGCCATTTTCGTGCAGGATCGACATATTTGGCACATTGTGAGTGCCAGCTTGCGAATAGTGTCGATCCGTTTGCTGCTGCTGCCAATGTTAAGGCGTCTACTTCAACAAGTGTTTCGCCGGGTGGCTTTTCTAAAAAGACATGCCAGCCCTGCTTAAGGGCAAGTAGCGCGATATCGTATCGCCCCTTAGGAGGGGTGCAGATGGCAACAGCATCAATAATAATACCATCATCAATCAGAAATTGAATGTCCTCGTAGAAGGGTACACCACTTACTCCAGTTCCTTGCCGACTTACTGTAGCCACCAATTTAAAGTCGATATTTTTCTCAATAGCGGGTAGGTGCTGATCATAAGCTATCTTTCCCATTCCAATCACTGCAATACGGATTGGCGTATTTGGAGGTAGACGTGGCGTATCTTTTTCCATTGTTGCTTATTAAACGATTTCGGAGCGGTTTGCTAGGTGTTTAGTCCCGGCATCTGGTGGATCGGGTTGACGATGAACCGATCTGGCTCTGACGTCCAGATCTTGGCGATGTACTCGTAGGGTGTAAGCCCGTTGAGCGTCTTGAGCCGGCGGGCAAAGTTGTAGGCGGCCATGAAGTC
>Ga0265797_10007583_pt1 | contig 14777 bp, 12 predicted proteins | sample P2T30metagenome_FD_192433 | JGI IMG/M metagenome (GOLD analysis project Ga0265797, IMG submission 192433) | Plant litter microbial communities from East Loma Ridge, Irvine, California - P2 T30 | ecosystem: Environmental > Terrestrial > Plant litter > Unclassified | place: USA: California... | reverse complement strand
CAATGAGATCTGGTGTAGTCGGTCTGAGTCTTGTAGGTAAGCTATGGCAACTTTGCTCTTCGACAACGAATTGCGACAAAATGTGGTGCGGCTGGCGCTGGGAAGTTACGACCAGATCAGCCGGCCGGGGTTTGTACAGGTGCCTTGATTCTTGGGGCCAAAAGGCCCAGCAGCAATCCTTCGCGCAGGCAGCATGTTTCGATGCAAGAGCTTGAAACCGCCTACTAACTACATTCCGCCCCATCTTCTTACCCGAATCTCGCTTCCCCCACACTAGCGCGGATGCGACGGATGTTGGTGGCCTGAGCGTGCATCAGGGGGATGCGCGCATCGACGTTCTGATTCATAGATAACTTCCTACACTTCTCACGTTGCGCGTCCGCGATGATTTGCGACTGCTAAGCATTCGTTGTTGGCGTTGTTTCCCTACGCGCTTCGTTCTGCTGCGGGTCCCCTGTCACCGCCCACGAGCTCGTGCGTTATGGATGTACGCAGGTGTAAGGGTCCGCTTATCTCTTGCTCCATAATCCGATGCGTTCCAGGGCATGCCATTCCCTTCATCTTCCAAGCCACTGGTCGAGCAGACGGTCGATGGAAAATTCCATGGGGAAGTATCCGATAGCATCGGTGGGTAAGAAGTCGATCCAGTCACTTAAGGGGCCACGAGGATCGATCATGCGCACCGCTTTGACGAATTCCCAGGACTCTGGATACCAGCCTGCTGCCTCCCAGTCGATGATAGACGACACTCGAACGACCTTATGTTGAGTGTACATCACCCCACTCTGCACTGGAACAGCCTGGTCATCATCCAGAGTGACCATGATATTTCGGGGGTGCAAGTCACCATGAGTCATTACAATGCGATGATCGTCCTTCATAGAGCTCCGAAGCATTTTAACCCATGGCGTTACTGTTTTCTTGGGGTGCTGGAGAAGGAAGTCGTTGAACTCCGCTTCGGTGCGTAGAGGTGCTGAGCTTATGCGTTGAGTTCTCCTCAGATCTTTGCATAATCCAGACGTAAAGCTCCCTAGTCGTACACCGGATCTAGAGTCCTCGGTGGTAGGACTGCGAAGGAGCCGGAACAAAGGATTCAGCTGCTTCTGTACAGATGTCTTCTGCGTAGCGGAGAGATCTGACCAGACGCTTTCAAGTGTAGTGCCTGTTGCTCGGGACATGAACAGATGAGTCCTTTGGTCACTACGTAAAACGCCTAGGCAGTGGGGAATCGGAAGCCCCGGCACATGTGTGGCAACGTATTGTATATTATCGATGTGATCAGGATCAAGAGACTGGGCGACTTTGACTACATGGCTCGGCCCGAGCTCGATGACGAAGGTGTCGTGGAGCTGGAAAAGGATCTCTCCGCCGCGTATTAACTGGTTGAATGCTGCCGCCACTTCTTTAGGTATATGGCTGCGAATTTCGTCGCACTCGGCTGTTGCATGTATTAGACCCAGGACTGATCGGTCCAAAGTGTGAGTGACTTTGACGGAGCCATCCACTGGCAGGTCCAGTAGCCCAGTCGCAACGGAAGGCTGTGGATCTTTGTTGTGCGTCTCATCAACTGGGGATGAGTTAAACGCTTCGGCGAGCTCATCGACCAGACGAGGATACGCTGTTGCCTCTCGCTTCAAGACTTCAGAAATATCTGCAGCAGAATCGTGGCTCACCATTGAAGTCAATTGGCTGAGCGTGGCTTCATTGGCTAGACTGCGCGCCTCTCGAACGGCGGCATGGGTGGCGGTAAGCTTTGGATCCTCTGAGTCTGCTGCGTGTGGCATGTTGAGCGTCCTGAAGTCGTAGATAGTAATTTTGGACTTTTCCTTGCGGAGGTGCCCAGGTGGAAGGTTCATGGAGAGCCGGGCATGTCACGGGTAAGCTGAGGGCCCCGGGGGCGCCAAGCTACTAGTGTTTCCCAGCACTAGCGCGGATGCGACGGAGCCTTGGAATTTGCGGCCTCAGCGTGTGTCAGGGGAAGTTCGCGCATCGACGTATTGAACCATTGATCACCTTACTTCCCACACTTCTCATGTTGCGTGTCCGCCGTATGCATCATATGCGACTGTTACCCATACTTTGTTAGTGTTGTTTCCTCAGAGACTCTCCGTTTTGCTGCGGGTCGGCTGCCAGGGGTCACCGCCTCCCGAGGTCATGCGTCATGCGTCATGAATACAAACATCCTTCACCCCGCGTCTCGATACTAAACGAAAGGCAATGCCTCTACAGGGGCATCGCGTGTTAGATGCGCCACAGCTCGGAATAACTCACGAATAATCCTCGCATTCTCACGACAAACACCAAAAGCGATACAACTTTGGGCCATTGCTACCTAGGTACCTGGTCTACGTCATATCAATGTAGCCATCGCCACTTTGTGCCTGCTGAGCGGTAGCTTATAAGAACCTACGCAGGAGTAGCGGCCTTCTTAGTACACTGACACACGGCATAAGTTGAAGAGAAGTCAAGTACCGACACCATTGCGACAGGGCCCTTATAGTCTTGATCCGTGCCCAGGATGCAGCGACAGAGCCTGTTCATACGTTCCTAAGGGGGTAGCTGACCATGTCAAGATGGCTCATTTCAAGCCATGTAGTAGTCGCGACGTGTTCTGGTAGAGGCGCGAAGGTTAGAGTAAGTGTTTCTAAGCTACCGGAGAGCTTGGCCAATCACGAGTCCATGTCGATATGAGGTACAACATCGCGGAATCTGGGGTAATTACCAGGTGTGTATGGGTAAAGGGCGATTACGAACGAAATCACGAGCCCAATATCCCGGTCGTTGGTCACTACAAGACAGACATAATGTGCTCATCGCTTCCCGTTTTGAGGAGTTCTTAGGTCTATCGACAGCAGCCCGTCACATCACGTAGAGATGCGACTCTCAGGCATCACAATGTCAGCCTTTCTTACTACCACTGTCCATGCTCACGGCCGAATAACCCAAATCACGACATCTAGCGGAGAGATTTACGAAGGCTGGGATCCCGCTTCCTCGGACGATCTTATACCTCCGCATCCACTTGCGGCATGGTCCGCGTCAAATCTCGGCAACATATACGTCCCGCCCTCGCAGTTCAACACCTCCAACATCGCCTGTCACTATGACGCTATACCAGGCGCTCTCCATGTCAACGCCACCGCCGGTGACGAGCTGAAGCTGCAATGGAACGAGTGGCCGGTATCGCACGTCGGTCCCGTCATGACGTATCTGGCGGACTGCGAGGGTAGCTGCACAGACAGGAAGAGGAGTGATCTGGCATGGGTGAAGATCGATGAGCTTGGATGGCTGAACAGCACAGGCTGGGACACATTGGATCTTGGTGGGACATGGGCCGCGGATGTGCTCATTGCGAATGGGTATTTTTGGATGGTAAAAATACCGGAAAGACTCGCGGAAGGGTACTATGTGTTGCGACACGAGATCATCGCGCTACATGTTGCGGAGAACCTGGATGGTGCTCAGGCGTATCCGCAGTGTGTGAACATGCACATTGCACGGAAGTCGAGTGAAGAGGGGAAGAAGCTAGTCGGCGGTGTTCTTGGCAAAGACTTATACGGCATGAAGGATGAGGGTATACTAGTGGACGTGCATAGGAAGCTTGCTGGGTACAAGATCCCGGGGCCGAAGCTATGCGAAGATGCAACACGTATACGCCACCCTAATTAATGATGCTGCATTCATTTCATACTGGGATCGAGTCGACTTCCAGCTTACTCGCAAATACTCGACCCACCCAAAGGATTATATGATAAGTTCTCGAGGTATCTTGCCAGCAATTTCACCACCTTGGCGCCTGACCAATCATACCCGAGACTTCATGAATTGTAGAAAGCCTTCTGTCTTCCACGATACTCCAGGCGCTCAAGATTTTCACTACCAGTCGCACGTGCATCGAATAGTAAGTCTATAAGTTGCGTCAATCACGAACACGTTTAAGGCGCCTTTGAACTCATCTCATCTTGTAGCAAGCTGAAAAGCGCCCCGGGTGAGTTGTACCCTAGGTATTCTGCCATTACTACGGTGTCTCTGACAGTCGACGATAGGTATCTTGGAACTACTACGAATGAGAGAAATGCCGAGTTTGAGTGAGTACTACAACTCAACAATCACTGTGCCGGGCGTTTACGAAAGGCTAGTCATCTCACCAGCCCGTCCGGGAAAAACATTGCGCAATGGGCGACGATTGCGACTATAACTCCACTTTCAGTGTCTCCTATCCAACGCGCCCAGGCCAACGCACATATATAATATCGTTGTCCGGACCCAACGCACATCACTTCCACTCCTATCTCGATCCCGAAATCTAGCCGCAGAAAACGTTGCAAGCATGCCTCAGTTACTCGACCTACCGCCAGAGATCTTCCAGCGCACGATTAGCGTACTGGTAAAGAAGCACGGTATACCAGCGGCGTGGAGGGCTCTAGGAGCCAGCCGTAAGTACCAGTACAACAACTCCAAACGTGTTATTCGAGACTGACAAACTGCGACCTCAGGGGCGTTTCGCGACTTTATCAAGTACGCTGTTCTCGCCGAACCCTCCCTGTACGCTTACCTCAAGACGCCTACCGGCTGCAAGATCCTCAAGGAGTACCTCGCCGACTTCCTCTTCGTGCGAAGCAAGAAACTCAACGGCTTTGTACGCAGCCACGTGCCGGATTTCATCCGCGATGTCGTCCTAGCGATGAGTCAATGGACCGCCAACGACGTGGAAGAGACTGCATTTAGGAAGGCGCTGTGTGAGCAGTTTGTTCGCCGCCATCCCGACGCGTTCAGATACGTTACCACTCGTGTCAGCAGACTGGTTGGCCACTACGCGCGATCCTTTTCGGTCACTGAGCCAGCCAATCTGGTTGCTGCAGCCGCCGCGACTGGAAATCTCAAAGCACTGAAATACTTCGCGCGCACCGAGAAGCGACTGTTGTGGTCAAAGTCGCCAGCCTTTGGATACCCACTTGACGTCGCGGTGTATGTGGGCCAAGATGCCGTCGTCAAGGCTATTGTGCAACAGGCAGTTACTAACCAGGGTCGAGACTTCGCCGGGCAGTCATACACCGAGCACTACTCCTTCTGCAAAGCTGTCTGCACTGCTATCGAGCTGAAAGACATCCGTAAGCTGAAGTATCTCCTGAGCAAGTACACATCCGCGTTCGGCTTAGCAACCGAATGCTGCATGAAAGCCTGGCTGAAGACTACAATCGAGTTTGGCGGCGAAGATGTACTCAAGCTCATTCTTAAAGTGCCTTCGCGATACGGTCCATCGATCATGTACGCCGCGTTTGGAACAGCATGCCGCCTTGCGAAGCCAGATCTCCTCCATCTGCTGTTCGGCTCTCAAGTGGGTCAAACCACTCTATCGATCAACCATGTTGAAGACTTCACATACCCCCTACTCACCGCCGTCAAGGCTTGCGCGACACAAGAGGATGCCATCTTTATCAAAGAGCTGCTCAAGCTGGGCGCGGACCCCAATGGTCCTGCGTACCTGGCAAATCTCGATCGACCCCTCGTAGCGGCGATGCGTGACGGCAAGACCGCCGCTTGTTTGGTATTGCTTGAAGCTGGTGCTAATCCACATTTGGTCGCATGTACACGATGGGTGAAGAGGATGAGGAAGCTATACCCTAGGGATACGGAGGCGGGTAAGGCCTTGAGGGAAGCCCTGAAGACCTGTGAGAAGCCCAAGGTAGCTAGGGATGAGGACTTTCTTGCTGAGGTAGTCGAGGCGGACGAGGACGTGGAGATGGACGGAGATGACGAGATGGAGCTGTTTAACACCTAAGACTCTACGTTACGTCGGGACTATGCCCTACTTCCGCTTTGAGAGCAGCGTAGACTGTAGGGCCTCTTGGAAGTCACTAGATAGCCTTGTGCTGTAGCAATGTAAGAGGTATGCAAACTTGTGCTTTTAGTAGAATGCAAGGAATCACCGTCCTCAGTTGATCGCATTAAGACAAGATAAGATGAAAGTGACTCATGACGAGAAGGGTGTGCGCCGTGGGAGTGAGGCAAGAGGACCTCGGGAGCGAAGAGAGGACGTGAAAGGAGAGTTTCGATACGGTGGGCTTCCGCAGGAGTGGCGAGGCCGATCATCGGCGTTCATAGGCCGGTGTCGAAATGTTGTCTGCAGGGCGTAATTCTCAGGGGTCGGTTGTAGTTGAATCCGTCGCGCACGATCCCGGCTTCCCGTGTGGCGCAAAGTTTGCTGCAACCTCATGAATGGGATGCCGCATTCGGAGCGGCACTGCCCGTTCGCCGCGCCGACACTCCTCCAGCTTTTCCTGCTCGATCCTTTCTCCAAAGACACCTGAGCCCTGGAGTACTTCCAATCTTGCAGTGACGGATGATTGCCTGTTGTAACCAACACGCACCCATGTTGCGGTGCGCGTCGCCACCGGTGCACGGCCGCTACCAAGATACCATCCAATGCGCACGCCGTCCCAGCCGTCCTTCAGTCACAAGCCTCCCAGAAGGATGGAGTCGCGTCGCCCCGTGATGGTTTCTGGTCTCCTGTATGGTCGCATAATATAAACTTATGTCACTTGACATGGTTCCAATAGGATCAGCATCCTCATTCGGCAACGACAGTCATTTTTACGTATACTCAGTTGTTCAAGTAGACTAACAAAAACCAACATCTCAGCCTCGTAGCTCATATTATCCCCAGATTCAAAGCCAGTAAAAGAGACCCGCGCACCAACAGGATGTACGCCCCGCAGACAGTCCTGGCCACATCCTAACGAGGACTCAGATCGTAATTGCTTTGGATGGCCATACAGGCTATCGCTGGTTCCTGCTCGACCTCGCCACTCGCGATCTTGCGTTCCAACTCCGCCCTTTCCTCGCGGTGCTTTCTCATTTCCTCGTCGCGTTCGTTCTTGGTGCCGAAGGTTGGAATCAGCCCTGCAGGAGGATTCATCCACTGCCTACAACAGCAGCACTAAGTCAGTCGATGTTTCCGCTGCTCAATGAGCGTGCGATGAAAGGTGTGACCTACTCCTGTGGAACCGTTCTACCATCAACCCCGCGAAATCTGTCCTCTTTCTCTTGACTCCATGGACCTCTGTCCAACCACGATTTGATGAGCTCTGGTGACATGGGCTTTGCATCAAAGATGTTGGTTTGAGTGACTTCGTCAGGCGGCCCAGGTAGGTATTCGATGACTCTCATCACTCCGTCCCTGCACATCATGTGGAAGTGATGCGCGTTTTCGCATTCTCGCATAGAGTCGACAAAGATCTCCAGCGGGTCTGTCTTGACTCTCGCTTCGGTAGAAGCGGCGGCCTGCTTCATGCCGCCTTCTTGTTGACTCGGATCTGCGGTTGAAGGTCCGTCGTCGTTGGCGTTGAATCCTTCCTGGCTCCGCGGCTTTGGCGAGGACGACGAAGACATCGTTGATTCGTGTACAGTGGGAAATAGGATTCAGGCAAGTAGCACTAGCTTCAGGTTTCATTAAACGCAACCTCGGGTAGAAGGTTAAATAGAATGGTGGCAGCAGGCGACGTGGTGTGCGCGAGAAGAGGATGCAGTGCGCAAAGGTTGAGATGCGGGGCGTACTTATAGACGGCACACTTAGGTAGTGCTGACCAACAGCATCCTGCATGACGCAGCAATACAATATACCAGCCTCGCAGTCATGTGACGGTACCTAGACATGTACATCGAGGCCTTGGAGGAATTGAGAAGAGGTCCAACAGTGGTCTATAAAGCATATACCTCTCGCCGGCAACATGAACATTTTCCTCAGCACACTACGGCTCAACACATTACTGCTTACAAGACCTGTTCATCATACAGTAAATTCAATATGAGGTTCTCAATCTTCGTTTCCGCGAGTGCGACCTTTCTGCTAGCAGCGGCAGCGACTACGAACGATGCGGTAGGCATCTCAAAGACCACATTCGAACAGCCACATACTTACACTGCGCCTCTAGTCGCTTGAAGAAGCACTCACGAACTTCAACGAGGGCGAGTTGATGGACATTGGAGCCGACGGAGTGCTTCGCAGCTTCAATGCAGCACATGACACCGTGGTGGACTATGTACAGCTCAGTGAGCCTCAAATCGCCGAGCTCCTTGTCAAGATAGGTTCGAAGAGATCCGCCACGCCAGGCGTGTAAGCTTTCCCCTTCGCAATTCTCTCCCGAAGACTATAGTGAACACAACTAATCTGAAGCTCAGTGACGGACGCACTGTCACGTCTGAAGCTCAGCTATGGGCTGTCCCGGACGGTATCGTCGCACGTGACCCAGGCGTCGAAACATCCGAGGCAGATGTGCCAGGGGCTTTGTCTTTGCACCCGAGGCAGCCACAGTGCGATTCTGGAAGAAGCTGCGCATCCAAAAAGATATGCAACGAAAAGTATCATTGTGCCCGCTGTCTTTTCGACACCGGGTGTGTTGGTGGACCAGGGGGCTGTTCTGGTTCAACCGGGCAGGGTAAGTGCGCGTGGAACTTGTGAGGGCTGATGCTCAGGACTGCCTACTCTACCGTTGACCCTGCTTTGGAAATTGTGGCTCATGCCTATCACACTCGTTAAAATCTATTGAAATGAAAGATATTTCCAGAGCATACACATTCCTTGTTTGCGCGATTTCCATGTGACTGCGTGGATGGTTTGACAAACATTGCACGACTCGACCGAATGAATACTTAAGGCTACACTCCGACTCCAGGCTTCTAGTACCTTTCATTGTACAAAAGTGCCCTATATATCTGCTCTTTTCGCTTCTTTGCTTGGACCACAGACTTCTGCCCAACAACACTCGTCTACATATAGGTAATCGACAGCCACAATCTCCCACGACTACCTCTTCGAAACACACAATCAGCCATGTCGTCTACAGTCCTGGTCAGCGACCTTCTTTCCAACTGCGAATCCTCCTACGTCTTCACCGAGCTCCGTTTGCAAGAAGACGAAATCGAGGAAGTGTACACACAAGCGGGAGGAGGCGAGTCCGCCTGGATAGTCTTCAAGGACCGCACGCTCGCCGCGATATTCGAGAATGATCACAAAGGCCACCACTTCGGGGCCACCGGGAAGAAGATCACGACTTCATTCTGGACCGAAGCCATTCCCGAACACGCCACCAATCGCTATTCCGACTTCGTCCGCGCCCGGGATCACCAAATACTCTCGAGCACCGTTGAGATTACCGGTCTTCCCGCAAAACACACTCTGAGTGACATGAACAAGTTGCTAGAGTCGGTGCGAGACCAGTACATCGAGGCCACCAAGCAGAACCAACGTCTAAATTCAACCGACTATGGCTACTACGAGCCCATCAATATCCTTCAAGTCAAAACACCCGACCCAGGAGTTGGACTTTTGCAGCTCGCGCAGCCGTGGATGGCGGTCGAAATAGTACGCCAGTACGCGGGTAGCTACTGGAAGAACGCCACACTCAACGCTCGGTGCGTCCCTGATGAGGAAATGGAGAAACTGCTTGTCAATGAACCGGGTGCTACGGACGTTTCGCTCTTCGTCAAGGGCATCAAGGTCGGTACGTCATCGAAGGAGGTGCGTCAGATTTTCAAGGACTTTCCCATTCGCGACGTCAACATCCTACCCGGCGGCAAGACGTTCTGCTTTGTTACCGTCCAGCAAGCACACGCCGACTCGATTCTCGCGCAATTCAAGAACGGCGTCAGGTGGCAAGGTCGCACTATCAAAGTAGACCTTTCTGAAAAGGACAAGAGGAAGCAGAAGGCTGCCTTTGGTTCTGCCAGCGCCACTCCCACCGCTGCACCTCCTGCTCTTCCGCCTACGGACATCACGGACTTAAAACTGAGCAACCTACCGTACGACGTCACAGACTACAAAATCCGCACCCTGTTCGAGGGCTTCGCCGTCTACAAGGTCGTCATCATGCAGGGCTATGCTTTCGTGGGTATTCCGACGGGGGAAGTCGGCCGCGCTCTCGATATGCTCAACAACACGATGATTGGGGCTCAATATATCAAGGCCAAGGTTGCTGACCCCCGGAAGAAGTAGGGCTGCAGGTCTGGTCCAGTGCTGTGAAGGCGTCAAAGGGGTTTACGCAACGTCGGAAGCGGGTCGTTGCGTTTCTTGTATCTGTCAGCTGGTACGTTGACGGGTACTCTAGAAAGTTTAGACGACTTGTAGGCGGTTGAGTGTGGTAATGAAATACTTCTAAATGTATTCACTGTAATGTTGCCCTCGTGATGGATGGTGCCTAAAATTACACTGACCATTCCTTGTATGAGCGTGCTCGAGCCTCTATGATTCTAGCGTATTGAGTCCCAATAGCACTTGCTGCTGAGCTAAACACTCGATCAAGCCGAATGCTCAAAGCTCAACCATGACAGACTACACCTACTACAGTTCATCCGCGTCCAGAGGCTTCACCTTTTTAATACCCTACTATGTGCAAGCCATCTTTGTCAGTACTACGAAGAAGCTACCTTCCGCCGTGCGTCCAGTCTACCGCGAGTATTTTGGCGACATCATGGCATGTCGAGATCGAGCCCGAGACTCCGCCGAGGCGATGCAAGCGTTCGTGAACGAGAACTTTTCGTATATTTCGAAGGACCATAACCGGCTGGCGAAGCTGATGAATGCGGAGATCGATAAGCAGAGGAAGAATGTGTTGGTCAAGTTACCAATCACAGGCGATGGAACGGCGGCTGAGGATGATGAGGACGAACCGGTTGCGCAATCGCGGACAAGGGAGCAGGGTGTGGCTAGGTCGGACAAAAATGCGACATCGGAAGTTGTGTTGGAGGCAGCCGCGGAGGCTACAGTGCGGGAAAAGTCCCCTGAAGCAGCTTCTCCTCCGACTATGGCGAATGCGGAGCTTGTTCGGCCAAGTCTGCGTCAGGGCCTCGCAACTTCGTCGGCTTCTCCAACCGGTATAAACAGCGAACAATCCGAGGCAGACGAGGAAGACGAGGAAGACAGCGAGAGGAGCGTGATAGTGCTCGACACATCAGAGCCTTGGAACGACTCGCTTTGGCCGCACGGTACCTGGATCGATGGTCTAGAAGTCATCGATGCGCTTCCATGGGCGCGCCCAAAACCGACCTAAACGCATCGCTCGGATCGCCACCCTATCGTATGAAGCCACACCACCCGTACTTAATCCTCGTTTCTCTTTATCCCTGCTTTTATGTCCCAGAAACAGGTGACCTGCAGCTTTCCTCGGCCAACGCATTCGGGGTTCTCGCAGTGGAAGCGCGAACATCGTTCTCGGTAGCGGAAGTCTATGTTGGTGAGGCAGTACATGCACGGCCATAAGTCGACGTAGGGGAAGGTGGCCTTGATCTCGTACGTAGCGTTCCTGCGTTGAGTCAGATTAGAAAGCGTTTAGAAATGACACGTTAGCACTCACCTCCACTTTTGGATGTCTTCTCGCGTCAGGTTTTGCGATGCCGGAGGGTCTTCTTGTCTGAGGGTTGGGGTATCGCTTCGTTTGGCTGTTGAAGCGCCTGCATTCGTGGGTGCTGGAGTGCTTTGCTCATCGGATTGCCGAAGCTCACTGCTTCTCCGACGATTCTCGCGTCTCAGTCGTTGGGCGTTCATGTCTTGTGGTTGTTGGGTTTCCTGAGCGCTCGGTTTTGGGGTGTTACCGTAGCCGAACAGCGGCATAGTTATCATCGTGCGATGTGTGCGATATAGAATGAAAAAGTGGAGGTTGTTCAGGGGAGTTAAAGGAGTTGTTAGCTGTTCAGCAAACGAGGTTTTGTGTGATGATATTCACCCGCGTAGCGCGTGGCCTTCAACCACGTAACGATGAACCTCGGAATGTGAATATGTTTGGTCGTCGCACGGTTCGAAAAGACATGATGACGCGTAGTGTACCAAATATTCCACGGCAAGCTGAACACCACTTGATCTATTCGTCGCTTGACAAAGTATCTTGGTCACGCGGCGCATATATCTTTCGTTGATCTTGTGAATTAGCAGATGTCGTGTTGCTGGGTATCGTTCGCATCTCCATGGGTGGCTCTCCAGTACAAGCTGAATACGGCAAGGTGGGGTATGGCTGACAAGAACTGGAAATCATTCAGTTGCCTTTCCAGTTTGGAAGGGAGCTTCTGCACGTGAAGCCAGGCATCTACTGTGAGCGTTGTCTTGATCTGGGCGACCTTTGCGCCAATGCGGCCAGCGCGGTGCGCCTAGCTGCATCTGTGAATACCAGGACTGTGATACAGATCACTTCCGTCAAGATGCGCAGATGGATTGAAGCTCGATAATCATCGCGACGCCAAGTTGGTGTGTTTTTCGCATAGGTGGAAGGTTGAGAGATTGTTGCCGTTGTCGCGTAAGATCAAGCCGCACCAAGACGCCATGACCACCGCGTCGGCCGAGATTCCTCCGACCGCCGACGCCGACGGACCTCCAAACACCCGCAGGCAAACCTCCATTCTCCGACATCAATAACGAGAGATTTGTACAATATGGCGTGTTGCCCTTCCCTAACCCCCAGACATTCCGGGAATCAGATCTCTTCGACATCTTCAACTCGGTATTCTTGCTCCATCACTCCACCACCAGCATGGCCGTTCTCGTGAATACCACCGGCGCGATTGAGACGTCGCATCGAAGAGCCGGAAAACTGCTGTTCTCGCATCAAACGTAGGTGTCGCAGATATGGCAGTAAACCCGTCATTTGAGAAGTAGCTCATGCTTCGAAATGCCTCGTAGGCTTGTGTCTTCGAGGTTTCCATCGGGCCCGGTGATTGAGCTACGCGCAATGATGTGAGCGTCGGAATCGATATTAAAAAGAGGACATATTCCGAAAGCTATGTCATGCGTCTGCATTCGTGATGTTAGCGTGTGCTGATGTTACGGCTTGTCGGTGTGCGACGACGAGCGAGCGCACCTACGCGTGAGCGACGGGTAACGAAACGAAGATGAGTTGGGTTGCGGAGGCGGTTCGGGTGATGGTGCTAAGAATGCACCTTGGACTATCCAAGATCGTTATCTATTTGCGAAGAGATGGGATGCAGGCAACGCGCGAGAGAATACATGGGCAATCCCATGCTGGGCGATTCGGCAGCCTGGCGTCACTTAGAGGTGTTTCGGTCGCTATTGTACAGCAGTCACCATATCCGGGAGCGCCTCAGGTGTTTGGAGTCGGTATCGCACTTCTTCATTTCACTATTGCAATGCGACGGATGATATCACAATGGGAAGCACAACTTATTGTTGAAGCTGGGCACGTTTAGCGCTACAAATGTTTCCCGACTCTCTCACTCCCGGGTCCTCCGTCCGCCGCTTCACTCCCCTAACTACTCACTCTACTCTAGCATGTCCACAATGACACGCCGCCAACAGCGAAAGACCACCGCAACGGCTAAGCTAGGTAATCTGGACCTTCTCCTCCTCGCTCTACGAGCAGAGCTTGGTTCCGACTGGGGATGCTACAAGGAACTCATAGAGGGAGCCGCAGCCGCGAAGGCAAGCGGCGAGAATGTTTCTGCCTGGGTCGAACAGACCGAGCCGCTGGTACGAAGCACCGCTTCGCAGTTCGCGCATCAGGGAGTGCTGTTCCTGTTAGGCATCAAGATGGGTAGTGAAGGTGAAATGTCTTTCCCTATCTAGCACCTTCACGTTAAAACTAAACACTCTCAGCTCCTTCAGTCACCAGGGCCACCAACGCGACCAACGACATGTCCGCTCCACCTCCTCACACTCAGCATCCACCGCGATCAGCACATCAACCACGGCCAGCGCAACCAGCAGAGCCCTCAGGCAACATGCAGAACGCGTTCACCCCCAGCTGGACGCCCATGCCCTCACCCAGTCTCAGCAGCAATATCCCGCCGACACCCACCCCCGTCGCGTCCAGAAAACGCTCGGCGGCCAACGTCGCCTTCCAGGGTCAGAAGCAGGCTACCGCGACACAGCCTCTCAAATCCGACTGGTTCGGCGGTTACGTCCTTCACCAAGATCCCGCCTTTCGGCGCGACGTATTCGAGTTCTTTGGCCATGCAGTACCTGACAAGCCCGATCCCAAGCACCCCGATCAATCCGATGTATCGTCCGTGTACAGGGCTGCGGATGACGATCTGGCGGTTTGGCGGGCAGGCGCTGGGGCTGAGCGTGAGGTCAAGGACGGCGCTCAGGAGGGTCAGAAGGACAGGATCAAGAGTGTGGAGGATGCGAAGCGAGAGCGTGTGCGAGAAGGCTTAAGCTACAAGCTTTTCGACAAATTGGATTGATATTGGCTGTTGATGAGGTGCCCGCTCTTGAAGTCAGGCGTCTGCGCGGGCTGAGCTGGTGCGGAGACGAGCGACGTATGATGTTATGGAAGGGCGGATGAAGGGCTTTTGGAGAGCGCGATACACGGTTGAGCTAGCAGGAAAGGCGTTTGGCGTCGCTAAAGGATGGATGATACCCTAGAAGACTTCTGAATAATGCTTCAGAAAACACACCTCTCCTCCCCCATCCATCTATGCAACCAACGCACATCCACCCTTCACTCATCCAAAGTCTACTACCACGTCAACCAATAAAAAAACTGAACAGGCCTGCAGCTTACATTAACATGGAAGTATAGAAGATAGATGGCCTGGCGTCGATGTAGGCTCCAGACCAGTTCAGGGTTTTTACTGCATGAGGTGCTACAACTTCCCCGCCAACCCCCCCTTCTCAGCCTCAAACGACACCGCCAAATTCTTCCCGGCCCACTCCTTCTCCGCCTCCGTCCCCGGCATCGGCGGCACCATCCCATTCACCTTCCACAAATCCCTATCCACATCCTCACAACTATACTCCCAATCATACCCTTTATCCGCAATAAACGGCTTCA
>Ga0265797_10007581_pt1 | contig 14780 bp, 10 predicted proteins | sample P2T30metagenome_FD_192433 | JGI IMG/M metagenome (GOLD analysis project Ga0265797, IMG submission 192433) | Plant litter microbial communities from East Loma Ridge, Irvine, California - P2 T30 | ecosystem: Environmental > Terrestrial > Plant litter > Unclassified | place: USA: California... | reverse complement strand
ACAAACCCGTGGCGCGCGTGGTGCGCGATGCCGGTGGCGCGCGGTTGGGCCTGGCGGCGAGCGTGCCGTTGGGCTCCGACGGGCTGGCGCTGGTCTACGTGCGGCAGCCGCTGATGCAGCTTACCGGCCCGCTGGACGCGGTGCGTGCCCCTGCCGAAGGCTATCTGGCGCTGCGCCAGGGCAGCTACAACGTGCTTGAACGCGGTGATCGCAAGCTGGCCGACAGCGGCGAAGTGCTGGCGCGTCCACTGGCCAACAGCAGCCTGCGGCTGGCCGCGGGCGTGCCGTCGATCGAGCCCGGCCCGCTGGGACTGGGGGCGCTGGCCGCTTCGATCGTGGCGCTGTTGCTGGTGCTGATCGCGGTGCTGCTGCTGGTGGGCAAGTCCCGTTTGCCGCTGCCCCGGCGGGCCGCGCGCGAAGGCGCAGAAGAGCAGGGTCCGACCCTGAGCGAGAGCCTGGCGCAGTCAGCCGCCGAGGTGTCGAGCGGCGCGTCGGCGGAGCAGGGCGCCGGTGCCGCACTGGAGCCGCCGCCCTTGGCCGCGAGCCTGGCGGCGGGCATTTTCCGCGCCTACGACATACGCGGCGTGGTCGGCGAAGAGCTGACGCCCAAGGTGGCGGCTTTGATCGGCCAGGCCATCGGCAGCGAAGTGTTGGCGCAGGGCCTGCGCGAAGTGGTGGTCGGCCGCGATGGCCGCCTGTCCGGACCGGAGCTGGCCGCTGGCCTGGCCGAAGGCCTGCGCCGCGCCGGCTGTGATGTCATCGATATCGGGCTGGCACCGACCCCGGTGGTGTACTTCGCCAGCCACCACCTGCGGACCGGCAGCTGCGTGGCGGTGACCGGCAGCCACAACCCGCCCGAGTACAACGGTTTCAAGATCGTCATTGCCGGGCAGACCCTGTCCGGCGATGCGGTGACCGCGCTGTACCAGCGCATCGTCGAAGGGCGACTGGCGCAGGCGCCATCGCCGGGCAGCTACCAGCAGCGCGAGGTCAACGATGACTACGTGCGCCGGATCGCCGACGACGTGCAGCTGGAGCGTCCGCTGAAGGTCGTGGCGGACGCCGGCAACGGCGTGGCAGGTGCCCTGGTGCAACCGTTGCTGGAGGCCATCGGTGCCGACGTCATTCCGCTGTACTGCGATGTCGATGGCACCTTCCCCAACCATCATCCTGATCCGAGCGATCCGGCCAACCTGCAGGACCTGGTGCAGACGGTGAAGCGTTTCGACGCCGACCTCGGCATCGCGTTCGATGGCGACGGCGATCGCCTCGGCGTGGTGACCCCGGATGGCACGATCATCTTCGCCGACCGTCTGCTGATGCTGTTCGCCGCCGACGTGCTGCTGCGCAACCCCGGCGCGATGGTGATCTACGACGTCAAGTGCACCGGCAAGCTGGCCGACTTCGTGCTGCGCCACGGCGGCAGCCCGATGATGTGGAAGACCGGCCATTCGTTGATCAAGGCGCGCATGGCCGAGACCGACGCGGAGCTGGCCGGCGAGATGAGCGGGCACTTCTTCTTCCGCGAGCGCTGGTTCGGATTCGACGATGGCCTGTACGCCGCTGCGCGCCTGCTGGAAATCCTCGCGCTGCGCGAAGAAACCCCGCAGGAGGTGCTGGAAGAGCTGCCGCAGAGCATCTCCACCCCGGAGATCAAGGTGCCGGTGGCCGATGGCACGCCGCACGCGCTGGTTTCACTGGTGGTGAGCGCAGCGCAGTCCGCGGACAACCCGTTCGTGGGTGGCCGCATTTCCACCATCGACGGCCTGCGCGTGGACTTCGCCGACGGCTGGGGCCTGGTCCGCGCCTCCAACACCACCCCGGTGCTGGTCCTGCGTTTCGAAGCCGACAGCGAAGACGCCCTCGAGCGCATCAAGGCCCAGTTCCGCGCCCAGCTGCAGCCCCTGCTGGGCGACCAGGACCTGGGCTTCTGAGACTGCGCCGAAGGATCCGGTAGCGCCGACCCATGGTCGGCGAGCGCGGCGGCCGCACTGCGCGGAAGGATTCCGCCGAGCATGGCTCGGCGCTGCCGCGCCCGCCCCCCCCGCCGCGCGTGGGGGCCCGAGCGGGCAGGGGGAACAGCCCCTTGGACAGGACCGTTGGAGCCCCGGACGGGCGGAAACGAGCCCCCATGGATGGGTTCACGGCGTGTCCTGGCCAAGGGGCTGTTTCCCCTGCCGGCCCGTAGCATCGAAGACACCAACGCACCACGCCGGCAAGAAAAGTCTCATCCCTTGAACCGCAACCCCACGCCGGGCTCGGTGAACACATACCGCGACTCCAGCGCCGAATCGCCCAGCTTCTGCCGCAGCTTGCCCACCAGTATCCGCAGGTAGTGCGTGTCGTGCTGATGCGTCGGCCCCCAGATGTCCTTCAGGATCTGCGGCTGGGTCACCACCCGCCCGGCATTGACCAGCAGCAGCGACAGCAGCGCGTACTCCTTGCGCGTCAATGGCACTGCAACGCCATCCAGGGTGACCGCGCGGTGCACCAGGTCGATACGCAGGTGTCCGTCATCGAACACCGGCGGCTGGCCGTCCAGCGGTGCCGCACGCGTGCGCAGCAGCATGCGCACCCGCGCCATCAGCTCCTGCGTACCAAACGGCTTGGTCACATAGTCGTTGGCGCCGGCATCCAGCGCACGCACCTTTTCGGCTTCGCCGGCGCGCACGGTCAGCATGATCACCGGCAGCTGGCTCCATTGGCGCAGTTCGGTCAGCACCTGGTGGCCTTCCATGTCCGGCAGGCCGATATCCAGGATCACCAGGTCCACGCTCTCGGCCACCAGCCGCTCCAGTCCCTCCTGGCCGCTGGACGCCTGCAGCACCCGGTAGCCCTGCGCCCGCAGGCTGATGTCCAGGAACCGGCGTATCTGCGCTTCATCATCGATCACCAGCACGCAGGCGGGCGGGATCGACGGCGTGCTGTCAGGCGTCAAGGGCATCGGGGTGACCGGCAGGAGTGAGCAGGGGCAGGGTAATCCGTATCAGCGTACCGCGTCCGTCCTCGCCGGCCAGCGCCTGCACGCTGCCGCCATGTGCGCCGACCATCCCCTGGCAGATCGCCAGCCCCAGGCCGGTGCCGTGGCGACCGCGGTCGCCGCGCTCCACGCTGTAGAACATGTCGAAGATGCGCGCGCGTTCGTCGGCTGGAATACCGGGCCCGCGGTCGAGCACGTCGATCACCAGATCGCGCGAGTGCAACCGCGCACTGACCGTGACCGGCGCCGTGGCTGGGGAGAATTTCGCGGCATTCTCCAACACGTTGAACAGCGCCTGCTCGACCAGGGCCGGATGCACCCAGATCGGCGCCAGCGACGCAGGAATGTCCAGCTGCAGCTTCACCTCCGGCTGGTAACGCTGCAGCCGGCGCGCGGCAGACCCGACCAGTTCGTCCACGCCGATCCAGTCGCGGTTGATCTTCAGGCCGTCATGGCCGAGCCGGGTCATGTCCAGCAGGTTCTGGATGTAACGGTCCAGCCGCTCGCCTTCCAGCATGATGGTGTCCAGCAGGGCGCGACGGTCCACCGCATCCATCGCCTGGCCATAACTGGCCAGGCTGTCGGCCGAGCCGATCATCGCCGCCAGCGGCGAGCGCAGGTCATGCGAGACCGATGACAGCAGCGCCGAGCGCAGCCGCTCGGTCTCGTTGCTGACATGCGCCTGTTCCAGTTCGGCCACCAGCCGGGTACGCAGTGCGGCCTGCGCGATGTCGTCGACCATCGCCATCGCCAACTGGCGCTGCTCCGGCGCCAGTCGAGCAAGTGCCGGCGGGAACTGCAGCGCCGCCACGCCGATGCAGCGGGCATCGCCATCGAGCAGCGGCAGGCACCACCACTGCGCCCCTGCCAGGGTATCGGTATAGCGGCCACTGGGCTGCCCGTGGCGCTGCGACCAGTCCGCCCCGGCCAGGTCGGTATCGCCGGGCACGGCGCTGCCGCTGGCGGTCACGTCGGTGCCGATGCGCAGCCACGCCGGCGCATCCAGGGCCTGTTCCAGCGCCTGCCGCCCGGCATCGGCGACCGCCTCGTTGCTGGCTGCACTGCTGAGCTGGCGGCCCAGCTGCTGGCGTGCGTTGGCATGCCGGTTGGACGCGCGCAGGGCGATCACCTGCGTGCGTAGGCGCGATGCCAGTCGGCCGGCCACCAGCGCCGCGGCCAGGAACAGGAAGACGGTGATCACGCCCTGCCGCGCGCTGATCGCAAAGGTGAAGCGCGGGGCGATGAACAGGAAGTTGTAGGCCAGGAAACACAGGCTGGCGGCCAGCACTGCCGCACTGGCGCGGGTGCGCGCCGCCACCAGCACCACCGCCACGATGAACACCATCGACAGGTCGGCCATGCCGACCCAGCGCTCGGCAAACCAGGCCACCAGACAGGCCAGGGTGCAGGCCAGTACCGCCTGCGCCAGCTCGGGTGCACGGCCCGGCGCGGGCGTCAGCAGCCGATCACGGCGCGCCCGCGCGCGCGCGCGCGGCGTGCTGATGATGGTGATCTCGTAATGCGCGCCGTGCTGGATCAACTGCTGGGTCAGTGTGCGGTTGAGCATGCGCGCCAGCGGACGTTCGCGCGTGCGGCCCAGTACCAGGGTGGACACATTGTTGTGCGCGGCGTGGTCGAGCAGCGCGTCGGCCACGCTGGATCCCTGCAGTACTTCGGTATCGGCGCCAAGCCGTCGCGCCAGCGCGAAGGCGCTGTCGATCTCGCGTTGCGTCGCTTCATCGGCACGCCGGCGCTGCACGGTCACCACCGTCCAAGGCGCATCGCGGCGCTCGGCGATGCGTCGCGCCACGCGCACCAGGTACTCGCTCTGGCCGCCGCCGTCGATCGCCACCAGCACGCGCCGCCGCAGCGGCAGCGCACCTTCGCCCCCGGCCGCGCGGACTTCGCGCAGGCTGCTGTCCACGCGGTCGGCTGCCTCCTGCATGGCCAGCTCGCGCAGGGCGGTCAGGTTGGCGGTGGTGAAGTAGGACTGCAGCGCCTGCGATGCCTGTTCCGGGACATAGACCTTGCCCTGCTGCAGCCGCGCGATCAGTTCGCGTGGCGGCAGGTCGACCAGCACGATGTCGTGCAGGCGGTCCAGTACCCCATCCGGCACGGTCTCGCTGACCCGGATGCCGGTGATGCGCAGCACCACGTCGTTGAGGCTTTCCAGGTGTTGGATGTTGACGGTGGTCCATACATCGATGCCCGCATCCAGCAGCTCCATCACATCCTGCCAGCGCCGCTCGTGGCGGCTGCCCGGTGCATTGCGATGCGCCAGTTCGTCCACCAGCACCAGCGCGGGACGCCGCTGCACGATCGCATCCAGGTCCATTTCGTGCAGCAGCCGCTCGCGGTAGGCAACCTGCCTGCGCTCAACCAGCGGCAGGCCCTGCAACAGGGCTTCGGTGTCGGCACGGCCGTGGGTTTCGACCACTCCCACGACCAGGTCCACGCCACGGCGCAGCTGCTCCTGCGCGCGCGTGAGCATGCTGTAGGTCTTGCCGACGCCGGGGGCGGCGCCGAGGAACACGGTCAGGCGCCCGCCGGCATCACGCTGCAGGCCTTCTATGAGGGCGTCGGCCTGGCGGCTGCGGGTATCGGTCATGCCGGCGATTGTGCGCCAGCCCAGGCACGCATGGCATCAACGTGCATGCGCGGCGGACTCCAACGCTCGGTTGAGCTGCATCACGTTGACCCGGGGCTGGCCGAACACCCCCCACTGGGGACCCTCGACATGCGCCTGCACGATGGCCTGCAACTCAGCTTCGGAAAGCCCCCGCGCCTGCGCCACGCGGCGCACCTGCACCTGCACGGCGGCCGGCGACAGATGGGGATCCAGGCCGCTGCCGGACTGCGTCACCAGATCGGCGGGAACCTGCGCGGGCGCGATGCCTTCGCGCAGCGCGACGGCTGCGGTGGCGTCGGCCACGCGCCTCGCCAGTGCCGGGTTGCTGCGTGCCATGTTGGAGCCCGCCGCAGCCATCGGATCATGGCCAGCAGCGGATGGCCGCGGCTGGAACCAGCCGTCACCGGTGAACGGCTGGGCCAACAGGGCCGAGCCGCGCACGCGGCCATCGGCATCCACGATCAGGCTGCCGTCGGACTGCACGGGGAAGGCAAGCCGCGCCAGCCCGGTACCGGCGGCCGCGTACAGCGCGCCACCCAGCAGCAGGCTGCCCAGGCCAAGCACGATCGCCGGACGCCAGCTGGCGGTATGTTGCAGGCGGGCCTCGCCTTCGGCAGCCGCGCGCGCCAGTGCCTCCGGCGCAACGCGCGGGGATATGGAAGGGGTCGTTGAAGTGTTCATGCAGCAGATACCGTCATCAGCAGGAAGTCGATTGCCTTGATCGCCACGAACGGCAGCAGCACGCCGCCGAGCCCGTACACCAGCATGTTCCGCCGTAGCAGGCTGGTTGCCGTTGCCGGACGGAAACGCACGCCGCGCAGCGCCAGCGGGATCAGCGCCGGGATCACCAAGGCATTGAAGATCAACGCGGCCAGCACCGCATTGCGCGGACTGGACAGCCCCATCACGTTCAACGTGGCCATCCCCGGCACGGTGGCGGCGAACAGCGCCGGCAGGATCGCGAAGTACTTGGACACGTCGTTGGCCAGCGAGAAGGTGGTCAGCGCGCCGCGGGTGATCAGCTGCTGTTTGCCCACTTCCACCACGGCCAGCAGCTTGGCCGGATCCGAATCCAGGTCGACCATGTTGCCGGCCTCCTTCGCGGCCTGGGTGCCGGAGTTCATCGCCAGGCCGATATCGGCCTGGGCCAGCGCCGGCGCATCGTTGGTGCCGTCGCCGACCATCGCTACCAGCCGGCCACCGGCCTGTTCCTGGCGGATGCGTGCCAGTTTGTCTTCCGGCCGCGCTTCGGCGATGTAATCGTCCACGCCGGCCTCGGCCGCGATCGCCGCGGCGGTGAGTGGGTTGTCGCCGGTGATCATCACCGTGCGGATGCCCATCGCGCGCAGCTGGGCGAATTTTTCCCGCATGCCGTGCTTGACCACGTCGGACAGTTCCACCACGCCCAGCACGTGGCGACCTTCGGCCACCACCAGCGGCGTGGCGCCATTGCGCGCCACCTGCTCCACGCGCCCGGTCAGCTCGGCCGGAACCTCCCCGCCGAGGGACTGCACGTGTGCGCGGATCGCATCGGCGGCGCCCTTGCGGATGCTGCGGCCGCCTGCCAGGTCGACACCGGACATGCGGGTCTGCGCGCTGAAGGCGATGTAGTGCGCATGCTCGGGCTCGGCGCTGCGGCAGCCCTGCTCGCGGCCCAGGCGCACGATCGATTTGCCTTCCGGTGTCGGGTCGGCCAGCGAGGAAAGCAGCGCCGCCTCGCGCAGCCGCGCCACGTCCACCCCGGCCAGTGCATGCAATGCGGTGGCCTGGCGGTCGCCGTGGGTGATGGTGCCGGTCTTGTCCAGCAGCAGCACGTCGATGTCACCGGCCACCTCGACCGCCTTGCCGGACTTGGCCAGCACATTGGCCGCCAGGGCACGGTTCATGCCGGCGATGCCGATGGCCGGCAGCAGGCCGCCGATGGTGGTGGGGATCAGGCACACCAGCAGGGCGATCAGCAGCAGCGGATCGACGCTGACACCGACCGAAGCGCCGATCGCCGGCAGCGTGGCCACCACCACCAGGAAGGTCAGCGTCATCGCCGCCAGCAGCAGCGTCAAGGCCACCTCGTTCGGCGTCTTCTGCCGGTTGGCGCCTTCCACCAGCGCGATCATCCGGTCCAGGAAGCTGTGGCCGGGCTCGGCGGTCACCCGCACCACGATCTGGTCGGACAGTACCTTGGTGCCGCCGATCACGCCGGACCGGTCTGTGCCGGCTTCACGCAGCACCGGCGCCGATTCACCGGTCACCGCCGCTTCGTTGATGGTGGCCAGGCCCTGCACGATCTCGCCGTCGGCCGGCACCAGCTCGCCCTCGCCGACCAGCACGTGGTCACCCGGGCGCAGTTCGGCGGCAGGCACCTGTTCCTGTGCTGCTGCGGGACTGGCGGACTGCAGGCGACGCGCCACCAGATCCTGGCGGGCACGACGTAGCGAGGCGGCCTGGCCACGACCGCGCGCTTCGGCCACGGCTTCGGCGAAATTGCCGAACAGCACGGTCAGCAGCAGGATCGCGCTGACCGCCAGCCCGAAGCCCATCGGTGCATTGCCGCTCAGGGTGACCACCAGCGCGAGCACGGTACCGGCCATCACCACGGCCATCACCGGACTACGCAGCAGGTGCAGCGGCGAGAGCTTGCGGAATGAGTCAAGCAGCGCACGGCGGAAGCCGGCGCCATCCAGCAGCGCCGGACGGCGCGGCAGCTGGGAAGTGGCAACAGTATTCATGGGGAGTACCTCAATGCAGGCCAAGGCTGAGGTGGTCGGCCACCGGGCCAAGCACCAGAACCGGCAGGAACTGCAGGACGGTCAGGATGACGATCACGCTGAGCAGGGTCAGCGCGAAGGTAGGGGTTTCGATCTGCAACGTGCCCGGCGACTCCGGTGCGCGACGCTTGGCGGCAAGCTGCGCGGCAATCACCAGCGGCACCACCAGCAGCGGGAAGCGTCCCAGCAGCAGCACCAGTGAACAGGTCAGGTTCCACCACGGCGTGTTGTCACCCAGCCCTTCGAAACCGGAGCCGTTGTTGGCATACGCCGATGCGTACTCGTAGAAGACCTGGCTGATGCCGTGGAAGCCCGGGTTGGAGGTGCCCGACAGGCCTTGTACCGCCAGCGTGACGGCGGTAAGGGTGAGCAGGGTGATCGGCTGCAGCAGCACCAGCAGCGCCAGCAGGCGCACCTGCGGGGTTTCCAGCTTGCGTCCCAGCAGTTCCGGCGTGCGCCCGGTCATCAGCCCGGCCAGGAACACGCCCAGCAGCAGGTAGACGATGAACTGCTGCAGCCCGCAGCCGATGCCGCCCCAGATGGCGCTGACCAGCATGTTGACCAGTGACACGGCGCTGGCCATCGGGCTCATCGAATCGAGCATGCCGTTGACCGATCCGTTGGATACCTGGGTGGTCACTGCCGCCCACAGTGCGGTGGCGTCAGTGCCCAGGCGGACTTCCTTGCCTTCCATCAACAAGGCGCTGGCTGCCGTGGGCGAGTGGCCTTCCAGCCACACGGTGGCCGCGATGGACACCGCCGACATGCTGGCCATGCAGCCCAGCACCAGCCAGCCGAAGCGGCGGCGGCCGGTGAACGCCCCGATCATGAAGATCACCGCGATCGGAATCAGAAGGATGCCGACCAGCTCAAGGGCATTCGACAGGGGCGTGGGGTTCTCCAGCGGGAACGTACTGTTGGGGCCATACCAGCCGCCGCCGTTGGCGCCGAGCTGCTTGGCCGCCACCATCGCGGCAACCGGGCCGAGCGGTATCTTCTGTTCCTGCAGGCCGGTCGACACATCCATCGGCGCGGCCTGCGGGCCCCCGGCAAAGGTGGCCGGAACGCCCTGGCTGGCCAGCAGCACGGTCCACAGCAGGCACAGTGGCAGCATGAAGCGCACGCACAGGCGCAGCACGTCGGCGTGGTAGTTGCCTACGTCGATGCGGCGGTCACCATCAGCCGCGATGTCCTGACGCGGCGGTGCGAACAGGGCGCGCAGGGTGGCCACGGCCAGGGCAAGGCCCATCATCGGCGTCACCACCTGCAGGCCGGTGATGCCGGTCATCTGCGAGAGGTAGGAAAGCTGCGCCTGCCCGGAATAGTGCTGCTGGTTGGTGTTGGTCAGGAAGGACACCATGGTGTGCAGCGCGGTGTCCCAACGCAGGTTGGCGATACCATCCGGATTCAGCGGCAGCCAGGCCTGGGTCATGAACACAGCCATGGTCAGCAGCGCGATGACCGCGTTGCTGAGCACGAACGCGCCGACATAGCCGCGCCAGGACATGCCACGCGCGGGATCTACGCCCAGCAGGCGGTAAAGCGGTTTTTCAATCCAGTGGAACAACGGGTCGATGCGCATCGGCGCGCCGCGCATCACCCGGGCCAGGTACAAGCCGAGCGGCCAGGCCAGCAAGACGCTGGTGGCGAGCAGAATGAGGATTCCGGTCATGTCCGTGGCCCGTCAGAATGCTTCGGGCCGCAGCACGGCGTAGACCAGGTAGGCGGCGGCGACCAGCACCAGTACGCCACTCAGCAGGGAGAGCCAGCCGGGCATGCTCAGCACCCCGCCCGGGAAGAAAGGCCACAACGCGACAGACAAGACATGACGGTGATCGTCCTGGTGGAACCGCTCCACCTCAGGCCGTCATGGTCCGCCCGGGTCGCGTAAAGCCTCCATTTCTCCGCGCCTGCGGCGGCATAAAGTCAGCGTAAAAGCTGCGGCTGAGGGCGGAGGGTCCACGTCATCGCATTCGCGCTGCCGCTCCCACGCTTTGCTGCGCAAACCGTGGGCCCCATCTCACCAGCCCCCACACCCCGCCGCTTCGCGGCCGCCCCTGACTCAGGGGCTCCCTCCACCAGACGCGCCCATGGGGGCTTGGTAGCGCCGACCCATGGTCGGCGGATGCTGGTGGAATGGGGCCTGACGGTTTCCGCCGACCATCGGTCGGCGCTACCGGATGACCGTGGCTGCCATGGACCTGTCGAAGGCCCGCAGGAGCGGCTTCTGCCGTCCCCCACCAACCCCTCCCGCCCGGCCTGAACCCAAGACCCGGTGGCTCGTGCGCGATGGCGCGCCACGCGTGCCCTCACGCCTCCGGCGTAACACCTTTCAGCAGGCGGAAACGCTGCACGGTTTCTTCGATCTCCGCGTCCAGTTCGACGCGCTGGCGCTCGAACGTGGCCTGCATGCGCTGCTGCGCCAGCAGTTCGCCGTGGCGCTTGCGGATGGTGGCTGCCGGCTTCTCGCCCACCGGACGCCCGGCCAGTTCGTTGTCACCGGCACCGGCCAGGGCGGTGAACAGCGCATCGCGCAGGCTGGCCACGTTGTAGCGCGCGGTGTTGATGTTGTTGTCGAGGATGCCGACGCGCTCGGAAAACACCCGGCGCAGGTCGGCTTCGCTGCTGTAGGTGGACAACATCGCCTGTTCGGTCCGCTGGCGGGTCTGCAGGGCCATTTCATCCAGCCGCGCCTGCGCCTCGGCCGCGGCCGCATCGGCGCGCTCGTCTTCGTTGAGCGCGCGCTGCACCTGGCCGCTGCGCAGCCCGCTGCGTGCGCTGAATTCCTCCCGCGCATTGTTGACCGCGTCCGCAGGCAAGGCATCGCTGCAGATGCGCTCGCTGCCCTCGTTCCAGCAATACAGTTTCTTCGCCTGCGCCTCGGCACTTCCGGCCGGACGCCTGGACTGCTGCGCGCCGGCCACGCACGGCGCGGCCAGCAGCAGGGCGGCAATGATGGACAGATTCCTCAACATGGCGACCACCCCCTTGGGTCGTTCAGTGCGTCGGACGGCTGCCATATCGGGACCGGTAGTCCGCCAGCGGCTGCCGGTAGCCGACAAGTTCCGGGTTTCCGGACGCGAAATCAAGCAGGTCGGCCATCGTCGCCACGGCAATCACCGGAATGCCGGCTTCCTCGGCCACGGCCTGGGCGGCCGAGCGCGGATCGGTTTCCGAAGCGATCTCCTGGCGGTCCAGGGCCACCACGATGCCGGCCGGAATGCCGCCGGCGGCACGGATGATGGCCATCGCCTCACGGATCGCGGTGCCGGCGGTGATGACGTCATCGACAATCAGCACGCGCTTGCCGGTCATGTCCGCGCCGATGAGCTGGCCGCCTTCGCCGTGGTCCTTCACTTCCTTGCGGTTGAACGACAGCGGCAGGTCGCGGCCGCGCTGGGCCAGTTCGCAGGCCATCGCGGTGGCCAGCGGGATGCCCTTGTAGGCCGGGCCGAACACCACGTCGTACTTGAGGCCGGCATCGTCGATGGCATCGGCGTAGCACAGCGCCAGCTGGGCCATCTTCGACCCGGAGTCGAAGCGGCCTGCATTGAAGAAATAGGGGCTCAGCCGGCCGGACTTCAGCGTGAACTGGCCAAAACGCAGGGCGTCGGCGCTCAGGGCCAACTGCAGGAAACGGTGACGATGGTCGCTCATCTGACTCAATCTATCTTCATCTTGGAATGTTAAGCCTACTAGAAGGCGGGCCCGGCGTCCTTTTACGGTCGGCGCACCGGCGCTGAACCGGTATGCTGGGCCGGTTTCCGCCGACACCCTGAATCGACCGCATGCGCATCATCAGCTTCAACGCCAACGGCATCCGCTCGGCTGCCAGCAAGGGCTTCCTGGAATGGTTCCGCGCCCAGGACGCCGACGTCCTGTGCCTGCAGGAAACCAAGGCGCAGGAGGCCCAGCTGTCCGATCCGATGTTCCGCCCCGACGGCCACCACTGCTTCTACCGCGATGCCAGCACCAAGAAGGGCTACAGCGGGGTTGCGATCTACAGCAAGCGTGAGCCGGACCAGGTCATCACCTCGCTGGGCTGGGCGCCGTTCGATGAAGAAGGTCGCTATATCGAAGCGCGCTTCGGCAACCTCAGCGTGGTCTCCTTCTATATACCCTCGGGCAGTTCCGGCGACCTGCGCCAGGGCTTCAAGTTCGAGGTGATGGAATGGCTGCGGCCGATCCTCGACCAGTGGCTGCACAGCGGGCGCGACTACGTGCTGTGCGGTGACTGGAACATCGTCCGCTCCGCGCTGGACATCCGCAACTGGAAGTCCAACCAGAAAAACTCCGGCTGCCTGCCGGAAGAGCGCGACTGGTTGAACGCCCTGTGCGCCGATCATGGCCAGGCGACCGACCTGGCCGCCGGCCGCGGCTGGGCCGATGCCTACCGCCTGCTGCATCCCACCGGCGAGGACTACACCTGGTGGAGCAACCGCGGCGCGGCGCGCGCCAACAACGTCGGTTGGCGCATCGACTACCAGTTCGTCAGCCCGGGCCTGCGTGATCGCCTGCGCGGCTGCTCGATCTACCGCGATGAGCGCTTCTCCGATCACGCCCCGTTCTGCGTGGATTACGCGCCGTGACCGGCACCGCCGCGCCGGTGTCCTACAAGGGCTGGGCCGGCATCAAGCGGGCCTTCGGCACGCCGTCGGCGCTGACCATGGCCCTGCTCGGGTTCGGCAGTGGCCTGCCATTCCTGCTGATCGCCTCGCAGACCCTGTCCACGCGCCTGCGCGATGTCGGCCTGGACCTGGGCAGCATCGGCCTGATCAGCCTGGCCAGCTTTTTCTATCTGCTGAAATTCCTCTGGGCGCCGGTGCTGGACCGCTATGCGCTGCCGCTGCTGGCTTTCATGGGCCGGCGCCGCTCGTGGCTGCTGGCCTCGCAGGTGCTGGTGCTGGGCGGACTGGTCGCGCTGGCCTTCGTGCGGCCGGAACAAGGCGTCGGGCCGCTGGTCTTCTGGGTGCTGGTTGCTTCCTTCGCCGGTGCCACCCAGGACTCGGTGGTCGATGCCTACCGCATCGAAATCGCCCCGGATGCCTCGCAGGCCGCGCTGGCCGCCACCTACACGCTGGGCTACCGCATCGGCCTGATCCTGGCCGGCGCCGGTGCCCTGTACCTGGCGCAGTTCGAAGGCTGGATCGTCGCCTACCTGGCGATGGCCTCGTTGATGCTGCTGCCGATCCTCACCACCCTGTTCTGCCGGGAACCGGCGCGCCCGGAGGCCGCCGTGCAGCGCCGCATCGACGTCGCCGAAGCGTTCGTCCAGCCGATCGCCAGTTTCTTCACCCGCAACGGCGTGGCACTGGCCATCGGCCTGCTGGCCTTCGTCGGCCTGTTCAAGTTTCCGGACCAGGTGATCGGGGTGATGGCCGGTCCGTTCTATCTCGATTCGGGCTTCGACAAGGCCGACATCGCCACCGTCTCCAAGTTGTTCGGGGTCTGGATGGGCATCGGCGGCGCCTTCCTCGGCGGTATCGCGGTGGCTGCGTTCGGTTTCCGCCGCATGCTGCTGGTCGCGGCCCTGGGCGTGGCGCTGTCCAACCTGGCGTTCCTGCTGATGGCACACAATCCCGGCCAGTTGTGGGCGTTCTATGCTGCGCTCAGCGCCGACAACCTGTTCCAGGGCTTTGCCGGCACCGTGCTGGTGGCCTTCATGTCCTCGCTGACCGACCGCAACTTCACCGCCACCCAGTACGCCCTGCTGGTATCGCTGGCCAACCTGCCGGGCAAGTTTGTCGGTGGAGTGTCCGGCTACATCGTCCAAGCCACGTCCTACAGCACGTTCTTCCTGCTCAGCGCGGTCACCGTGGTGCCGACCCTGCTGCTGCTGGCCTGGCTGTGGCCGCGCCTCTCCGACCGCAGCGCCCCTGCTGCCGGTTGATTGCCTGCGCGGGCGCGGTGCGGGATGATCGCCTGTCGGCACCGTGGGGGCGGTGCCCTGGAATGGGGAAACAAGCATGGCCGACCTGCTGCTGCAGGAAGTAGACCCGATGATCCTGGACCGGATAGCCCGGCTGGCGGTCGCGCGCGGCTGGACGCAGGCGCAGACCTGCGTGGCGGTGCTGGAGCAGGGGTTGTTTTCCACCGAGCTGGAAGTGCGCAGCGGCTTCGCTGATCCCGAAGTGGATGCGCTGGCCGACGCCATTGCGGCGCTGCAGGCGCTGCCCGCCGGCCACGGCTTCTAGCCGCAGGCCCACGTCGAACGGCGAAGCCCCTCCCGCCTGGCCCTGACAGTCCGCGCGCGCGTCCCGCCACGACAAAAGAAAAGCGGGATTGGCAGCGCCGAGCCATGCTCGGCGGAAGCCAGCCAGCCGGTCGCGTCAGCAAAGAATCGCCGAGCATGGCTCGGCGCTACCAATCCCCGCAGATCCCCGCAGCGTGTCGGGTGGAAGGAGCC
>Ga0265797_10007580_pt1 | contig 14780 bp, 12 predicted proteins | sample P2T30metagenome_FD_192433 | JGI IMG/M metagenome (GOLD analysis project Ga0265797, IMG submission 192433) | Plant litter microbial communities from East Loma Ridge, Irvine, California - P2 T30 | ecosystem: Environmental > Terrestrial > Plant litter > Unclassified | place: USA: California... | reverse complement strand
ACACGTATCGTTGCCAGAGTCCAGTCCCTTTAACCTGGTTCTCTTCTCGTTGACGTTTCGCTTCCAATCGTTTATCTCGAGCATCAATCTTTGCCTGCTCTGCGACTCGTAGATAATCTTCGTGCGTCTTTTGTGCCATCCACACTTCTTCGTGAAGTTGTTCGAGTTGTGTGAGCTCGCGAACATCGTCTTCCCTGAATTTACGGGCGCGCTTTTCCGTACCGTTCTCGGCTTGAGGAGCGACGGGAGCAGGCTCGATCTGTTTCTTCTGGGTCCTGTCAAGTGATGGCAGCGGAATCGACGATATCCGAGGGGCGACATAACCAAAAGGGATGAGGTGTGGAGGGGGATAATCCAGTACATCCGCGCTATTGTGTGCTGGCCAAGGTAAATCAAAAATCAAAGAATGACGGATACACCTTTGTGTCAGCTCAGTCATGCAAGGCGTGAAATGGCTCGGCTCACCGTAGACAGTGATCGAAATATCGATTGTTGGGCTTGGACCATTCCCTCTTGCGCAAAGCTCTAGCACAAGTGGCACACCTCTCGAATCCCTCATCCTCCTTATCCATCATCAACGCTGGCTCAGATTGGTCCAACACCTTTTTTGGTCGCTTCAAAAAACTAAAATGTTGAGCATTCCGAGCTGCTTTACGTTGATATTTCTCTCGTCTCGGAGGTCCGCCCTCAGATGGTGAATCAGGTTCCGATCCATTCGTATCTGTCGCAGGCGAGTCGATTCCACCCAGACTTAGTAGACTAAGCTTTGGTTTCGGTCTCCGAGGTGTGGCGGGTTCCCAATCCTCGTGTGATGTCCCGCTCGGACCAGCTATGGGACCCTCTTCATCGGCCTGTGGACCTACAGTGAGATCACTGAGGGCGTGCCGAAGCGCACTGGGCTTGATGGGTTGTCGTGAGGAAGCTGGAGATCCATACTTGGTCATAGTAGACACACTTGGACTACGTGATCCAGAAGCAGTGTCCTTTTCGTCGGCTTTCTTGGTGAATCCTCCCTTGCCCAGCTTTTCGCAAGTCAAACACAGACTAAGAATCAGCGGCCGGTCTCCGATGGTACAATAGCACCCACCACTCTATGTTCTCTTTTCCGAAATAATTGGGCCCACTGCATTGTCAGACGATTCATTTTTCATCGTCCATGGTCACTTACTAATGTGTTGTGATTTCCTCCCCGATCATGATTGGCCGTTCGACTCTGAAAGTCACATACCTTCCCTGCCTCAAAAGTTCGACATTCGGATTACAATCATGCTGGAAAGACATCAGCAATCGTTGGGTGGATGACATACGTTCAGGAATCTCGCTGGACCAAGGAAGAGTTGATAACATTTGTCCTTCTGCGACCAAACAATGCTGAAATCCCTCCTCTTTGTCCTATCACTCCTTCTCGCACCTTTCGGTTCCTTTTTCCGTTTTCCCTTTTTGGCTGGTCCACCATTTTGAGTTGCGCCAACGCTTGTCCCACTACGGCGATGTCCTTCCTCAGCTGCATCTTCCATCTCATCACTCTCAGACTCCTCTTCCGATTCTTCTTCGGTCGAAGGTTCTAAAGCGAAATCATCCCCTTTGTCCATTTCATCCCGCCATTGATCAGGGAGTGGCACTATACTGCCTTGCAGTTCGTTCACGATGGTTCCGACGGGCAATTGCCGCGTCGCATAGACTGCAAGTTCCCCATGACCAGTAACAGCTTTGTATCGGTCGGTGATGTAGATCTCTACTCGGGAATCAGGGCGATAGGGAAGGGTATATCGAACAAGGTGACTGACTTGTCAGTCATATTCAATGACAGCAGTGTTTACTAACTCGATAAACCGGATCCTCTGTTTCTCCGTGACTTTAGACTCAAGATGGGCTTTGATGAGATGAAAGCTATTATTCAGCTACTAATCAAGTCGACCTCGACTGGACATACTCTAACAATCTCTGTTTGGCTGATTCGGGATAGTTGTTTACGACCGTCTATGGCTCAGCTGAAACGACAAAGCCAGTATGAGTTACGCACCTCTGAGATGATTGCAAGCACTTCCGAAGTCTTGAAAGGGGTACCGACGAACTTGACCTGTTGAGGATGTACACCAAGACCTTTTCCAGGTAAACACCCAAGCTGATCAACCAAGATCCAGCTCAACAAATCATCATCTGCCGACAAGTCTTCGGCTGGATGAGTCTCGCCTTCTTTGATCTCTCTACGCCGGCGACCCATTCCCAGCAGGCCGTACAAAGTGTCGCTGGCTGAGACTCGAGACAAGAAAGGAGTGGATTATAGGTGAATGACTTAAGAGTTGTCACGCGATTTACTTAGCCGGGGATTTACTTTTTGGCCCCGCAAAATCAATTCTGTTCTCCCTTCGACTGTCAACTGTCAATCATCTAGCATGCAACTGCTGGCAGCAAACAAGATCTTACTGGCATCATGCGTGGTGGTGGTGCCATGTAAGTATGCTTCAAAGACTCCGAGCTGATCTTAGTATCGATATACGGTGGAACACTCCTGAAAGAACGAGGTCTCGCGAGTGAGCTGGAGAAGGTATCCCCGTTGGAGGTAAGGGAGAGGCGTTCGCGAGCACGTATAGTGGAGTAAGTAGCCAGCTGCTCTAAGATCCTTTCAAGGCTGAGATTTAGATTACAGAAGGAGAGAGCGAGCTTGAGAGACGAGGAGAGGAACCTAGACACGAAAATTGCCGATTTGAAGAAACGAATGAACGAAACGCATACAGTATGAGTGACTAGCTGCGATCGAGCTTCGCTCTCAACAAAATCCGATGCGGACTACATGAAGGGCTGCCCCAAGGATGAATATCACTGGGAGTCCTGAAGACCCATCGCTCACTACGCGCGTACTATGGAGGACAGCGGAAATCGATAGTTGTAGGGCGAATCACGGAACATCAGGATGTAACGATGTACATTGTTTTCAGGACGGAGACTGACGACTCGAGTCGATCAGTCAATTCGCTGATATAACGGAGAATCGTTCAGCACGCGGAAGATGCCACGACAGGACGGATCAACGAATACGGGCGAGTCAGGGAATCCGAGACATCGCCAGCATGCAATTCCGCTTGGCAGCTGATTACAGCTGACTGAAATAGCTGATGTGTGGGCCTGAACTGAGATCACCGCCCTCTCGCTAGTGGCTGACCTCGCGTTATGTATTGGTGAAGCGGCGACAGATTTCATCGAGCGCCATTCGCCAGATCTGGATGATGGCCCAGGGTCAGTCGCCGCAAAGCTCGACCTCACCAGACGACTATGCTACGAGTATCGTCTATGGAGGCGAAATGTCATGGATGGTTGGGGGTGTCTGGCATGTGAAGTACTTCACAAAGCTTACAAACGGTGCACATTAAAGTATTGGTCCAGACACAAAACGAAGGATGGTAAGTCCAGATACAATTTAACCGATGATCGGCATGACGACACGACTCTTCAGACGAAGGATAAGGAGCAGTGAAAGGGTCACCGACAATCTCCAGTGATCGCCGACCATCCCTTCACAACGACCCCTCACCCAAGTGTCACTACTTCGATGGTCGCGTACTGTAGTGTCTACCAATTCCATCTTCAAAATTGCTCTTCACATCATCAATCGGATCCAACAATCAGACTGGAGATAGTGAGGAGATCGACAATATGAGCAGTTCTTCCAGAGACACTAGTACATACCCCAGATCGGGAGTATCGACTCCCGCGAAATCATTCTTTCAATCCACCTGGGCAAGCGTCATGAGCAGGATCGATCGCTTTAGATCTACGAGCGGACCCAAGACCTCTGCGATATCAGTAGGCATCTCATTTTTCGAAAGCTCTATTTTGGGTCTGACGAGTCTATAGATCACTGTGCCACGCACTGCCAAGCTCACCAGCTATGGATCTAGCCCCTACCGTACCTTCGCATCGCTCACCTCCCCTAGCTCCCCGTATCGTACATCTTCCGGGGCAAATTCATACCATACCTTCGCGAGTCTTGCTTCCCCCCTTTCGCCAATCTACCGTCTTGAGTCGTCCTTTAATGTTTCATCAGGGAGCAACTCGAGCAGGGATTCAGTGACGAAGGCAAACACGACACCACTAGATCTGACCCTCGCAGAGTCCGATTACCTCCCTCCATTGCCAGTATCCGGCTCCCGCTCGACATGGCTATCGACCTCCCAAAGTATTCCTTCAGATAGAGCAGTGTCTTATGACGTGATATCACCCACACCCAGCAGCTTGCCTGCCTCACCTCTCTCACCTGGTCATCGTTCCGACATATACATCACCACAACACATGAAACTCGATATTCGCCGACTGACTTACTCATGGAAGCTCATAAGTCATTCCGCAGCCCTTCTAGCTCTCTGGTTTGGTCAGCGGACCATACAGCAATCTCGCCGCGATCCACAAATTTCCTGTCTTATAACGCAGACACCAACTCTGTTCCCCTGTCGCCAGCATACCCAGGTCTAAGTATCACCAGCAACATTCATAGCGTATGTACTTCGTCAATCTGAGCAAGTCAATGGCTTCAGTAGAGACGAACTTGGGGTGTCCCAAGGCAGTACATGTTTCATTTACGATAGTGCAGGAACCTGGTCGCACATGCGAATCTGGTTGGAAACTTAGATGCATTTCACATGATTGCGATGCCAGTCCGCATCATGGTCATTGCTCTAATGCCTTGATCAGCTGATTTGGACATGTCTGAGCACAGCTGTGAAACCTTAGAATCTGACCGATAAGACCGACGACCCCTGGAGGACTTCCAAACTGATTTATGCAATCGGGGGTTTACACTCCCGAAAGCCGGCAGCATCTCGGGGTCCGGTCCGAAGAGCTTACTCAAATGTCCGGTCCGGTCAGCAAAGCACCGTGCGCACACAATCCTCTCCACACAGCCGGCTTGGCTGACACACACACACGCACACACACCTTCTCCTTGACCCAAGAGCCCCCTGTACCTGGCATTTGCCGCAACTCCGATCGTGCCGAAACCCCGCCATGGGCCGACAGGCTTCTCAGTCAGTGAAAAATCTTTCTACCCAGCGGCCGCGACAGGCCTCGCATATCCGTACGCAAGGATACCTCAGAACACCTCTCAACAGGCCCAGGCGTGACTGCCAAACCTGATTATATACCCAAAACTTCGGCGGTTTTTGTGCAAAAACTTCTGGAAAGGCCTTTGTGGCGCAGTGGTAGCGCGTTTCACTTGTACGAATTTTGTCAAATGAAAAGGTCCTGTGTTCAATCCACAGCTGAGGCAACGAAGGTTTTTGTAACTTTTGCCAATCGGTCGGATTCCAGGCCAAAGCCATGCATCTTCACGACATGACATGGATTGGACTGGACTGATCTGTCAAGGAGGGGAGGACGGCGGCCAGATGTCTTGAGATGTGGACAGGTTATCATTATCCAGACCATGACATCGTGTGCCCGCCTTGGCCTGTCTTCCCTTCCATTCCCTTTCTTCCACGCGGTAGAGTGTGAGCTGACAGTGTGATGAAAGGAGGGAAAAGTTGGTGGTGTAAAGAGTCTTCTTGCCTTCATGAGTGGATCTCCCCCTTCTTTCACATTTCCACATTCAATTGCCACCAACTACCCGCCATCTTTTACATTGTATCACTAAATCTGCTTAAACACAATTGACAAACGCAATATCGGACTGACCGAACACACGAACATGTCCGCAATCTTATCTGATGAAGAGATCCGAGAGGTGAAGGAAGATGCTGCTTTAGAGGTAGCTGCTGAGATAGAGCTAAAGGCTGTTGAAGATGATCTGGCGATGAACCCCGTAGGGGAGGTCGCAGCATTGGAGCTTGATGATGAGGGTTATGGATCCGCCTCGGAAGAGAATGAGGGGGCTGAAGAGATAGTGGGGGATGTCGACTTCCCTGAAGGAGGAGAAGTCGATGCCGTGGCTGCGGCTTCGGTGGAAGACATGCTAGTCGATGATGGAGAGGAGAGGGATATTGTCGGAGAGGAAGTTGAGAATCCTGTCGAAACCGAAGAGGAGTATGAGAGGGACATAGGGTTGTTCCAAGGGTCGGATGGTACGGTGGAAAACGATGTGGTGACCGAAAACCTGCTTACAAGCTCAGAAGCCAAATTCGACGATCCTTCATTCATCGACGGCTCAATCCCCTCCGACAGCGTGAATGACACTCCGCCAGGGTCTGGAGCTTCAACGCCACTTCTTGACCCCATTCCAGAAATCGACGAGGGCTTCGTCGATGGAGTCAACACTCCTGATGGATCGGAAGAGCAGGATTTGACGTCTTCGGAATTCGACCGCAAACTACAAGAAGGCATTCTTTTCGATGGCAAGGAAGTGGATTCCGAGAAAGCCGCCAGGAAGATGGCAAAGCTTGATCTGAAACTGGGACTGATGAAGGAGCAGAAGCAGGGTACAAGGCCTGATGAGGGATATGGGTCGGAGCGAGGTAAGGGTTTCGTGCTTTAGCTTGTATCGTAAGTATGTATTGATGTTCTAGATGATCCCCTTGACGTTTCGGAGTCAGATTCAATCGATGAGCTCACTCCGCCAGTCTCGGCTATTCCCAGTCCTCTGGCCTCAGACTCAAGTCTCGAGGCAGAGGATCTATTCCGACCTGCAGATACCGATCGACAGGTCTTCGACAACTCAGCAGTGAAAAGAGTCATCGCTCGACTGCTGTTCCCAGATGACGAAATTGAAGGGAACGATGTTGCCGCTTTACCAGCGGCGAGGCTTGTCGAAGCGGCCAAATCGGCCGTGAAAGACGGACGTATTGAAGCGATACAGAGAGCCAGACTTGAGTCTGGAGCTCATCAAGCCGATGATACGGACAAGAACGTCGATGATTTGTATCTCGACAAACTCCTCGAAGTCTCCGCCGGACTGGTCCTGAGCGTGAGATCTGATCCGTGAGTTACCATTCTGGCGATTATGACCGCTGACGGTCAGACCGAATTCCGATGAAATAACCCAGAAGATCAGGGAGAGGATGCAGGGAGGTGATTAGACGGGAGAGGCAGAGTGGTCTGCGAGAGATGGCTGGTCGTGTGTGACGGGGCTCGTGTTCAAATCAAGGAGAGAACGTCTCAGTGTCGGAAGGCCTCCGAACGGGTAAGGTGGATACGTCTTGTTGATAATTCTCATTCTGTGTATTGTATCGCCTCAGTCACATGTACAGGCAGTGACCATGTCCGAAGCATTCATTACCGATTCTCGCCACATACTGTCAGAGGGATCCATGATTCCACGTCGCTCCCTCGCTCTCGAGGTATCACAAAGGTTCTTCATCATAAGCGTCATATCCCTGATCATCGAGATCCTTTCAGTGGGACTCCCCAAGATATATGACCTACAGCTTTAGAACAGCACCGACTTTTCCCCTTCTTTGACTTACATACTGCTCAATCCAACATGGACACACTCACTCCTATTCAATCCCTCCCAGGAATGAGCAAATTACTCAGTGTTTCACTGGATACTAGCATCAAGGATCGTATCGCTAGTGGAATGGATACACCGTATCCGACGAAGAAAGACCTCGAGGCAGTGATGTCGCCGCCGCTCCCTGTCAATGACTCTTTCGAGACTTCCACTCCTGACATCGAATCACCCCCGATCTTGAATACCTCAGCCTCGCAAGCTCCATTTGATGGGTCGATTAACACCATGAATCCTGTCGATTCGCCGGGATTACCACATCACAAAGCGATTCAGAGACTCCTCGGTATCGAGAATCCAGGCTCCCCGCTTGCCTCGCCACCGATCACAGCAGCAGACTCCATAGCGCCTCCCAATACTGACGAACTTGTCGAACCTACGACGAGGCATCCCGGACCACTCATCGATCCGAGGGACTTATTCTCGTCAGGTCAGTATTCACAATCTGAGTTGTACTGACGGCCAGATTCCATGTCAGACATCGACGAAACCCCTGATGGGGTGTTCAGCCCCCCGCTCTCGGACTCGGGATCTCCTATCACTCTAGAAAGTGACTATGAACACGACTATTTCGGCGATGTCTCCCGATTGAGAGACACCAATGATAAGCGAACGGAAAATGACCTCTCCGATGTATCCAGCTTGAGGTCACTCGATACAATTCATCCTGGAAGTGACCTTTCTCTACCTCTCGACGACGAAGGTCAGTCCGATATGCCGAGCCCTCCTATTTCACCTTCTGGCAATTCCATTCATCTGGATGACTTAGATCTCGAGGTCGACCCATCGGCTCCTGCGGCTTCTTCAAGTGAGTGTATATCGGTTCCGTGAGCTGATGGTCAGGGGCGAGCTCATTTCTTTTTGCTCGAGGTGGCCGAGGATGGTACTGCATCAATGAGAATGAGCCAGCTGAGTATATCATCGCAAGAGGCCGACAATCTAGTCTTGACAACTTGAAATGTAACGGATCAGGGGTGCGGTAATTCGAGTTAAAGGAAGCATGTTTCCATGTGTACATTCGTGTTGAAGTCGTGACATGTCGTTATATCTTATCTCAATGTACAGCTATATCTCGGATCATCCCTAGTCCTCTAGTGGTTGTTCTTGTTCACTTCTTCGGATTCGCCGGTGTAGTCGAGATACTTCCCTGCCTCGACCCGGATGCGGGTACAGTGGGGACATCATGGTCGTTCATTAGATCCTGTATCGTTCCTTCCATATTATCGATACGGGTAGACATCTCATTCACTGTATATCAGCCCTGAATTCACTCAGTCTCGGTATTCAACATACTCTTGGATCTGATCGTTAGCTTCAACCTGAATGAGAAGCGCGATAGCTTACAAGACTTGTTCACTCATTTCATCAAAGCGCGTCTCCAACTGCGATAAAAGCGTGTCGACCTATCATCAGCTCAAATTCCTCCACCCAAAAGATTGATTCTGAGAATGCCAGTGAGGTATTGAGAGGGTTTACTAGACGTACAAATCCACATAATTCCCCAGGACTAACAACATCCTTTACACCCCCACCACTCCCGACTTTCGTATTCTTAGGCGATCCGGGTGTCTTTACCGTAGATAATCGTTTAGTCTGGTTCATAGTAGGTGTCCCAGTTGGTGTTAAGCTCGTATTGGACTTCGATGCCATTGTTTCGTTCTAAAGTAAGAAATAAAGGTAGAGATAGAGATGACCGGACGATTGTTGACGCGATTTCATGACCTATGATCAAGATTAGGCGTTTTTGTGATTTTGCTATTTGTTTCGTTTACTGTACATCGCATCTACTACGTTTCTTGGCATTGTCTACTTCCGAATTCGCCTGCATACTCAAGAGCTGAGGCTGGCTTGGTAGGATCATAGAGATGTCACGATTTATCCCGGAAACACCCAATCTTCTGATATATATCGGAGCGATATTACGTCCCAAAACGCTAAGACCGCATTTAAGGGTACCAAGTGAGTGGTCCTCCTTCTCCTGGAGACGTAGAAGATATCTGATAGAGGCTAATGGTAGATATAAACAATGTCGACTTCAATGCATTGAAGAAAGCAGGATATAACGCTGTGGTGATTGATAAAGATAATTGTCTAGTAAGCCCATTTTTCCTTATGTGAGGTAGCTAATGACAGACAATACCAGAAACGGATACTGTGCATCCCACACTCACTGTATGTCTGTCCCATGAACTTTGGCCTGAGCTGACAGAATAGAGAGCTTGGTCCGACTTGAAAAAGACATTTCCTGGTAGGGTTCTAGTGGTCTCGAATTCCGCTGGATTATTATCGAAAGATCCAGGAGCTATTGCCGTATGTCCCTCTTGTCCTTCTCTCCAATATCTCTTCATACATGGGTCTTGATCGCCATGTATCGCTGCCAAATCTCTACTCCCTCAGTCAGCTGAGTATCCAGGCAGAATCCGTTTCCCTTTCACTCCAAGCTCCAATCCTTATTCACCCACGCGCAAAACCAGGTTGTTCCAAAACAGTCCTCTCATACTTCAACGGTACCCTAGGTCAACCAACAACATTACGTGGTCAACTCCGTTCTCAAGCTACTAAACTCAGAGAAGAAGAGGAGGGAGATGAGGATATAGTAGTTTCTAAATGGAAGGATGAGATTCAAGGACCTATTCTTGGTCCTCTTGTGGATAAGGATGGGAAGGTGATAGATCAGGAGGAGAAGCGTATGGGAAATGAGGAAGAGGGGAAAGACCATGAATTGGGAGGAAGGATGAGGGAGAGACAAATTAGTGGAGAGAGTCATTCGGAGTCGTCCTCGTCCATGACGCCAACGGCAACGCGAGCATCGCCTGCAACTACAACTACCTCGGAATGCAATGTATCTCCAGCGATCTCTACGAATACCATGGCCGAGCCGAAGATTCTTGTAATTGGCGATAGGATGTTCACCGATACCCTCTTAGCTAATCGTCTTGCGAAATTCCTTCCGACACCTTCCCCCTCACTGTCCTCGTCTCGATCCGATCCTTCGCCAACCAATCTCACAACACCAATTCCATCAGTCCTATCAATACATACCACGCTCTTACTACAACCCTCCGATGTCCGTTTCCTACGCTGGATAGAAGAAACACTCACACGTTCTCGAGTCCGAGAAGGTCCAATAGATTGGGCTAGGTACACAATCACAATCCCTACACCCATACTACCACCGGCATTAACTTGGAAAGAAAAGATGAACCCATTCCGCGATACTCCACCTCTTACATGGAGTCCAAAGACTTGGCGGCCTAAACCATTATTAGCTGGTACTGGAGCTGGTCTTGTCTTCTTAGGGAGAAAGCTAGGTCAGGGATTATATTACCTAGGAGGAAGGATTTGGGAAGGTGAAGTTGAAGTTGCTAAAGCTATGGCTGCTCGTGCAGAGGTTGCTCAGGCAGAGAGGAAAGTCATGGAAGTTAAAGAAGGGGTAGCTACCGCGGTACATGATGTTGGGCATAAAGCATAAAGCGTGAAGCAAAGGCACAAAGCATCAAGCATAGAATAAATTATATAGCATAGATATAATCACGTATGAGTAATATCCACAGCTCCTATTCTTTTTGCTAATGCGTCGATATCCTCTACCTCCCCACCTTCAGCATCATCATATGCCCCATCTGCCCATTCTGCTGGTTTAGGTACATTCCCCCAATCTACCAAACCCAAGAATCGTTCCATTTGATCAACCTCTCCATCTTCCCCCTCGTTCCCCTTTCGCAATTGATTCCCGCTGGATCTAGACCGATCACCATCTAGAGATATCATTATTTGTCCTCTACTTCCAGTATGAGGAGGAGTATGTGAAATAACCTACCCATCAGCCTCTAGCTCTAATAAGGCCGGAACCTAGCACCAGGTCCACCACCCGAATGGAAATCACTCCTCACCCTTCCAGCCTCTCCATTTTGTTCACCATTCATCTCCTGATCTTCGTCCTCTTCTTCTTCATCCCATTCCTCATCGTCTTCTTCTCCTGGAGGGAAGAATGGGAAAGATGACGTTTCGCCAGAAGGGAGTAGAGAATCGTGTAGTGCTGAACAATCTGATAGAGCTTCAAAGAGGGGTGATACTGTTTATCAGCTCCGTTTGGTTGTTGCTTTGTTTCCCTCTCATTCTCACGATCTCTCTTGTCTTCGAGTCTCGAGGCAGCATCTTACAATGGACAAGCAGGACATCGACGTACATTTGTTATCCTGTATGAAAACCCTCAATTCCCTCATTTCCCCATATTCATCCTCGTCCCCTCCTCCTGCTCCCGAGGCAGATGAAGTGGAATCATCGATCTGGCAATACAAATGAGCCTCCAATTCCGCCGAAGCAGGAGTAAGAGCATGGAGGGTAAGGGATTGATAATTTAATTTAAACCCAGTCCCGGTGCCAATGCTGGTCGAGGGGATGAAAACGACTTCCCTATTCCGTCAGCTCACTTCAATCTCTATGAAGGGTTAGATAGAGGGACATACTGTTCCGTTACCCAGAACCTGCCCCCTACCCGTCCCTCGTATGAGACTGAGCCGGAGGAAGATCCACCCTCGGATTCTGATTGCGTTAATGTGATTTCGACATTATCTTCAAATCGCAGAACTGGGGGTATATCCCCGAATGATTGTGGTGTGGAGGATGTTAGGGATGTATGTTCTTCCCGCGATACTGTCGTGGGTGGTGTTGATGTTGACTCGAGGCCCATGGTTGATTTATAGAGATAGGTATTGTAGTAGGTGGAATTATCAAAATCTCGACTAAACCAAAGACGCGACAAATGCGAATGTTCCTGGAAACCGAGCGACCCCGCCTGTGCTTCATGTAGTCCGACCCGGAAAAATGAGTGAGACGTCCACATCGACGTCCCCTTGCAGGCCGGACAGTTTATCGCATATATTCATTCTTTCTCTATTATATCACCACGTACGCACCCACCTCACCACTACCAACACCTCCACCCTCACCTAAACTACCCACATCTCCAATAGTCCCCTACCTCCTGACTTCAGCCTGAGCAGCAGCAGGTCCCCTTGCGGCAGGCACAGGTTGTTGAGGAACAAGGTTTCCTCCTCCCCAACTAGCAATAAACCTCTTTGCCATTCCGTAATACTGCTGTACAGCTCCTCCTTGACGTGCTGCGAATCCATCAGTTCGAGCAGTAATAGAATCGACTGCCTCTCGGACAAAAGGCGAGGCGTGATATCGGAGTCGAAGGAGATGAGCTAGGAAAAGGGGAGTGATCATTGATGATCGGAATCTGTACATTAGCTCCCTGTCTCTTGTAACGACGCCTGAATTGGTGTAAGACATACGTTAGAGCACCTAAGATACTTCGAGCTAGAATTGCCATTTCTGCATATGCAACGAATCGCATTGCTGAATCGTAATTTCCCTTGACCCAGAGATGGATCCCTTTACTGAGTTTCTCAAGTAATGCGGGAGGAGGTCGCTGAGGAGCGGGTTGGCCAGGTTGGGCTTGAGGTGGGGGGCTGGCTATAAGCTTGAATTTCCGTGAGGAAGAGTTATAGCTTACGGGATAAACTTGGGTAGGATGTTGGTTCGGATGAAAGTGAGGGAATGGAATAAGGAGAAAGTAGCGAATGGGATAATGGATACTGTTCATTTAGCTTCGTTGTTGCCAAGCAGGTTCAATCAAGCTCACGATTTAGGGGCTTGGTAATGAACCTATATATCAGTCACTATTCTCCACATCAAGAACCTCGTTGGCTCGCAAGTTCGGTACTCACCACCAGAAAGCCAATAAGGCATATTGAACATTTTCATCTACAAATGCTTTCCTAATAAATGCAACATCCGCCCTAGGAGTTCCATATGCTTTGTAACATACAATAGCATATGAAACGAGTGTACCGGTATAGAGGAGTTTGTAGATCGTCAAGGGGATTGAACGGAATAAGACAGTTCGGAAAATGATGAATGCTGGTATCATCAGCTCGGAGCGAAGTGAGTGACGACGACCAGCGAGCTAGCCAGGGGTCCAAGAAGCAAGGATGTGGAAGAGGTAGAGAGGGACGTACATGAACATGCGACAGTGATGGCATGGCCTAGTGCCCAGATATAATGGAGGTCTAGGACTGCCATATTGCTTGATTATGAGTATAGAATCAACTGAATCTTCTGGAGAGACAGACAGCGGAATGAGCGATGACGCGCGCAGTATGTATGTATCGTAGTAGAGTAATTTAATTCCGCGGTAACCTCAATTGTGGCAGCTATGTGAGACTACACACATGCATAGCATCATACATCCTTCTTCCTTCTGACCATGACAACATCCACAGAACGCGTGTCATGACGCCGAGGAATCGATGCTGCTTCTTTCACTCTCTAGGTATATCGAACTCCGATATGTCGCTCAAGCCGAAGACAAAGACATCAAAGGATGCAGAATACCTCGCCAATACTCAATGCTGACCCCCTATCCACAACCCATCCTTTGGCGCTATGACAATATACAACGCCCAGCACAATAAGACATGAAAACAGAGGCACAGGAACAACTCACACGTCATGACTATTGCTGATCCCCCTCATATCGCTCTGATTTCAACGATAACAACACCCTCTACCTCATGTTTCATCCCCCTCTTCGGCTCTCTTGACGTCACTTGACACCCTCCTTTGAGTATCTCATTCGAGACAATACAGTCATGATGATGACGTCGGGGGTGAGTGTAATATGCACGGTCGTTGAAGGTGAGGTGAAAAACTGATAAAAGGTGAATGAAAAAAAAGCCTTCTTATTTCTCTTCTCTTCTTTACTCCTCTTTCATACCTCGTTCCTCTTCATATTACTTTGACGACTTTTACGACATAACGACAAGACAAAGACAAGATGGCATACCGAACTAGGAACTCTAGCATGATGCTAGGTCTCGCTGCTTTCTTCGTCCTCGTAAGTGTCACCCAATCCTCCTTACCATGTCCCGATTTGGAGAAGGAAAGGAAAGGAAGCTGACGATAGATCGCCACTCTGTTCTTCTGGCTCTCTGCTTTCTCTACACCATTCATCAAGTCAATCTACTATCTCGAAACCAGGGCTAACGATGTTCGAGTACGTCTTCTATCCTTGTCCCTTCCCCTCTAGTATAATCAGAATCAGTGCTATTCTAACGTCAGTTCGGTAACTTTGGATGGTGTCTCGCAAACGACCTCAACTGTCATCAATCCGTTGGGTAAGCTCGCGAAATTCCAACCCCATGGATCGTATGAGCTGATCCTCAGGTACAACTGGCGACCTCAGATCCCTTCTGGTAATGGTCCAACCGGTGCTCATATCCTCGTAGCACTAACCGCTGCATTCGGTACACTCGCATTCTTCTCGCTCCTCCATTC
>Ga0265797_10007579_pt1 | contig 14781 bp, 13 predicted proteins | sample P2T30metagenome_FD_192433 | JGI IMG/M metagenome (GOLD analysis project Ga0265797, IMG submission 192433) | Plant litter microbial communities from East Loma Ridge, Irvine, California - P2 T30 | ecosystem: Environmental > Terrestrial > Plant litter > Unclassified | place: USA: California... | reverse complement strand
GACATCCGATAACTTACAACCACTATTTCACAGAAACTATCCAAAACGTGAGAACCAAAAGAATGGAAGATGATCTGACACAGAAGCTCCGCAACTTTCTCCACCTCCGTGATGGCGAAGTTCTAGAAGAACTGAACTTTACGAAGCTGAAGAAGTCGAGTTTGATTTCTGCGCTTTCAACAAAGAATGAAGTTGACATGGATCGATACGCTTGTGGGGAAGCGGTCGACTGTATGCTTGCATTCTACAAGGTAAGCTCTGTTTTCCTCGTGCGACCCGCTTCTAGACGCTAATGTCACCATAGGTTGCAATGAAGAATGTTGTCGACAACGTCGCCACCCAGTGCTGGGAGGACCTTTTGATCAAACCACTTCCTGACATCCTGACTCCTACGATAATCATTGAGATGGAAGCAGTGGAGATCGACAAAATCGCGAAAGAACCAACGATCAATACAGATCAGCGAGACTCCTTGGCAAGAACAATACAGATACTTGAGTCAGGCTTGGAGACATGCAGGAAACATGTGAACTTTCGTTTTTCCAGTAAGTGACATACTGCCTAGCATCACTCAGTCGCCTATGTTCTTTTGCCAACGAAAGCAGGAAAAGGTCATGGCTACATTAAAGAGCTCGAGAGGACCCAAGAAGAAGCGTCATTCGAGCCCAAGGACGTTGGAGATCCTACCTCAACCCATGGAACGAAGGACATTCTCCAGGACCAGCCGCCGATTCTTGTGGAGCCAACAGCGAAACATCTGCCACCGCCACCAGCGATTGGGGAACCAGCAACGGACGAGATTCTGCCCCCTGTGGTTGACAAAGACCCTGTCATCGGCAATGGTAGTGAATTCCAGACCGTGCAGATCTTGGATGCACCGCAAGTTCTTCCGAAGAAGAAGAAGAAAGCCAAAGGAGTAGAGTAGGATAGTTGCCAACGTATCAGAGATTTTCGTGCTTCGATGCGTCGAACAGCTATCCACGAGCATCGATCATTTCCTGAGTAAGTACACTGGTAGTATTTATTGGAGCCAGGGCCGTTTGCCACGAGCTGTCTACCGTCATCTAGATCTGAATATGCGTCCTTTGTCGTCAATGGCTGCAACAACTCGTCAATACAGACGCCGGGCGGAATACAAAGTGTTCCGACGAAGAAGAAAAAGGCCAAAACCGGAGAGTAGCAACTGCAGTATCACAAATCACTGGATCTTGGTACTTAGGTTTCGTATCCTCAATCTCCAAAGGTCCATAAAGCAAACTCAGTACACCGTTTGATCGACTCTTCCATAGCTGATCTTCCAATTCTTCCAATAAGTCCCAGACGACCTTTGCAAATGGCTCACTAGTGACCGCACAACTGACCGCTTCCTTCTTTACTGTGACGTGACCCTCGTCTGACCCCCGACCCCCCTCTTTCGCCGCGGTGTTAGGGCAATGGAAGAACAATCAGTTCGAGATTACGTGAAGCAGAGGGATAGGGTATCATTGTACGAGAAGTGCAAGACAACTGTTGAGTGGAAAGCGCAAATTACACGTTCGTAAGCGTGACCGTCGCGTTGTTGCCACTTTGACCATCGATTCTGACGCAAAATCCAGAGCATACAGAGTTGGAGTACACGATACGAGCAAGAGTCTGACGAGATCCATGGCTTCTATAAAAAAACATTCGTACATGGCAGTCCAACACAACCGCAGCTACATGATAATCGCAGAATCCGGGCTTCTCTCCTGCATCAATGCCATCATCGTTTGACGCACAATCGCTTCTTGTAAGGGAGCATAGTCTGCGGCTAGCTGCATGGCCTCAGTCTGCTTGATATGCGCTATCACGGAGTCGAACAGGGTTCCGCTTTTTTTCATCAGCTTCTTCCAGCTGGAAATGTCAGCCTTTATTCAAATCAGGGACGACAAGACACTCACTAAGATTCTGGAAGATAGCAACCCAAAACTAAGCAGATACCCGTTCCCAACGCCTTTTCCATGTTTCTGTAACGGCTGCCATGGTCTAGCATAGCCTTGACCGTCTTCTCAATTTCCATCGGGGGGAGTTCCATCGTTGCATTCATTACCACTGTTTGAGCAAGGTCGGCTGCTGTCGGCATACCCGTCCTCCTTTGAAGCTCCACCAGAACGATGCAAGTGATACGTTGTGCCATGCGAGACTAAGCGTCATCACATTTGGCGTTGATGTAGAACTTGATCAGTTCACCAGCACCAGCGGTGCACTGGACGGCATGACCGGGCGGCTTCCAGAACGACAGGGGCGATTTCGTCCATTGAATGCCGTTTTTTAGGAGGACCCAGCGAGTTGTCGTGTCCGGCCCTGCGTAAGTGGAGAAGTTCTCGATACGAGAATTGTCGCGGGCTCCACGTTTGTGTATTCTGTAATCTGAGGATTTAGAACATGTTTTCTTGTCTTGCTGCATGGTGTACAAGACACCAAGAATCTCGTCAAGTGCCCCCCCGTCACACTGTTGACTGAGTTAGCACCCATGAAAGATGAATCGAATGCGTGTTAAGTCACCTTCTGGAGAGCAGAGATGAGTTCCTGAGGAGTCATTTGCGGCGTGGAATAAAGCTTGATGGATTTCGGCTTTGTCAATGATGTGGTTTTAGTGTGAGAAGAAGGGCGGTCGGTTGTTCCAGTTGGTGAGCTCTTGCTCACCGCCATATGAGTCATTTGAGAATGTGGGCTCGTTCCGACAGCGGCTGCAAGGATCAAGCTCTGAGATATAAGCTGTTGCATGCAGGTTCAGGTGCATACCACATGTATCTGGCTTACCAGTTGTAGCGCTAAAACGCTGCACAGCTCCAGCAATGCCCTTTCGCAAAACGCTGGTACCTCCACTTACTATGTCAGATTCTTACACGCATCGCACTACTGCAATGCTGCTTTCCAACTTGCAGTGGTAATCAAGATCTGTTGAGTAAAAGCAAGCTATCAATGTATGAGTAAGCGTTACGAAGCGCATGGGTGTCTGGATTTCCCAAGACTCAGCTTAGTAACAATTAGAGTTTCGTCTGTTATCGTTTCGAAAGGCATCTTCCTGCCCACATGCCGAATTTTCATCACTGGTCTCTAAGCATCGGTTAGATATAAGAGAACTCTACGGCCATCACTTGAGGCAAGGGTTCTATCAGCCATATCGAGAAGAAATCCAGAAAAAATTCACAAGTCACGAACTATTTTGCAGCCATGACCTTGCCTTTCGAATTCCAGACCACAGGATCGTTTCATCTTTCTGATGATGGCTTGTCGGATGATTCGAACTTCGAACACCTTAACTCAGAGCACATTGCGCAGGTCTCAGAAGAGCAAAACCTTTACTGGCTCGGGAGACTGGTGCTGGCTTCTCGCCTCGCAAGAACCGTCGTTCGCTTATCTACAGCCAATGCTACGTCAGACGACCTGGACGTAAGTCAAACATAATAATCCGGAACTAAGGTCTATAGTCACTGATGTCGTAATCATCCAGATGGAACTCCTTCGACGCAAGACCAGCATCCCTTATTCTGCGCGACTTGCACTGGTCAACAGCGTGAGAAACGACGCAGACAGTAATGCCGAACACATGACCCGAATCTCGGAATTTCACGCCTATTGTGTTACCATAGGAAGGTTGACACTTTCTGGTAGCCAGACAGGCGAGAGAGACTTGGAAATGTTGATCGGAGGCGGAATCAGCTCGACCGAACGTGACACGATTCCAACCAACGAATCGACCGCTGCGAGGGGCGATCAACTTCCTGGTCATCATCAAGCTGTGGCCCCCTCCAATTTGAACATCGCATCTGACATGCAGGTGGCGCATTACAGCATGGCACTCAAGGAGTATGGGGACAAGGTTGGAAGAGAGCCACGCTACGTTGTCGAGCGGTCTCCAACTCACCCATCTTTTTTTGCGGCTCGCGTAGATATGAATGGATCGCAATATGAGGGAATGGCTCGAACGAAAAAGCAGGCGCAGCATTTGGCGAGTAGGGCGGCTTGTCAGGCGATTGGGATTGCAGTGTGAGACTCCGATGGCTCTATACAGAATGTACCGATTTCTTCCCATTGATCGATCGATTGATCCATGGATGCTACTTGTACGATCCACCGGTCCAGCATCATTTTCAACCCTATGACTCCACGGATGCAAGTGGTGCGTGAGTTGATGCTTTGCGTACGCATGTCGGGCGGGATCTCTGTGCAGTGTATGTCGAGAGGATAGCGTGGGGCTCGCCCAATTGCTCAGCTACATAAGGTCTTACTAAGTCCAAGGATGGTACCCGCTCATCCCCATCCTGCTTCCTTTTTGTCGGTCATTCTACGTAATGGCAGAACCTGAAAGACCACATGTTATTGCCCAAGACCTCGATACAGTTGCGTCAGACCTCTACGACAGCCTCTTTCTGCAAAGTCTCCTCCAGCATGCATCAAGGTCACATTCGGAGAGCGCACACGGCGCAGACGCCAGGGTTGATGAGAGATCAGATTGGCATCGCTTCTTGGACGGCCTCTGCTTCTTGTGCGACTTCAAACGTGCAGGAAGAAGTGTTGTCTCTATCGGTGTTGAGCAAGACACTGGCGGCGCCATCTTTTGGATTACCACTACGGAATTCTATCAAAAAAGTACAGAATGCCATTTGAGAGAGATTTTGCATCTTTTGACAAAACATTCTGATGAGTTCTCGAGTGGAGACCTCACTGTGGCCGAGATCACTCGTCATTCAGCAGAGAGGAGCAAAGATCGAATATCGGATTACACGAAGAGGCTTGAACGACTTGTCTCCGATGAGAAATTGAAATATGGAGGCAGCGTGCAGTGCGACGGTAAGTTGTGCCCTTATTGACTATTTCTTTGCGGGATATCTTCTGACTCGAACGAAGGTGCCGTGATTCTGTCTGGGATCGAAGCCGTATTAGCCGAGAAAGAGTGCCTCATCAGCCTTTGTGAGGATGCATACAACTTTCGACATTCTTCCACGTACGCATTGCTGAAGAAACCGACCGAGAGCCCCACAGATGACTTTCGGACTTCTGCGAGACACTTAGTGGCACGCCTGGGTCACTGGAAGAAGACCGCAACGTCGACTGTTCTACACACGCCGGCTTTCCTCCCGATCATACGCAACGCGATCGTGCGATCGGTACAGCCTCCAATGCTCGAAACGACTCGATTGAGATTGGATGAAAATCTACAACACTTGATCTTGAGGGTCTTTCCGACATTCAGAGGATCTACCATGTGCGACTCTTTACTCGAAAGAGTCCAAAAAGCCGACTCTTTGATTCACTGGTTGCGTTCTGCCATTGCGAATACCAAGCTGAAGACTAAGCTACACGCCGAAGTCACCATGTTGGAATATTTCCATCTCAAAAGCATGCAATTCTTTGATGACGACAAATACATCGCATGCAGCAAAGCTTCCTGCCACTGTTGCGCCTTGTACTTCATGTACCATCTTTTGCAGACACAGAAGCGACCTTGCCATGGAAATGTTTGGGTGCAGTGGACTGTTCCGTTTTGGACTGGAGGTGTGCCAATCAACAATCTTAACATGGCGATTTTGAGGCGGATGACAAATACGACAAGAGAAATGTCTCATGCATCACTTCTGAATGGTTTTTGTCCTCGCGAAAGGTTCGAGTCTACGATCGGCGTCACGACGGTAAAGATGGGGAGTGCACGTCCAAGTCTTGACCAGCATCGGACTAATTGAACATTTGGGGCCATTTTGCTTACCTTGAACGGCACCAAAGCGTTTACGATCTATTCTGATGACATGAACATGTTTGCTCTCATCTAGGGCCATTTCGTACAAGAAAAGAACAAAGTGCAGATTCGATAGTACACCATCACCTTGAGGGAATGTGGATGTGATTGACTGGCTGGGTTATGAGTTCAACCATGTGGCTATTGATGAGCTGAGGGTTTCCAGCTAGGTATTTCTGCTGCAGTTGTTCGCTCCTGGATAGATCCAAAAGAATCAAGCAGGCCGCTAGAGCTGGATCCGCACAGATTCGCTCCATCGAAAATCGGAACGAAGTTAGATGTTCTAAATCCATTGACAGAACGGGTATGTACGTTTCGCCATCCCAATGGCTTACGTCCATGGTCTTGAGAGTCTCAACAAGGAGATTTCCAACCGTAGGTTTTTCCGAGATTATGACACCCGCTGTTCAAAGCTCGACAGACTTGGGCAGCGTATGAGAGAAACATTTGCTAAGGTTCTCAAACACAAAACCTGATGGACTGAAGCGGCAAGCGCTGTGCCTTGAGACATTACAGCGCGTGTGTGTAAGAGTGGCACAATCATAGCATAACCCCCAGCGCAGAAAGCGTTTGAATTTACACATGTGAGCATGGGGATTGTCGGTGATACTCGTGAGTGCTCAGTTCGACGGTTTTCGTTTCAACATCGGAAATGAGTCTAGCAAGCTTGTGGTGTCCTAAATCTTTTGCAGAGAAGTCGGGCGACTATTCTTACTTTGAGCGAACTTTGCTCACGTATACTCACGCCAAAGTAAAGTCATTGAGAGTGGTGCAGTAACAGCTCGGAGTACCTGTCGTCTACACTGGCACACAGAATGATAGCACACGTAAGTTATCTAGAAAAGGTAGGCGCGATCGCCCATTGCAATTTTGTGCGAGGCCGTAAGGGATCTTTCCTTCTTCGCCAGCACAAGCGACAAGTCAGTGATACGCTAAACTGATATGCGGCGTTTTAGCGCAGACCCTTATCCCAAGGCTACTCTGTTACCTCATGCACCGTGTCACGCACTCATATCCGCATCCCATAGCAACTTGATGTACAGAGAAAGTGTTTAAGTAGTATGTCTAACCTGGGGACGCAGATGAGATAAGTCAGTTCATGATGACGCTTCAATATGCAGTCCTTTCGAAGCAGGTATAGTCCCAACTCGTGTCCGTTGGTATTGCCTCGGCGATCTACAAGCTTGTCGTCGTCGTTGACGTTGTGGTGATATATTCAGAGGTATAAAGGAGGACTCGATTCACCCCCCTGAACGAATACCTACTGTTTTCACCAAAATCACCAAACAACAGCAGCCAATCACCAGAACAGCAATCGACAACATGCCGAGTGATAGCAATAAAACCGCAGCGCCCATGTCGGGTGATGCAGCGTCTCGTATCCAGTCCGCAAACGTAAGTCAAAAGCCTCGACTCTTATATCTGCGAAGCTGATCTTTGCAGTCAGGACCAGGCGGAAATTCTGGCTTCGCCTCGCGTGCCCAATCTGCTGCTGCGACCAATGCTAGTTCGGGTCGCGTGAGCCAGACCGGGAGCGCCAGTGGACCCAAGGGGAGTGAGGGCGGCAACAGCGGAAAGAAATAAGGCGGAGAGACGTGCGGGGGTGTAGGTGGAGGATATCTCTTCTGTCAACTCATCTATAGGTGGCCATACTTGGGCCTTCTTGAGCATCAAGTGTTGAATCACCTTTTTGCTCGTCCGATCATTTAACGTTATCTCGAGATACAAAGAGTATAGGCACGAGTCTGGTTGTTGAGACTCGGATTCCACCTACCACACAGAGAGTTTTCCAAGTAAAAGCCCTCATTGACTTCTATGTAATTGCCCAAATGAATTGAAGGTGCGTCCGAAGAGCCAAAATGTCAGATCGAGGTCTATACAGATGAGGCAAGGAAGGTAGTCATAGCCGTCTTGTGACAGTCTTTACTAGTAAGGTATAATGCTGGACCAACCTCAACGGTAGATCTTTTCTGTGAGGTCGTGTCATAAGTGCAGATTTGTGTGAGACTAACTTCCAGAATACTGAATTATGCGTACGTTTGACTGTGATTGGCTTCTTAGGGCACCATGCTTTGCACGCCTCGGAGGCATATAAACCGATCGTTCATCCTCATTTTGTGTCAAGCTTCACTTGCAATCAAGCTTGTCATCGTTCACCTCCACACTACTACCCGAAATGTCGAAAAAGAAGAACAAGTCACGAAACCCTTGGTCCCTCCATCCATCTCGCCATAGAGATGTATTGCGTCTATTGCAAGAAAGCGGCCTCTCGTTCGACTTTTACGACATCGACGATCCTTTCAAAAGCACTAAAGAATATGACACCAACGTCATGGGCCGATTTACTTGCTGGAATACTCGGTGCATTTCAAAAGGATGGTCGAGCAAGATGATACCGGTGACAATACGGTTATACCACAATTCGAGGTACAATGTCAGAGTGTACAATCAGCGGTGTCAAGAGTGCGGAAGAGCGAGCCGGCCAAGATTGGATGACTCTTACGCCGAGAGAGTCGTGTACCGGCTGGAGAAGTGGTCCGGGTTGGAAGTTGAACCCCCTTTCTTCTCGGGCGAACACAACGGACCACATTTGACGGCATTTTGCGAGGGCTGCAGAACTGGGCGATGCAACGGCGGAACAGCGAGTGGATAGTAGCTAGTCTTTGTACGGCGCTTTTACGAGATTCCGCTCGACAGTTTCGACGTTGGCTTGAGACTGCAGGACCGGATTATGATAACGCTTACACCTCGTCCGCCTCATGTACGGCCTACAGCAGACGCAGAAGAATGGAGATGGGAAGGAGATACCCTGGAAAGTCGGGTAACGTGTTTGAGAAAGGCTGTGAGTGATCCTCGGATGCGAGCTTGTTCAATAAGCACAAACAATGAAGATGAGAAGTCGATGATACAGCTCACAATTCATGCCTTGTTCGTGGAAATTGTAATTTAATGCGTTCGCACCTAAAGTCTGACAAATGATCTACAAAGCGTAGAAGTGTGATTCACCACTGCAGCCTTCCTTCGCAAGAGATATTAGATAACGGAACTGCCTGGGAGTTCTGCGCTCCCACAGGCAACATTTTCCTTAATCACAATAGCTTCGGAACAGTGCCGTGCGAACATGTCGTTGTATCAAACGCGCGGGATGCTCGACGCTGGTTCAGGCAGCTGACGCCGAGTCATGAAAGCATATACCGTCACCACCGTATGATGCTCACCAGACTTCGCAGTCTTACAGGAAGAGCAGTGAGGTAGAGCAGGGAGCATGGCAACCAGGGTCTTGAATGCTGTCCTGCAGTGTCCTGCAAATGCCACACGACGAGAAGTGCGCTGTACGACAACGCAAGCCATCGAAGATCGATTGCACAATCGCAGCCACTTGCGAACATGTGTCCCGCGTTCTGCAGTGCGGGAAACTTTGGACCTCCTTGCCAGAGTAGTAATCGTCCCTTGAACCGATTCTGCTTGAGTACTCCAGGATACACTGTGATGTATACCACATACGTATACGCCCAGATTTAATGTACATGCTGCTTCGAGGCTAAGCCGAACCGTATATGACTGAATCACTTTACTAGGTTGTATTCTGTGCAGCCTTGTTTGGGGAACAGTAGGATTTATGGCCCACTGCAGCTTCAGATTGCGCATCCCCGCACGCTAAATTGCCGTACGGTGTTGAGAATCCATGCGCTTATGCATGCAGGCTTCCGTATCCTTGTACTAGACTACTTGTGAGCATCATGAGGAAAACATCATACGCGCTGCGTCTTCGAAGAGGCAAGAGCCGACAACCTACGTCGAGCTAAGGCATGGGCTGAATTCTGCGTAAGCTGTCTCGCATAATCATCTCGCTGTAACGTCCTAGGATCCGCTTCGAGCAAACCGTAAATAGTTACAGATGTCGCTTTACCTCAAGCTAGAAAAATGTTCAATCTGAGAAGTGATCTTGACCGCTTCCACTATTATTTCCACAATCGTTGCACTGGGTCGGCCCAACACACTAACAATCATGTCTTCTACTACTGATCAAGACCTTACGTGTGACATCATTCTGGTGACCGGAGAGGATCAAGTGCAAATCTCTGCATCGTCTCTCCTTCTCTGCTTGGCTTCAAAGCCATTTTCTAAGATGTTGGGCCCGAACTTCAAGGAGGGGCAGTCTGAAGATGGATCTACTGTGAAGGAGATACTACTACCAGCCGACAAGCCTTCTGCTATCAAGCTGATGTGCAACATCATTCACCACAGGATTCACGAAACCTCTCATACTCCGGCAGCCATTGAGATCCACGCTCTTGCGATAGTGTCTGATAAACACGATTGCATCCGAGCTACAGCCTTGGCAGCCAGAGCTTGGATCCATCCGACCTCCGCTCATGACACGAACGAGCTTGGACTTTTCTTGATCAGCGCTTCTATATTTGCGCTACCAGAAGCATTCTACAAGGTATCGACGTCGCTTGTCATCGACCATCAAGGCTCTTACAAAGTGCTTGAAGACGTACCGGGGTTCATCGAACGCCTTGGATGGGCGACTATACGTAAGTTGGCGTCTTCGACTCATCCAAGATGGTAAGCTAAAAACCGTTCTTAGTTCAATTGGAGGAGAAGCGTAACTCAGTTCGTCAAGAGATCAACAAAGAGTTGGTACTCAATTTGAATGGGGTTTCGTGCTCCTGGAAATGTGACTGGTCAGCTCAGCAGCTCAGGAGATGGTTCGAGCACTTACAGGCAGTTGATCTGCTTCCCGTTGAAGGTTCAGAGAGACTCTCGAATGTGGTTTCGAGAGCAGAGTGTTCGACTGTCCCAGATGCTGATGCTCAGTCTTCACAGTGCAATAGCGCACGCTACCATCGAGGGCCCGACACAGGCTCGCGAGAGCACAGCTTAGCCAGAGCTATGAACTCAAGCGGCTTATGTTTGAGTGAATAAATCCGGTTACTCCGCGTCTACCAGATATACAATTGCAGCGGGAGAGGCTGAAGATGCGGATGTACGCTTCCGGAAGAAAACGATAGCGGGCATGAACGACGCGTTGTTCGATAACGTTTCAGCGCATGAGCTATGTTATCCGAAGCGCATTCTGCGACGTGCGCGTCCGGATGATGCTAGTTCATTTTCTCTCTTATAAGCCATAGCACTGGTTACACAGGGAACACGTTGTGTAGCATGATTAACCAGTAGCGCCGGAGAGCACGGAATGTTTGCAGGCCTCGCGTATTTATGCAGCGGAATTTTTGGTAGAGCTGCTGCGCTCTTGCAACAACGCATACCTGTATCGTGCAGGGCTTTTCATCGTGATTAATTATGCAGCTTGGGGTGGGAAGGAACGCATATAGAAGAACGCATGCAGCGCGCACCGGTGAAGTTTTCGGCGAATGGGAATTCTTGCACTCTCCAACACATGGAAAAATGTGGAGCTAGGATCGCCATAGTCTCTCCGAGCTTGACGTTTGGAAGGCGCCACTTCGGCGGCATTTGGCTTACACTGCAGCTGTACAGCACCCCTCCATGTCGGGTGATGTACGTACAGCCAACCTAGCTGTATGCATTGTAACGTCACGTTTGTCCCCGCCCTATGTGATCCATACAACTTTATAAAGCTTAGACACGAGAGAGCGAGCTTTACCATGTGCAAAGCAGTTTCCCACCACAGACATGGCCACGTTGCCCTTGGGCTTCCAGAAATGGAAGGCATCGCTCTCGAAAGATCCTTATTACTACAAAATCTTCGACATCCAGGATACAGATCTCTGGAATGCATATTCTTCGATCCATACACTTGCACTTCGACCTTCGTATGCTTCGCGCGGAGCTCCTACAGAGAAACATCTACGACCTATCATCGATGCGGCTGATCGATCGACTGGCGCACTGGGCAGCTTGACATCCTCTGACGTCGAAAAACTTCAGAAACATGGTTCTTGTACACACAATAAGATCGTGGTACTGCTCTTGGAACCCACAAAACACTCTTAAAAACCAATACATGAGATCGGCTCCCTTCTCCGTTCGGCATCCAAAGGAATCCTGGACGAGCATAATACTGCGATAATCAACTGTCGCGCACTTATACCTAACGCATCATATAATGAAAGTTATGTGGATGGCAGCAAGTAAGTCACGACACTGAAACACTGTGACATTGGCTTATTCGAGCGTAAGAACAGGCGAATACAACTTCCGCGCCGTCAAAAAGTCCCTGAAAGCTTTGAACCCAGACGTTATGCTCGTGTGTCAATGCACTGTTGACAAAAGCGCTGGCACCTTCTTCTCCCATCTAACGAAACACAAGAGCAAGGCGGGAGACACAACACTCATGACATTCAATGGAAAAAAAGTCCACGTAGTTCATGCTTTCCATCCGAGTGTTCTGACGAAATATCGAAATGGAGATGTCGGGGATGACACAAAGACTGAACTGAACAAGGCCCTTCTCCTCTTTTGTTTCATGCTTGCAATCAATTTAACGGAGGACATTGATGTTGTTGGGGATGGTCTGGAGAAGCTTAGGGCTCTGATGAAACGAATATCATAGCGAAGAAGACTCTGAACTGTCCGCGCTCAAATGCGGGATCTCGGATGCGGCGCCCGGCAAAGTGTCCTCATCGACAACACTCGAACACTTGCGACGAAGCGACAAAGAGATAGAGATCGTTTGCAGTGTAGATCATTCAAAGTAACAAAGAGGATTCATTGCTAGTAGAGCATGCAAGATCAGTGGCCGATAGGCCTCAAAGAGCACGGACAAAGTCCCTAGAAGATCCACAATCTGCACGCTAGTGACTCTGTCGTCCAGAAGCGAGTACAATGTTGATACTTTTACTTTGACTGATCACCTGATTGTCTCTGTCAGGTTGCTCACGGTGAACGTACGAGCCGTCTCTAAAGAGTCACCTTGCTGGATCGATACTAATGCAACTCTCGCAGGTAACAAAATCGGGACGCGTAGATGATGACGCAAGTGACCGATCAATCGCAGCCCGATCACGCCAAGGCAGCTAGGGCACCTACGATTCCTGGTCGCATATTTCACAGCTTATGCATGTGGGAAGCGAGCCGTCGCAAACAAACCCAGTCTCTAATCCTGACCCCTCGACTCGTACGACTCATGATTGGAAGCTGTGGTTATGAATCTTACATCATATTGGAGATACCAACTACTCTGTTGCTCTTCTTGAGGTTGTCTGCATGTTATGGTTATTGGAGATTAAGAAGTGGCTTGCTTGGTTCTGAGGTCACGACCGGCCCTGCTCTCTAGAGATACCGAAAGGCCAGCTCATCGTGCATCCAGCGCATGTTGTCACGCTCGACTGGCCATGCAGCAGTCGAACGGTTGTTTATCACCTGCCTATTAGAGGGTCACATACGGTAGCGTGGACCTGTGGGTGAATCAAGCCGGGCGAGGCGCAGATAGTGGCTGCATGTCAGATGTGTCAAGCGAGGTAGTTCGTTGGCCGTCGTCAGCTCGAAGGTCTCTCAAATCGAGATTTGGCCCACCGAAATTCTATATACACACACAAACACACTCCACTATCATCATCGGATGCCTATCGCAGGATAAAACTTGTCACCTCGGTCATCTTGACTCCGTCTTCTCAACTTTGCCTGGCAGCCGAAAGCGAGTACATTTCATCGAAGATGGCAAACCCGAATCTTGCGTCAGTTATTGTTGGATGTCGTCATATTCAGGTAACTGACAAAGAAGTTGTAGGACGTTCTGTGGTGGAACCTTCGAGTTCGAGATTGGCAGTCATCGTTTCGCCGTTCACAAGCTCCTTATATCGAGGACCTCACCTACACTCTTCGCTCTCGTAGAGAACGGAATGCGAGAGTCACGAGAAAGATCCGCAAGGATACCCGACGTTAATCAAGAGACATTTGCTCGCTTCATGGAGTTCGTATACACAGGAGACTATAACTCGCCTCAACCCGAACCTGTTCAGCAAATTTCGACGAACATTCAAGCGTCCGATAACGACGAGCATAAGACGAGCGCTTGGGGAACGGCTGCCAAAACTCTACCCTACGTGCACCAAGCTCTAGCAGAGCCATACGAGGAGCCACTGCCAGAACCAGTCTCAGAGCCGCCAGAACCCGAGATCGATCCATGGAGGACATGTGCAAAGACCAAAAAAGACATGAAGAAGCAGAAGGCGATGGCAGAGGTCCAGGCGACCTCATGCGACCAAAAGCGTTCAAAGTTGCCAGATCCGGACATCAGTGTAGCTGTCACCTGCCCGTTTTCCACGTCTTCGAAGATACGCCGCAACATCATCGGCCGCAACGACTACACGGCTGTGTTCTTTTGCCACGCACAGCTCTACGTTCTGGGAGACAAATACGACGTGAAACCCTTGAAAGCGCTTTCCAGTGAGCGCTTGAGCAGGTCCTTCAGACACTATGAACGCGCAGAGACACCCTCTGCCGACTTTCCGGGCCTAGTCAGGTATGTCTTCGAGCACACTCCGGAAAGGATCACTTACGATATCGGAGAAAAATCTTGCCAGAGCCCGCAGAAATCATCAGGGGACATTCTGCAACAAATTTGCGTGCACTTTGCTGCCAACAACTTCGAGTCACTTATTCTTTTCTCGGGATTCTGTCACCTGTTACGTGAGGGGGGTTTGTTTGTTGAAATGTTCGTTGCTCACGTGGCTGGAAGATTTGGAAGGATGCAGTGATTGAGCATCAGAGACTAGTATTGAGCGTTGAACATCGTGCCGTCGTCATTATCCATTTGATTTCCCAAATGGATGACACTCTCGAACGAGAATCCTCGAGCGGTGTATACAATTGGCGGTTATAGCTTTGAGAGCGATGGTAAAAATTAGCTCTACCCGCCATCGTTTGTTTGTTTGTTTGATTCAATCAGGCTGTTCACGGTGATCGCATGAGCCGTCCCTTGCCAATAGGACGCGGAGGGGGCAAGTTGACCCCACCCCGAAAGAGGAAAGGTGGGCGTCGCGCACGGTGCATATCAAGTAGCCCCCAACTAGTAGCCCCCATATCGTGCATATGAT
>Ga0265797_10007578_pt1 | contig 14782 bp, 12 predicted proteins | sample P2T30metagenome_FD_192433 | JGI IMG/M metagenome (GOLD analysis project Ga0265797, IMG submission 192433) | Plant litter microbial communities from East Loma Ridge, Irvine, California - P2 T30 | ecosystem: Environmental > Terrestrial > Plant litter > Unclassified | place: USA: California... | reverse complement strand
CTACCTACAGCCCGCCTACCTCGAAGCCTTCAACATCGACTCCCTCCGCGTCCGCACAGCCCTCTGCGCCGCCTCAAACCTCACCCTAATCCCGCCCGCTCCCTCAAACATCTCCGCCCTCAACGACACCCTCCTCGACACCTACAACGAATACACCAGCACCCTCTTCAGCTACCTCCTCATTTCCTCCTCAACCACCACCCCCGAAGCCGACATGCTCTGCTCCATGGCCCGCACCGGCGAGCCCGGCGTCGAGAACACGGGCTTGCGAGGGAGCGTCGTCTACAACGTTGCGTGCGGGCGCGATGGGCGGAGGTTGTCTGAGAACGAGGCGGGGTTTGCTATGCAGCGGTGGACGACGAAGGTTTTCTTGCTGGTGCTGGAGAATGTGAGCGATGAGGGCGCTTGGAGGACGTGGTTGTGTGCGAATCTGAGTGCGAAGGCTATGCGGGTGACGGGGTTGGATGGGGCTGGGGTTATGGAGGAGGTTTGTGGGGGGGAGAGGATTGGGGAGAGGTGGTGCAGTGATCCGTATTTGTGCTGAGGGGTGGGAGGGGAGGAGTTGTTGTGTGTCTTCTTGACACTGGATTGAGATGAAGGGACTGTCAACAAGTGATAGTGTAAGGTAGTACTGTTTGTATGGTTCATGGCGTTCTTCGTTACCGTAAGTTAAGTGGCCTCCACGCATTACTTCACGCATTCGCTTCGTTTGAAGGACATCTTTAATTGCATGGCACACAAGTTCGCCAATCGCACTTTCAACCGTAACGTTGGTGTTGTTCTACTTTGGTCTTCAAGCCAAGGAAGAACAGGCGTGTTCGGTGTGTTTGGTCCTTGGTCTCCTTCTCGCGGGTGTCACCTCAAGCATGCAGGTGCGAAGCTTCCCGCGTCGACCTCACACGAAGCCCACTCCACTTCAACATCGTGTCCGCGGACTAGGTACTCATGGGCAACACATACATCACTTCTGTCAGCCTCCAACCCTGTGCGCCTGTCTATAACGATACGGTTCAACCGATTTCTCGCGCATCCAAAGAGGTACCTCGAGCTGCAAACTTGCAGACTCGACACCAGTCTACTTCAGCCTCCCGTCTGCCCGTACTCCTCGCGTGTTATAACGACCCACAATCGGAGATATAAACCTGTGAGGCCACTCCAGCTGGATCACCCTGAATATCGGGCCACGCGTTCTTGCGGCGCTGCTATTTGTACTACAAATCAACCTTGCGGTCCGTGATGATGATGCAGGCTAGTGAAGCAGAGGGAGGCCCAACGCAGTCATGGCAGTCCTCTGCCATCAATGACCACACGCGCCATCGTACTTTACCTGCCATCGAAGACATCATGCATCATCGCACTTTACCTGCCATCGACGACATCACACCTCCTGTCACCAAGAAGAAGTTCACTCGTCACAGGCTGCCTCGTATCCGCGACTTCAATTCTAGCTCACTGCCCTTAACGTCTCCAGACATGGCCGCCGAGTTCACCCTCTTTCCAAAACTGATACCCGAGCTGCGTCTTATGATCTGGCAGCTGGCGGCCGCGTTGCCCACGCTTTGCGGCAATCTACTCTATGCATACCAAAAAGGCTGCTGGAAATTCGAAGACTTGGGCTTGGAACCATATCCGAACGGTGAGGATCTTTATCTTCGATTCGATACCACTAAGCTCGAACCTCTTCATTTTGCGATACCCCTCTACTCCGTGAATCGAGAAGCCCGCGATGTCATATTCAAGTGGCTACAACAGCACAACTTGAAAGCCTCGCGGAACAACAACAGCAATCTCTACAAAGCCCTTCGGCCCTTCGACCCGCAGCGTGACACCATGTTTGTGCCGTCCACCAAAGTCAAGAAGTTCGTTCAGGACTTCATCAGGCGGGCATACAAACGAGACACGCGCGGTCGCTACTTCCCCATCTCGAACCCTGCCCTGCCACGTCTAGCAGTCACACCGGTCGGCCTGCGAGCCCTGACAGGAGGATTACTCAAGGTGTTTCTTGCGTCTCGCGGCACGATCGGTACGATCCTCGTCGTCGACAATGCGAGCGTCGGCAGTCTTCAAGCGCTCGAGAGTGCTGGCGGAGACATCCCTGTAGAGCTTGCGGATCAGCCTGTTGCGAGGGTGAAGTGGAGTTATCTTGGGGGTTTGGGGAAGGTTCTGGGGGATGACGAGCGAGCACGAGCACGATTGGCCGAGTACGTTGAGGACTTTGATGTTCATGGCGACACACCGGATGGGTATGAGCTTGAGATCCAGCTGGTGAATCTGGCTTGACGGGAGCAGTCATAAGTTACAGGCTGCATCTGGTTTGGCTTTTCGTCTTGTTTGTCTTAAGCTTCGGGAAATGTGATGTCAGTGGCCTGGGCGCAACAAAATGGATAACAGAACATATTGACCCAGTCAAACCCTCGCGGACGAGGCTATCCGCAACATTTTGGAGTCTACCAAAGCTACCTCGGATCTCTTACAAAGACTCTTTTGCACTACCGTGCTTGACCCCTCAGTGTCTCTATCCACAGACACCAGTTTCTCGCGTACTAGCACCAACCTCCCCAGCGTGTCGAGCCCAGTTGTCTCGTCTTGATCCTTCGCGATGGTTCCTTACCTTCGGTCGCTAGCACTACAACCTTCTCGAAACTCACGCCATGGTTATCGAATCTCGTCGGTCTGGTTCTCACCGGAGATCTCTGACACATGCTGAGAAGTGGTGCCTATGTGCTTCCATGATTGTCCGAAGACGATCAATGCGGTCACGTTAGACGACACCGAGACACCACGATCTTCGAGGCAATTCCAGGCCGCCATGGCGATGCCGGGCGAAGATATAATAACAGCTACCACCTCCCATACAAACTACCACCTCTCATCCATCAACCACGACATCTGCTCCCAGCCTGCTCAAGCCAAATCGGAACATCCACACCCAAGCAACCAAAGCCAAAACCACTACCCTTCAACAAATTCCAAGGATGAAACTCCTCACCCTCGCCCTGCTCCTTTCCGCTACATCCCGAGTCCTCGCCGACCGAAAGATCCACTACGCCTGCTACGACCCGCACAGCAGCCACAGAAACATTTCCAAAACGTGGAAATCCGGCGGCATCGTCGGCGACGCTTTCGCGGAGAAGATTGTCAAAGACATGCCGGAGTGGTCTGACCACAAGTACACAGCCACGCTCAACCCATGGCCTAGAGGCGCTGTCTCTATTCGCTGCAGTGAGAAGGCGATAGGGACGGATAAACCGGCGGAGGAGATTGCGGAGCAGGAGAGGATTGTGAAGGAAAAGCTTCTTGAGGAGGGGCATTGAGCTGAGATGATTGAAGGGCAATGTCTTCCCAGTCTATTTATGCATTGGCTGGTTGTTGCGAATCAGTACTGGCATGATAGGTGCCGAGCGGCTCTACTGGGTGTGCATGTTTGTTGACCTTTATTTTGTTGTGAACTTGATTGGGAAACGAGATGTGTTCCTCTTTTTCTCTATTCTTCTTTTGATCAGCCTTTTTGCTCTTAGGGGAGATTGCGGTGGCAAGCGGCAGAGCAGAAGACATTCGGTTGGCTCTTCCTGGCTCTGTATACATATCTCTTGGTTTCTGTTTTCTTGTGATTTGATAGGGAAGGAGACCGGATCTTTGATAGCCAGCTTTCCAGCAAGGCAGCTCTTCTCCACGCAAAGGTTGTGGAGGCAGAGGCACAGTGGATGTATTCAGTCATAATATTTGTATTTACTGATTCTTCTGTCTTATCTTTCTCCTTGATCTCAAAGCTCAGTAGTAGAGAAAATATTGTTCCATACTGCATCGTTATTCCATTTTACTCCGACCGGAATTGAGCTTCAGGTGCAGCTGGTGAATGTGGTTTGATAGTAGTATCCCACAAGTCATAGACATCTCGTTTGCTTTTTCTCATCTAGTCTTACGCTTCAGGGGGAGGTGATATGAGTAGCTTGCTTTGTAAGTCATACTCAATTGCCCCTTCCAGTTCCTTTAGCGACATTTCTTCGATCTTGTGCATATCCTTCTCGCAAGTCATTTCACAGACACTCACATCACAGACCATAGAATCTCGTCGATTACTTCCCACCGAGTAGCGAGCGCAATCTGGCACCCACCAAACAACAAGAACAACGTAACAAGCCACGCACACTACCTTCCAACATTTTTTCTTGATGAAGGCACTGCTATGTTCGACGACAACACCCTAACTCACTACGCTCTTCGGGACAGTTCCAGGCCACTGTAGCAATCAATGCCGGGAGGGTATAAGAATAGCATCAACCCCCATCACTCATACACTTCTACCTCCCATCCATCAAACCCACAACCTCGATATCCATCCCCCCAAACACAAACCCAACTCACCACACACCTCACCACAAACTCCACTACCAGCCTACCAAAACCATACCAGAGCCAAAGCCAAAACCAAACAACAACCAGGACCAAAACCTCAAGATGAAGCTCCTCACCCTCGCCCTCTTCCTCTTCGCCACGAGCGGCGTCCTCGCCGGCAATCACATCGCCTACTGCTGCTCGCCCGTCCACAGCAGAACCGTGATCAAGACCGGCCCCGTCGTCAGCGACGCTTTCGCAGAGAAACTCACCGAGAACATGCCGGCGTGGTCGGACAACAAGTTCGCGGCCAAAAAGCACCCTAAACTCAAGGATGTTGTTATGGTTACTTGCAGTGCGCAGGCGGAGTCGAAGGACAAGGCGTTGGAGGAGGTTGCGGAGCAGGACAAGATTGTGAAGGGAAAGCTTCTTGAGGAGGGGCATTGAGATGATTTGGGGAAGGGAGACGAGGAGTGTTGTTGGTCTGTTGAGAGGCTGGATTTGATGTTGATGTTGATGTTGACTGGATGAAGTGAAGTGTTTGAACGGGTGTTCGATGTGTGTTGCGGATTTTTGGGGAGCAGGGAGATGGTGATCTTTGACGAGGCATGGCGTTGGCGGCCAGCTGGCTGGTCTTCTTCTGTCGGGCCTGGCGGTGTCGATGCTGAGTTGGCTCTCTCTTATGCGTGAATGTTTGTTGGTTTCTGTTTTGTTGTGCATTGATTGGGGATCGAGAGTGGTGTTCGTTTCTTCTCTTTCTTTTGATACGCCACACAGTCTTGCTCCACGAGAAGATTATTGTGGAGGCAAAGGCACGACAGAAAATGTTCGGTCACATATCTGTATTCACAAGTCTGTTGTATTATCTTTCTTCTTGATCTCGATATTCCAGTCGTAGAGAAAATTGTTTCATACTGTGTCGTTATTTCATCTCGACGGAGTGTACACCATGAGTTTGTCTTTCATTGAGACACGGGCGTGGATCTTGAACTGCCCACAAGAAGCATTCGAGGCCGGGCGACCTCTACTCGCTGAACCCCTTCTCACCCTCTTTAGTCGCAATATCGCTCTGCTCCACATTGCTGACCTTAGCAGCTGACGGGCCTTTGTGCAAGTGCTGCACGAATTGGCTCAGAGAGTCCTTGTCGCCTTGTGCTTCGCCTGTGACCTGATGATACTGTCAGTAGTTGCGATACGTGGTGGAACCTAGCAATGAGCTTACGCTTCCATCACTCTCGTTCTTCACGTGTCCGGTCAATTTCAAGTCCTCGGCCTTATCAACTGTGAAAGAGCGGAAGCAGACGCCTTGTACCTTGCCGGTGACTTTGAATTGGATCTGTGAGGGTGGCAAGTGTTAATGTTGGGTGTTCGTGTGCATATTACATGTAAAGTTTGTCTGGACCTACTCTTTGCGACATTCTGATGGCTGATGTTGTGAAATGGCGCATACGAGGGGCTTTCAATGCTTTTATTGAGAAGAAGGGCAGATTCGAGTTAGTATGTCGTCTGTAGAACGATTAGGTTCGACGTGTCTGAGACTGCCATGTGGTGTTTGGAGGAGCGATCGGCGTTATGTTTGCCTGACATCATCGCCACTCAATGCACGCGTGAGGTGGAGTGAGGAAGGACCCTTGGAGTCGCTTTCGTCTGTTATCTCACAACAAACATTATGCGTCTATGCACATGCACAGGCATAAAACCCATACTGCACAAACCCGCTGTCCACGTAACCTGGTGACCGGGTTGTATATATAGATATCCCAAAAGCAGAAGAAGACTGGACAGGACACATGGCAGAAAGCATGAAGAAACGCAATCAAACTCACCAAAGCTGCATAATCGAAATTATGTAGCCCTGCCAGCCCTGCAAGCTGCCCTCTCTCGCCGAGCTCGCTTCCTTGCAAGTAAATTAAAGTTTCAGGCTTGTTGACATCAATTTACCCTAAACGATCGGAAGTGTAGCTTGATGCTTCTAATAATCCAACGGCCTGCATGCACCCCTGATCTCAAGATGCCACAGCAACATATGTACAAGCACACTACTCGTCTAAGACATATGATGTCGCTCGAGAGTTCGCAGTAGTCCTATCCCGCCTAAGAATTGTCATCATCACACGTTCTCGCAAGTACATGTAAGGGGGAAGAGAACAAAAGCTAGAGGGCTCATTTCTGGATCGACACACAGCAACCCGGGCGAGCCCCATCACATCACACTAATAAACCAGTGCCACTTTACCCTCGATCGTGTCCTGGCAATCATATTATCATTCCCTTCCTTCCGCCCCGCCTCCTGAGGCTCCATCGTACCTCGGACTCGTCCGCCACGCTGCACAGTTATTTGTTCCAGACTGGCATAGCTACTCGTGACTGCCTGCCTGCCATCTGCTGCAGCAAGCACACAAGCAAGCACACCAGCAGCTTCACCCTCACACTTCAAAACACCATACCCCGCCGCCTCCTGTTACACAACCAACCCATGCCATCCCTGCACAACGACGCCGACGCCTCCGCCACCATGGCCTCAGTCGACCTCGCCACAACACCGCCCGCCAGCACGCTGAGCTCCCCACTCCTCCGCCCTTCCTCGCCCTGTCCCAGTGTCTCGCCCTCGCGAGCCCTCGATGCAATCCCGCGCCTCGACCGCACCGTGTCGACGCCCACGTGCTCGACCTTCTCTACAACATCCAGCAGATCACGAGAGTCAAGACTTTCAGATGGAGGAGGAGCGGTGGTCAAGAGGAGGGGCTACATGCGGCCGCAAGGAACCAATTTCGCGGCTTCGGCGAAGAACAGGGACAGCGTCATGAGCTTGGGGAGCATCGCTCACATGCAGTACTACTTTGCTCGCACGGGACTACTGGATGGCAAGGGAGGGCAGTTGGCGAAGAACGACGGGAAGAACAAGAAGAAGGATAGTTTGGGAGAGATGGCGGGCAAGGAGAATGTCGAGCCTTCGATTGTGCTGGGCGATGACTTTGGGTTGTCGGCGCTGAGTATTGCGGATGGAGCGTCGAGCTGTGCGGTCTCGGACTCGGGGGATTATCGCAGTGTCGTGGAGAGCCCGACGGAGATTTATGAGGCTATGGAGCCGTGGAGCAGTCCTGCGCCGCCGATGCTACCGCCGACGGTGAGCACTTATAAGCTGAAGCCATCTTACACAGAACCGCTGCCCGATCTACCGGTGCTCCGCCGCGAGCTCAAGGAGGCTCTGCAGGATGCGTGCAAGGTGCTCGAAGAGGCGCAGAAGGAGTCAGAGTCTAGGCCAGCAACACCTGCAGCAAACGCGGAGGATGTTAATGCTGTCCACCACGAATTGCAAGGCTTGCACCTCCTCGACATCATGACGCTCGCTATCCGCGCGGCAAAGAACTACTACACTGCACACTCCGATCACGCGAGGCTATACGCCATCAAGTCGGAGAAGGATCTACGAGCAGATCTGTACCAAGTGCTCGACGTGCTGAAGCGCATGGCCAGCCGTAGCTTCCGCGGTGGTCTGCGTGTGCTCGAGCTCGCAGCTTTCCTGTCCTGGATCGAAAGCATCGACACCTTACTCAAGAAGGAACTGGAAATCGAACAACGCGAAGCCGCAGAGCGAGACTCCTGGACCTGGCGCGAAGGCGACTGGAGCGGCAAAGAGCGCGAGCGCGAATGGTTATTCCTCAAATCCTTCGATCCAAGCTCCTCTTCCGAAGACGCTCTGCCCCAATGGCCCGAGACCAGCCCCGCAGAAACACAAGACGCCAACGCTGTCGACATCCCCAGCGACTTCCTCGTCGCACTACAAGACGGCCAGCGACTGATCCGCCTGCACAACGCGTTGGTCGCACGCTCGAAGCGCAAGTTCGGCGAGATCAAGTCGTGGCACACAGACGTCGCGAAACCTTACCGCCGCGCGGAGAACTTGCGCTACTGGGCCAAAGCCGCAGAGCTGCGCTTCGATGTGCGTTTGAATATCCCCGTGCAGGACATCGTGCACGGCGAGTCGTGGCGGGAGTTTGATGAAGCGGTGCTGAAATGGAGCCGCAGCGTGCGCGAGGAGTTGCTGGAGGAGTGGGCGATGGAAGAGAGGGCTAAGCCGCCGAAGCTGAAGATTGAGGAGGAGGTGCTGGATGATGGGAGGAGTGCGTCACAGAGGTTTGAGGAGGCGTTGGCGGCGGAGTGATTCATTGGTGGTGATGGGATGCATTTTCCGTTCTAGAATGGCTGGCTGGGCTGGTCACCCAAGTTTCGGATACGATGCCTGTTGTGTGGTTGTGTGCTTTTGGTTGTTTCGTAGCGCGTTTCGAGTTGGTGATCCCGTGATACCCTTTTTATTTTTGTGCTGGCGGGCAGCATCTTTTTTTTAAACCGATATAACAATTCAACAAGATTTAGCATTTACCTAAGGTACTCTGGAGCCGAAACATAGCAGCTACAAGTCCACGGACGCATATATGTACCCGTAATCGATACTTCTTCTAGATGTCGCGAACCCCACTCGCCCGCTCTACAAGCACAAAGGCAAAAACAAACACGTCCTCCTCCGACGCGCTAGAGACTCTCCGCCCCGTTGCACGACACCCCGGCACATCTGTTGTACTAGGGTCACCCTGGATGGCTTTAGTGTCATCTTATTGGCGAGACCTAGGCAGAGTGATGCGCAAGTTGACACGCGCTGGAGGAAAGCCGAGCTCCGTTGTTTCCTTTCTGCTTCTAAAGGCGGTTACTTTCATAGTCTATTGCGTATGTGTGCGTACTGTGCCCTCATGATTCTGACGCTGCTGACTCGGGAAGGTACAATTGCAGTACATTGAATCATTCACCGATTGATTGATTGTGTCTGTCTGTCTGTGTCTGGTACAGTAGAGGTGAGTCCTCCGGTCGCTCCTGCTGTTTCTTTGACGCTTCCATTCTTGCCTTGTTGCTGCCATTTGTTTGCTTGTCTCGTGTGTCGTGCTTTCCCTTTAGACTACCACATTGATGCCTGGAGAGGTGCTTACTACTATGGCGAAATGGCAGACCTCACTCTCACCAACACAAACACCACCACCACCACCACCAGCCCAGTCTCCCCTCGTCATCGTCGTCCGAGCTTGACTCAAACCGCGTCTGTCATCAGGCCGCAATCACCAACACACAGCAATACCGCTACTGCCATCCCACCCTCACCCTCCGCCTCTCGCTTTCCAATCGTCTCGCCCAAATCGCCAAAACCTACAACCACAACTACAAACACAACAACTACCACCACCTCGCCCTCCCACTCACACTCACGCCCACTGCTCTCCACTTCGCCCAAATCTTCCCGCCAAACAACGCGCATCTCCCCAGGCCTACAACTGCGCCTCCGGCTCCTGGACGAGCAAACGCGCCGCTTGCTGGAAAAGCGCTGGAACCACGAGGATATCGGACGTATTCCGGAGGAGCAGCTGGCGGAGCTTGAGCAGCGTTTGAAAGAGCATAGCAACAGCAAGGACTCGGTTGCGGGTGCTGGTTTTGCGCAACGGTCTACAACTACTACTGCCGCGCACCGCCTTACTACTAGCACTGCCGCGCACCGCTCTACGACTACTGCCGCTGCGAAGCAACCCTGGCTTGGGCCGCCCGTCAGAATCATGCCGTCCGGCGGCGTGCGACTGAGCGGCGGGCCTGTTCTTTCTGAGACGGAGCTTTCGTCTTCGGTTGTGGAGAGCGATGTCAATTCGTCGCCGATTAGTTTGGGCACGCGCTTGGTGCCTTCGGATTCGGAGGAAGATGGAGGAGAAGGGCAAGAGGAGGACTCGCTGCGGGACGGGAGGAAGTATCGCATGCCGGAGGTGGGCAAGACGAGGCTGCATTTGCGCACGAAGGAGCCGCTGAGTCCGACGCCAAGGCAGATGAGGGCGGAGTCGCGGCGGGAGAGTTTGCAGAGTGCGAGTACGAGGACGGAGTCACGGCGGGATAGTACACACAGTGGACCGGTCACGCCACGGGAGTCGAGGAGTGCTGCGGGAGAGGTTCAGAGCCCGGAGAGGGTCACTTCGTCCTATGGCAATGGCTATGGCTGGGTAAATGGGAGCAGCGAGAACGTCAGTGATAGCGACTGGATTGGATCTGGACTGTCAAGAGCTGGATCAATATATTCGCTGGGACGCGCTAGCTTTACTGGACAACTATCGCAGCTCACAGCCATGAAGCTACCGGATGCCGACTCGCTTGCTAGGAGGATATCGTCGATTCCGACTTCTACGGAAGCTGCAAAAGCACTCTCGGACGCTACTGATCAGATTATGCTATGGATTGGCAAGGCTTCCGAGGCGCTGAGCGGGCTGAACGCAGAGGACGATGTGGACTGGGCTGCCGCTGGCGGAAGAGAAGGCATTGAAGAAGTGGATGGCGCGATCAACCGCTTCGAGAAGCTTGTCCAAGTCTACGTTTTGGCGATCGAGAATCTGCAGACTCGGGAGGACATTGCGCTCCTATCGGCTGAAGAGCTTAACAACAGCGTGAAGCAGCTTGAGGGAGTTTTGCTAGCCTGGCATAAAATCAAGCAGACGATGAAAGGCATCCGAGAACAAGTCGAAGTCGCGATGGAATGGGAAGAGCTCTGGAGCACTGTCCTTGGCGAAATCGCATCGGAAATGGAAGCGCTCAACCGACTCGTCTTTGAGATGGAAGAGAAAAGGCACGAAGGTGCTGAGAGTTTGCTTACGGTTAAGGAAAGCCTGGACCTCAATGAGCTGGAAATTATTGTCGAAGACCGTCCTGGCCGCGGAAAGAAAGCTGGCAATCGCTTCAGTGTGGTTCCGCCGTTCTCGTCGAGTTCGCCACTACCGCCTGCGGACCATTCGGAGTCGAAAGAGGACGCTTCGCTACTGGCTCTTTTTGCGCGGATGCAGCCTTTACGCGCTTCTCTCGACTTCTTGCCTATGCGATTGTCGACATTCCACATTCGCGGAAATGCGGTATTTCCTACTGCTTGCGAGGACCTGGAGAAGCGAAGGAACCAACTAGAGGAGCAATGGGGAAAGCTCGAAGACGACTCTGAGGCTTTGCGCCGTGAGCTCGGCGAAGACAGGTGGGTACTCGTCTTCCGCAATGCTGGTCGGCAGGCTCTAAAGATGTGCGAGTCGATCTTGCGCAGCTTTGTGAAACTCAAGGAGGGAATCGACACTGGTGAGCACCAGTTCAATATGACTGGGCTTGGCAAGAAGATTGAGAGTTTTGAGGCAAAAGTGCAGCACTATGGACCTGCTATTGAGCGGGTTCTCGCCATTATCGACAAAGGTGTATTGGACAGACTGACTGTGAACGGAGAGATTCTTCGGTTGCAGTCGGATATGAAGCGTCGGTGGGCTGCTCTGCAAGAAGATGTACGAGATATGGAGCTTGTGCTAGGGGACATCAACGCCGAGACAAAGGATCGCCAGCTTCGTGACTCCGTCTCTACGGTCATGTCTAGCGAGCGATCTCTTGGGAGCAGCCTTCTGGACACACCTGGCAGCTCGCCCGCAAGCAGTATCGCGGAAGTCAGCCGCAAGAACAGTTTCCAAGGCTCGCGGACACCAACGCCTCTCAACAACATGAGGACCCGCAAGCTCGCACTCACCCCTGCCACCACAGGCAGAAGCTCGACACGCGTTTCTTTCTCGTCGGCAACTCACCGAACTCCTCTCTCACGCCCATCCTACATGGACGCGCGCGCCAGTCCCACCCCATCACCATCATTCGCAATGTCGCCACCAGTGGCCAAAACCGACAACCGCCCTCGCTGGAAACCCATCGGCAAAGCGCAAGCTCGCGATTTCGCTCCTCTCTCCAAGTTCGAGCCCTCGCCTTACGCCAAAGTCCCTATCACACCCAAACCCTACATCCCACGATCCATCACCGCCCCTTCCACAGTCCCCACGTCCGGCAGACGCAGCCAATTCAGCTCGCGCATCGTCTCCGAACCCGTCGTCCACATCCGCCCACCCTCCGCAGCTTTCTCCCGCTCCGAAACAGCCACCTCGCGCAAATCCTCCCTCCCCGTGCCCGTCACACCCCAGCAGCGCCGCGCAGCTACACCCTCCCGGCCGGAAAGTTCCCTCGCAACAACAGCAAAACGCCCAGAAAGCTCCCTCGCGACCAAACGCCCGCCCTCGAGCCTGCGCGGCCCGGTCTCGGCTTCGGCGAGTTATAGGTCTAGGCGGAGTAGCATGCTGCCTGTGCCTCCGCCATTTAGGGATGGGAATGATGCGGATTCGGAGGCGACTGAGAAGGGTTCTTCGAATACTGCTAGTGCGATGCTGCGCCGGCCGCCGAGTGCGCTTGAGAGCGGAAGGAGGAGCAGTGCCATGTCCTCGAGGGCTAGGAGTCGGATGGAGGGGGAGGCTACTGTTGCTGGGGGGGAGAGGCCGAAGTGGCGGTAGATGAGGTGAGATGAGAGGAGAGGAGAGGAGTGGCACGATGCGCTGTGGTTTGATCTGGTGTGTGTTGATTCGATTCGATTCGATTCGATTCTTTGATCCCTGGCTTAGGACTTTTTCTTTTCCAGCTGGTTTGGTTTTATTTGGCTATCAGCGGGCAGGACTCTCTTTTGCGTCATCCTCATTTTTCTTTTCTTTTTCTGGGCTGTTCATGCGAGCTTTGATTTCGCGATTCGCAGAACGGCGCTAGGAGTCTTCTGCCTATCTGGTCGATGGGTCCGGGCGGTTTACTAATTTTTGTCTTGCTTTGCTCTATGGTTTGATATCATGGGCCTGCGAGGCGGACATTGTGGGAATAGAGAGTCGGTTTTGTTTTTTGACATTTTGGGAGGGGACAACATAGCATTATATCCTAGAACTGGGCGAATGGGAAAACGGTATGTGGAACTGGTCATTGTTTTGCAGGATAGTACGGTGGTTGCCTTTTGATTGATGGGTAGGTTTTTGTCATTGTACGATCGAAGACAGAGGTAGAAAGAATATCGACTTGTTACAACGAGGGCTCTTTCATCTTTTAATTCGACCTGGTACAATACGTTTGATCATACGGTCAAAGACAGCCTTCGGTCGCCCATCTGATTTTGATATCAGCACTTCGGCTTAAGCTTGCATATCACGGAGCAAAGGAGCCTCAATGCACAATTTAAGGTTATGGGGATGGTTCGGGCCCCGGTTGTGGGTCTTGTTTGCGGGGTTGACATCGATGTCTTGGACCACAGGCACGGCTTAACGATCTTCTCGTAGAGAGACAGTTCGGTTATTCGGTAGATTGTCATCTGATGCGAGGTGTCGGTACAGTACAGTACAGTGGATCTAGTGGCTTGGTATTGCATTATCTTGGTGGATGATTTTTCTACATCTTTCTCTCGATCGTTTCGGGTATTTGGTCTGAGGTTGCTGAAAATCGAACACATTGAGATTGATTCGCACCATTGTAATCAAGAGATTGAGGTTGCCTGTTTATCTGAGGAAAGAGATCTAGGACGACTTAGACATGGCTCACTACTACGACGAAACGCTCTCCCGACCATCGAGCTTCAACTTCGCCAACGATGTCGTCGACTACTGGGCACAAAACGCTCCTCCAGGACCCGCGATGCACTGGGTCTCGCAGGACCGCAAGACAGAACGGAAACTCTCCTTCGAGCACTTCAGCCGCCAGTCGCATCGCATCGCCGTCTACTTGCAAGACAAGCTAGGCGTCAAAGCTGGAGAGAAGATGCTCGTCGTCCTCCCTCGAGTGCCAGAGTGGTGGGAAATCGCCACTGCTGCTTTCCGAAGTGGCATCGTCCTCTGTCCAGCCACAACCCTCCTAGTCGACAAAGACATCGAATACCGCATCCACCGCTCCGCAGCTTCGGTCTTCGTAGGCGATTCCGTCAGCGTGCAGAAAGTCCTCCGCGTCCGCGCCAACTGCCCTTCCCTCAAACACATCGTCCAAATCGGCGCCGAACGCTCCCCCAAAGAAGCCATCCACTTCGCCACAGCCCTCAGCTCCGTTCCCCAATACGTAACCTACACAGGCCCCAAACCCCCCGTCTCCGCAGCGGCGCTGATATATTTCACCTCTGGCACGACTGGTAATCCGAAAATGGTCCAGCACAACCACATCTCCTACCCCCTCGCCCACACCATCACGGGCAAACACTGGCTGCGCCTCAAACCGGGACAATTATACTGGAATCTCTCCGAGCAAGGCTGGGCCAAAGCAGCGTGGTCTTTCTTCGGCGCGTGGAACTGCGGCGCGGGACTCTTCGTGCACGACGATCGCGAGGCTTTCAGCGCGAGCCAGACGCTTGATGTCTTGCATTCGTATCCGATCACGACGTTTTGCGCTCCGCCGACGGCGTACAGACAGCTTGTCTTGGGTGAGATGCGGGCTGTGTTAGAGCGCAAGAAGCCCAGAGCGCTGGTGCACTGTTCTGGGGCCGGCGAGCCGCTGAACCCGGAAGTCATTCGGTTGTTCAAGGAGAGCAGCGGGCTGGAGATTTGCGATGGGTACGGGCAGACGGAGACGG
>Ga0265797_10007577_pt1 | contig 14782 bp, 13 predicted proteins | sample P2T30metagenome_FD_192433 | JGI IMG/M metagenome (GOLD analysis project Ga0265797, IMG submission 192433) | Plant litter microbial communities from East Loma Ridge, Irvine, California - P2 T30 | ecosystem: Environmental > Terrestrial > Plant litter > Unclassified | place: USA: California... | reverse complement strand
GAAGTTCACTTCCCGAACGCAATGTGAGGTCGTGTGACTGTAGGGCCGCTAAGCCACTGCATAATTGCACAATTGCCCTTGGAACGGCACATACATTAATCAAATAGGCTTTTGGGATGGAAGGTCCGAGCTTTCTGCGTCTGTCTCGAAATCAGCTTAAAAACGGCGAAAACGGAAAAGGGCGCCCAATGTTACTTGGACGCCCCTCCAGAGCGAGCTGTGCTTGGGAGCGGCTCGTCCTGTCTCGCAAAATTACATGCCGTTCGACAGGTTGGTGTCGGGGTCATTCGTTCGCATGTCTTCAGCCTGGTTTTGACCGGTTGCACGAACGACATCGGCCTTGTTCTCCAGGCGATCCTCAACGGCTTCGTTATCGACCCGGTCGGCAGCATCCTCGAGATTATCCGCAACCGCTTCGGTGTTGGATTCGATCTTGTCCGCGGCCTGTTCGCGTGGGCTGGAATTGCAGGCCGAAAGCGAAGCGAGCCCTGCTGCAATCGCGATTACGAATGTCTTTTTCATTTTATGATCCCCTGTTTTTGACCGCGTGTTCTTGTGGCGTAATCGCTGACACGTGGCTTTGTTCCTGTTCATCAGGCACTTCACCTCGTCATCATGACGCCAGCAGCTTGGCGATCCAACGGCTGCGATCGAACTGCCCGCAGATCATCACGATCGCAGCGGTCAGCGGCACCGCGATCAGTGCTCCGGCGATGCCCCATACCCAGCTCCAGAACGTCATCGCGACGATGATCGCCAGCGGCGACAGCGACAGCTGCTTGCCCTGCAGGATCGGGTAGACGACGTTGCTGATCGTCATCTGAAGAACAACGAACCCTGCGAGCACCAGCAACGGCATCTGCCACCCGCCGAACTGGATGAACGCGAAGAGCACAGGCGGGACGATGCCGACGATGTTGCCGATGACGGGGACGAAGTTGAGCAGGAAGTTCAAGATACCCCAGACCAGCACCAGCTCGAGCCCCGTCATCCATGACCATAAAGACGATGCGACGCCGGTCAGGATGCTGGTCGCAAGCGTGGTGCCGAGATAGCGGCGGATCTGACCGGAAATCTCCTCGCCGACTTCGAGGATGTCGCGTCGCGCACCGCCCTCGAACATCTCGTACAGCTTGCGCCGAAGCCGTGGCACTTCAGGCAGGCCGAGCATCACCACGATCCCGATGAAGCCGACATAGGTCACGAACGCGTAGACGCCGCTCGCCAGCATCTGGACCAGCATCGTGATCCGCTGCCGGTTGATCGTCCCGGCGATCGGCACGCCGCGATCCGCCGCCCAAGTGGCGAGGTGGTTATAACCGCGCTCGAGACCTGCCCATTGCGACGCAACCGCGCCGATCACCTGACCGACCGACAGGTACACCGCCGCGGCGAACGCGCCGAGGATCGTGACCAGCGACAGGAGGGTCAGCGTATAGGCGATCCAGGAGGGCATGAACCGCGCCAGCCAGCGTTTTAGCGGCCAAAGCGCGGCGACGATGATCGCGGCAAAGGCGATCGGCATGATGACAGCAAAGCCGATGCGCAGCGCGGCAATCAGCAGGATCGCGGTGATGATGCCGAGCAGGCGGTTTCGATAGCGGTCCTGCACGGGGATGTCGGTCATTCGGCACGTTCCTTTATGTGTTCGCCGGCATGGCGCAGGGCTTCGGCATTTAGCCGCGCGCCAAGCAGGAGGGCCCAGGCCGACACCATCAGCCAGAGCATCAGCACCACGACCGCGGACAGCGAGCCATAGGTGTCGTCGAAGCGCGCGAACTGCGCGACATAGGCGCGAAACATCATCGTCGCGGTCAGCCACAGGGCGACGCCAGCGATCGTGCCGGGCAGGGCGCTGCGCCACGGGATCGCCTCCGACGCCGGGGCGTAGCGATAGAGGACGATAAGGCCGCCACCCGCACCGACGGTCAATGAGCCGAACAGCGTGATCGCCGACGCCAGCCGGGCACCCGGCAGCCCGTCGGGAACATAGCTCTGCAGGAACGTGAGGACCGACAGCGATACGAGCGCCGTTAGCACGAGCGCGGCGCATCCCAGCACCACAACCGTCGACACCAGTTGACGGCGCAGACCCCTTCGTTCGCGTTCGATCAGATAGGCGAGATTGATCCCGTGGAGCAGCGACCGTCCCGCACGACGCGCGCTGAACAGTGCGATGCCGAGCGACACAATCAGGGTAACGATTCCACCGCGACCGCTGGCAAGTCCGCGGTTCAGGTTCGCGGCTACCAAATGCTGCGCGCTGACCGGCAGGATGGCGACAATCTTGTACATATTGTCGGCGACCGCGGTTGGTGGAACCACCATGCCGTAAACGCCCGCAATGACGCCCGCTAGCGGGATCATCGCTAGAAAAGCGGCAAAAGCAATCGAACTCGCCGCGATGCCGAAATCGTCACGGAACGCGCTACGGACCGTTCGGGCCGATAACACAGCCCACAACCCGATCCGACCAAACGCTTGGGTAGACATCTTGAAGCGCAGCAGACGAACACGGGCACGAAGGGCTTGGCCACCCTTCCAGTCCGTGGCCATCATGGGTCGGTATTTCCCGTCCACGGATCAGCCGTGAAGCCGCGGCAGGAAAGATCGATCACGGTCAGCTCCACGTTGTTCCGGTATACCGTTCGAGATGGGGATGGGGTTCCGCGCAATCGTCCGCATCGTCGATCACCTACCGCAGTCCAGCTGTGAGGATGGCCACGGTCGTTCGCGGGGTGCGAAGAGCGCCCTTCAGCCAGCGGTTGCACGTCGGAAGGCAGCGTTCGCAGAATCATCCCGCGGTTGATGGGCCGAAGGGGTGGTCGATGCGTCGCCCAGTCGCGTATCCCGTGACTGGCATGTGGTCGGCGCACCCGGAAGCGGAGATCAGACAACGAGTCTGCCTCTTTCAGTCACGGCCCCGGGGAGGGGACCGAGACGGATAAACAGCCTGCTCCCTGAAGGCGATCGGCCGGCATGTCTATTGCAGTAAAGACAGGTTGCCGACGATAGCTACAGACATGAATGAATGGCCGAAGTTGGTGAGGCGAAGCTACCAGCTGAATGTCTGCATTTGGGTCGTCGGGGCCGCTTCCGGTGAGGCTTTACGTTACCCTAGCGCTGATAGCAGCAAACAGTCGACGCCTATGGCATGTGATGTGCTTATGGGTTGGGCTGTTCCTCTTTGTTTAAGTCAGCATCGGGACCGTAATAGAGTTCAGCGCACGCTTCGCGCAGGCAGCCGCCCTTGATCTCGATATCGTCCCGATAGGCGTCCCCGATGAAGCCGAGAGTGTCGACGTGCTTTGCCTCGAAATACATCGGACGCACATCGCTGCGACCAGCACCGTAAACCACGCGGCCGACTTTCGACCAGATCGATGCCATCGTGCACATGCCGCAGGGCTGGAGCGTCGAGTATAACGTTGCCCCGCGCAGCTCCAGTTCTCCGGTTTGCTCATAAGCCCGACGGATCGCCATCATTTCGGCATAAGCAGTCGCATCAGGCAATTCCTTGGTCTGATTGCGTTCGGCGGCAATCACCTTCACGAGGCGGCCTCCATCGTGGAGGCCAGCTCTTCCTTACTCAGCTTTGGGTTCGCCCTTGCGCTTTGCCGTGCCAGACGTTGCTGCCTTGGTTCCCTTCTTAGTGGTGCTGCCAAGGCCGATCTGGCGCGCCATCGCGCGACGGGCTTCCGAATAATTTGCAGCCACCATTGGATACTCCGCCTTCAACCCATAACGTCGACGATATTCGTCGGGCGTCATGCCTTTCGTGGCTAGGTGACGACGCAGCGTCTTGTACTTTTTGCCGTCGACCAGTGAAATGATGTAATCGGGGTCAGCAAGCGACTTCCGCACCGTTACCGCGGGGGTGTAATCGGTTTGTTCGGCATCTTCAGCCGAAGGGCTTTGGGATCCACCCACCAGTGATTGTACGCTAGAGTACATTTTATCGAGAAAAGCCGGTACCTCGGCAGCTGTTGTTCGGGTGTTTGGATTCGCCAGCCAAGCGATCGTCAACTCAGTTGCGAGTTCGATTGCGTCTGTTTCGTTGATTTGATCGGTCACTGCTTGCTCCCATGGTGTCAATTTGATTTAGTAAGGAAGTGACACAGAGGCAACCACTCGAACCAGAGATATATTAGGATCACGCGAAACTTAACTTAAACCACGTCACGATGCGGGCTTCTGCGAATGTGTATGTGATCATACCGTCCTGAACGTACGGGAATGGCAGGGGTACGTTGCTGAACAAATTGGTATTGGTGATCGTCAATGTCATGCACGCGTGAGCAAAATGACCTTCGCGGCGTCGGTCAGACAGCCATTCGGGGATTGGCTTCGGAGGTAGCGGAAAAAGTTCGGTGGCTAAACATTCCGTTCCGGTTTTGCGTCCGAATGGACAGCTATTTAGCGTGACAAAACTTCGACCGCTCAGGGCGATGCGCAAAATTCCTGCGTCCGGTCGTTCATGCTTTCTCGATGGAGGCTTTAACGATACCTCTTTCTGACGCGGTAAGGATGTGCGGGGCATGCCTTACTTACCAAAAGGGGACGTTGAAGATGAAGAGCATTGCAGTTGGCTTGGCACTCTTGACGCTGGCGGCGCCTGTTTCCGCTCAGACCAATATACTCGACAAAGCCAACAACTTTTTGGGTCGTCTGACTGGGACGCCTACCGCGCAGAGGCAGGCTACTTCGGCGTTTAATTCGAGCGCAGCAATGAACCGACAGACGCCCTTTCAGCTTGCAGCGCAGCAGACAGCTCTTGCCGCACCGGTTCAGGTCCAGATTGCGGCCGATCGCGCCGAAGCCAAAGTTCTTATTGATCGCATGGTGTCAATTAGCGCCTGTGCACTCAACGATACAGCTTGGCACTCATTAAACCGCTACAGTGAAGAGCCGAAAACGTACCAGACGTATTTCAAATCCCACGCCGCCGTAGCGAACACAAAGTTCCATTCCAAAAGCAATTGCTTGGACGTTCTGCGTGTGACCAAGTGGGCGAAGCCAGCAAAGAACGCACTCACGTTTCAGGTGCAGTTGGTATCCGCCCAGAGCGATGAGGCGGTATCGCAGAGCTTCGTTATTGTAAAAGACGACGCAAACCAGTGGCTCGTACGAACGATCGAATACGCAACGATTTAGAGCAAAGGTGAGGGGCTGGACGCTTACCAGCCCCTCCAAACGCGTTGAACGTCCAGTCGTTTGTTTTGGTGACACGATGTGCAACGGCTCTGTGTGTTTTCCCACGTGTCTTCACCGCCGAGAGCCTTGGCCTTGATGTGATCGACCTCGACGGCAGGGGTTACGAGGCCGCGCTCCGTGCAGTGTCGGCAAAGGGGCTCGGCGTTTATCCATCGATCGCGTAGCTTCCGCCATTGCCCCCCCATATCCACCAACGAGGCTTACCTTCATTGGCGGCGCTTCTGGCGCGATATTAAAGCGAGGCGTTCTCCGGGGCACGCATCTACTTATTCAACGTACGATGTTGTGATGATCTCGATCCCACGCTCCCACACGGGAGAGGAAGCTATCGCCAAGCCCGTCCTCGTAGCTCCTCATCAAATGTTCTGCCATCATGGCCAACATGGCTGGTCCGCGTCGCGCAACGGCAGGGGTAGGGCACCGCGCAGTTGAAGGCCAACCCGCGCGAATGGAGCGTTGGTCTGTGCCGGGTTAGAAAGGGTATAATCTGCGCCGTCATAGTATGTGGCCCCTTAGTTGTATCCGTCCAACGGACTTATAATCAGCCGCTGATCCCGATTAATGGTTTTGCGGTAGAAACGCGCCCCCGAGATGAATAGCAAATATATCAGTCTAGCATAAACTCCTTGCTCACCTCGAATAATCCTCGGCAGCATACGTTTGATAAAGGGCGCAACGGAGCGCACTGCATGGTCGAAGATTACAAAATGGACTTTGACCTCATGCTCCTCAAGCCAGCAATCAAGGGGGAAGTTGCTGCGACGGGTGGCGACACTGCACGAAACGAGGTTCTGGCGCTGATCGAGACGCAGCTTGCGCTCTTTGCATATCCCAAGGCCAACGGCCAGCGGCTGTATGAAATCGAGGGCGACACTGTTACGTTCACGCTTCGCTATGGGGGTAGGGCGCTCACGCTGCTGCCCGACGAAACCAAGGTCTCGGTTCCCAAGGATGCCCTTGTGGGCGCGTTGGAGCACTACAAAGCGGAGGTCACGAAGGACGCGTTTGACGCGCAGCTTGAGAAAAATAGCGCAGCAAGCGCTTTCCGAAAGGCAAGCGCGAAGGTAATGCGCGACGCTAAAAAGGGTGCGCGGCCCGCCAATTTTTACGTCGTCGCTCCGGCGATTAGAAACCCTGACGCTACGCGTCAGGGTTTCTTTGCCTGCGGCTATCCTCACATTTTGTGGCCCAGATAGCCGCAAGGTCTAAATGTGCCCTACGGGCAAACGATGATCTCTCCAGCTTTGCAAGCTGTAGTTCGCACTCCGCCTTAACACTGTACGCTTTCGGACATACTAAAGCCGTCTGCATCACGTGACTCCCTGTCGGTTAGGTCAAGTATTGCTAACTGGGCTTGGTTAATGAGGTATAAACCTTTGGTCAGAATGATACTAATTGCGATCAATATGAGATGAAGCCGGGGTTTAAATGCCCCCGGCTCCCGTCCTTGCATATTTTCACGTCCGGTCAGTGACGAAGCATTCAGGACGATGGGCTTAGGCCCTACTACGCCCATGCTGTCGGGTTTCCACGCCCACAAACTTATAGGCCTTTCGGTTGACCAATGAGTGTCTTGCTCGATCAGCAGTCCACCCGGTCTTCTGATGTCGGCAAGTTCCTGTAGGTCGAGCGAGCCCCGTTCTGGCGAACCAAACCCCCATGTCACATAGGCCGAACGCGATGCGGCCCGGATCGCACTCGTTTAAGCTAGTCGATTTGCGCGCTGATCATCGTGAGATGGTCAGACGCCTAGCCGGGGCTCGAAGATCGGTTATTCGCAAAGATGAACCAGCGTCCGAAGTTGGGAAGCGAGGGAAGAAGCGTGAGAGTCTGCTTGTGGGACTTCCTCGAAACTGGACTTAGCTCGGTGGCTTCCGGCCTTACCAGGCTCGTCTGTCGGCATGCCTGGGGTTTTGGGCGCTATCGGTATTAGCAAGGACCGCGGCCAAGATCCTCTAACCATAACGTAACGCTTTGGCGTCAAGCGCGGTGCAGGGAGAAGCCTGTGCGACTATCGATATCGACGCGTGTATCAATAGCCTGCACGTCTGTCATCGTGATGGCGCTGGCACTGCTGGCGATCGGCCTCTCGGTTGGCAATAAGATTTATCAAGCTGACCTGCGCATTACACTTCTCAGCGATGCGCTCGGCCGGGAGGATCGGCTGGATCAGGCGCAGCGACGGTTGCGTCAGGACGTTGGCCGCCTGACCCGGGATGCCGAACACGGGGTGAAAGTACCCGACGCACGATGGGCGGAACTGCACGAGCGGATCGCGCAGTTTGAAATGAGATCTTTGCAAGCGGCCCAAGCACCTGATCGCGGATCGGAACCTGGATCGGCTGCTGTTCAGGAGGGGCAGCGAGCCGCAACTGTCTTTGCTGCGGCCTCTGACCAGCTCATCGAAACGAGCCGTTTCAGCCCCTCCGGCATCAAAACGGCCATGCCACGTTTCTTGGGCGCGCTAACAGCCTTGGAGATGAATCGTAGTCAAGCGCGACAGGAACTGAGCTCGGCGATCGGAAAGGCGGCGGAAAGCAATCGGCGTGAGAGCCGTCAAGACATCATATCGGTGCTACTAGGCGGACTCGGGATCGTTGCCATCATATTCAGCATGGCGATCTGGCTTAGGCAAAGACTGGTGTTGCCGATAACGATCATGGCTGCGCGGCTGCGCGAGTTTCGGATAGGTGAAAGCGACCGAGACGTACCTGGTCTTGAGCGGGCCGACGAGCTCGGTGATCTGGCACGTGGACTTCACGAATACCGTAAGGCCGTGGAGAGCCGCAGGACCGCCGAGCACCGCGCTGAGTTTCTAGCAAACCATGACATGCTCACCGGGCTTGCGAACCGCCTGCTGTTCGAGAACCGTCTTGCCTACGAACTTGCTCGCAGCGCTCGCACAGGTGACGTCGTAGCAGTGTTCGCTATCGATCTGGACGCGTTCAAAGCTATCAACGATCGATTGGGTCATGCGGGCGGGGACCGCGTGCTGAAGCGCACCGCGCAGCTGCTGTCATCGTGCGTCCGCGGCGATGACCTGGTTGCGCGTATCGGTGGTGACGAGTTCGCCGTCATCCAAGTAGCGCGCTCACAACCAGCAGCCACGGAAGCACTGATCTCGCGCATCTTCAAGATGGCCTCCGCGCCGTCGGACGAGGGCGTAGCGATCAAGATGAGCGTCGGAGTAGCTCTCTCAGAACCCGGACAGACCGGAGACGAGCTTCACGAGCTTGCGGACCTTGCGCTGTATCGTGCCAAGGCCGACGGCAGGAATACGGCGCGCATCTACAACAAGCATTTGAAGGATGAGGAGAGCCGGCGCGCGCTACTCGAAAGAGACCTCGAGAATGCCGTCTCTGCAAACGAGTTCCGTCTAGCGTTCCAGCCGATCGCCGACGCGGTCTCGCTGAAGATCGTCGCGTATGAAGCACTCCTTCGCTGGCGGCACCCCATTCTTGGCGACATACCGCCGGACATCTTCATACCTATCGCCGAGTCGAGCGGACTCATCGGCACTATCGGCTCGTGGATGATCGACAATGCACTCCGTGTTGCATCGACCTGGGATTCGAAACTGTCACTTGCTATGAATCTGTCGCCGATACAGCTTCGTTCCCACGGGCTTGTTACCGAAATATGCGATGGAGCACGGCGTTGGCGTGTCGCGTTCGACCGATTGGAACTCGAAATTACCGAAAGCGCGACACTCCTCGGTTTCCAAAGGGACAACGTTCTCGCGACCCTCGGGGAGCTGAGAAAGTGCGGCGTTAAAGTGGTGATGGACGACTTTGGAACAGGGCACTCGTCACTCAGCAATCTCAAGGAGTTTACCTTCGACAAGATCAAAATTGACCGGAGCTTCGTGGCCACCATGCACAACAACACGTCGTCGTCATTGATCGTCAAGGCAACAATTGGGCTTGGCAAAAGCCTAGGCCTCGTCATTGTTGCCGAAGGGGTTGAAACGGAAAAGCAGCTGTTTGTGTTGCAGCAGTGGGGTTGTGATCAGGTTCAGGGGTTCCTGATCGGAAAGCCGACGGAACTCTGCGACGTGGCTGGTGTCGAAGCGGTAATTTAAAGCCAATATAAGGATTGTAGGAATGCCGGGAGGTGGTCCTATGATATGCCTGTCAGTGCTTGGTCGCCATATGCTGTGATCGACCCCGACGTAAAACTTCTTCAAAGATTGTCGCTCTTCTCGCTGCGGAGCAACGGTATAACATTGATATGAACGAAGGTCTGAAGCCGGGAGTGAGCAGGGCATCGTGAGCGTCTTCAAGTGGGTCTGCCCTCGGCAATTCGGCCGCTACAGCTCACGACGTTGATTGGCATGCCTTTGGATTGGTAGAATATAGGCCGACAGAAATTACAAGGCACGCCCCGAGTACGACGAGCGTAGGTAAGGTGTCGACGTGATCTGTTGTTGAGGGAAGCAACAGTTTCGCAGCCGAAGAACGGACCGGGACCCCTTTCAGCTCTTCTAAGCAAGGAGCGGAGCACATCCCCACGTGCTATAGCTGATGGCTTAACGTTTCACGGGCGCCGCTCGTCCATCTACCTTCGAAGTGCCGACAATATCGATCTCTAGCGACTGGCGATGCGTTCCCGCGTAACGCGAGGATCTTCGTAAAGATCGCGGATCGCTCGGAGCCGAAATACATTCCACCAGCGCTGCCAGCGGTGCTCGGCCGCATCGTGAATCATGTGGCAACGTTGACATAGCGCCTTGAGGTTCGCAGACGAACTGTTGCCCGGATCGTGATCCAGGTGCGCGCAGGCCAAGACGACATAGGTCACCCGGATCGACGCGAGCACGAACCCAGTTTTCATTGGAATACGCTTGCCGCGGTCGGACCGCCAGCACCGAACATCTGCATCCCACCAACGTCCGTCGCCGAGATGGACCACACGGCGTAGATGTGGTCGGCTGCATCCCTCGCACTTGGCACCGGCGCGATCGAACCTAACCACGTGCGACAATTGCCGCCAATCGATCGGGTAGAGCCAGCGGTTCTCGGGTCGGATCGGCATGACGATTCTATGAGTCACCGAGCGGGCAAAACCCAAGCAAATTATTCGCCGTTTGTTGCCATTCCGTATTTTTTTCGTTCTCTTCGCAAGGGTAGGCATGTGCCCGATTCAAGACGAACGACTAAGACGGCTGGAACGACCTGCTACGTGGCCGCCTAAGCGGCTCCCCTTGCAACTGCCGGCGACGACGACCCTGATGCCTGTTCGCCGCCACGCGGCGGCGGTTTCCCGCCCGAAAGCCGCCAAGACGCTTTCGTCCTCATTCACAACATTCATAACCGACAATTATGCGCCAAGAGCGGTTATTGCAGGGATGAACGAATGTCTGAAGTTGGGGGGGGGCGCGGCGGTCCGGTTTTGATCTATCTGCAGAGACTAAGGTTAGTGTCGTTGTTGACTACTATAAGTCCTTAATATCAAATATCATGCGCAAGTTTCGTACAGTTCCGTCCGCCGGATTTGGCTGCATAGAGCATCGTATCGGCGCACGCGAGCCAAGCGGTAAGCGAGCTAGTCGACGTAGACAATTCGGCAACACCGAAGCTTGCCGTTATGCGCAATGTGCTGCCATCGGGCAGCAGCATGGGGTGTTCGGCAATTTCCCGTCGAAGGCGCTCAGCGACGATGACCGCGGCCGCGCCGTTGGTTTCCGGCAGCAGCAGTGCGAACTCCTCACCCCCCAGTCGACCGAACAGATCGCTAGGACGCAGCGTCGCCTCAGCGATACGGACGATTTGCTGTAAAGCTTGGTCCCCGACGGCGTGCCCGTACGTATCGTTCACCCGCTTGAAATGGTCGACGTCTAGCATGACGAGCGATGTTGCCCGCCCATAACGGCGCGCACGCTCCATCTCTTTTTCCGCCTGATCTACGAACCCCCGACGGGTCAAAGCCCCAGTGAGATGATCTACTTGTGCGATCAGCCTTAATTCGAGCTCGTCGCAGACGATGTTGGCGAAGTTGCCGAGTATGGCGACGTCCGCCGGGCTAAAGCGCCTTGGGCGAGTGTCCATCGCGCAAAGCGCACCCACATTGTAACCTTCTGGCGTGCGCAGCGGGACGCCGGCGTAGCTGCGCACGTACGGCGGGCCAACGACGAGCGGAACGTTCGCAAATCGTGGATCGTCGAGGGCATTTTCGATAACCAGAGGTTCGCGCTGTTGGATCGTATGCGTGCAGAAGGACACTGACCGCGGCGTTTCGTTTTGATTCATGCCGCGCTTGGCCTTGAACCACTGCCGGTCGCGATCAACAAGTGTAACAGTCGCGATGGGCACGGCGAGCACGGTGCGGACTAACGTCACGATCTTCTCAAACGGCTCTTCGATAGCAGTGTCGAGCACATCCAGGCGGCGTAGGGCTGCAACGCGAGCGTCGTCGTCAAGCAACAACATGTCATCCATGATGTGGCTCCTTCATCATGGTGCGGATTGCGACGGTCAGATCGTGGGCATAGCTATCGACCAGCGTACGTACGCTTGCATCCACCACGTCCTCATCGAGGCCGGCCGCCCTCAAGCTGACGATCAAAGCGGACAGATGGGATTGATGACGACGCACGCTCTCCAAGAGCTCGAGCGGTATTTCGAGGGGATCCGCCGAACTCGGCGTCGGCTCAAGCTGATCGATACGCACAGGATCACTCTCTCATTGCTGCGATCTGACCCTACAATTAAACAGTTAACAGAATTCGAATAGCCAAGATGAATTCCGCTTGGCCTCATGGCAAGAGGCAGTAGCCATATCACACAACCGTTACGACAATCGCGAAACGGAGCGGGCATTAATAAGGAGGGCGGAATGTTGCCACGAAGGAACAGGTTTGGTTCATGACCGAGATCTATCCACTAATCCCACGAGAAACTTTCTAGAACAGGCGGTGGGTTCGGTTACTTAAATGCTCAGTAACTCTCACACTGGCGATTTCATACAGGGCGCTGATAGCATTTAAAATGAGGTAGCATCATCCCGTTTTGGCTTAGTTACTTTTCGTTAGGCTACATCTTGGACCAATGACGCAGGCGCAGCGGTGCGCGTTCGTCGGAGGGCAACGGTTTGGACAAGTTCGGATATCACGGCTTTAAGGCCGACCGCAACATGAATACACCTGAACCTTGTCTCCACGAAGCCGTGTTCAACACACGGCCGCCAGCAGACCTCGCCGGTGAACCGTTACCAATCGGTAGCTTGGAAGAGAATGATGAAGACGCTCGATACGCCGTGGCTCTCAGTCCCCAAATCAACTGGACCGCAGCGGCTGACGGCGGGGTTGAACGCGTAAGTCCACGGTGGGCTGAGATGACGGGTTCCGATTCTTCAGCCGCCCTGGGAGATCAGTGGATAAAAAGGCTCCACCCAGATGATGTGGCTAGTACGGTTGAGACATGGCAAACATCAGTCAAGACCACTTTGCCAATCGATATAGAGTATCGGTTGAAGACGTGTATTTCCGGCTACCGTTGGGTGCGTTCGCGGGCTGTGGCGCGGCTGGATGCATCAGGTCAGGTCGTGCGATGGTACGGTACTTTAGAGGACGTTCACGACCGCAAGCTGGCAGAGCATGCCTTACGCGAGAGTGAGGAGCGTTTCCGCTTGGCAGCTCAGGCCGCGGGTTTGGGCATCTGGGACTATAATGCATCCGCAGATCGGCGTGAGTGGTCCGCCGAGTTCAAGGCTATGCTAGGTCTGGCAGTCGACGCTACGCCGGCGATTGATGCCGCGCTATATTGTGTCGTACCTGAAGATCGGCCCAAGCTGCTTGACTTGATTGGCGCGGTTCGGGCTGGTCATAGCGGACACAGGTTCGAGACGATGGTCCGCATTCGCCGAGCCGATACCAATGCTGAGCGATGGATGAAAACGGCCGGGTGGCGGATTGAGGCACCGTTGGGCAGGTTGCACCGCGTCCTCGTGACGGTTCGTGACGTCACCGAGGAGCGGAATGTCGAAGACCGAATCAGATGGACCGCGAATCATGACGGGATGACGCAGTTGCCCAATCGTGCGGCGTTCGTAGATCAATTGGAGAGCGCCATCGCCACCGCTGCGCAGGAACATTCACATATCGCGTTGGTGTTGTTCGATGTCGACCATTTGAAGGAAACTAATGACACTATCGGTCACGACGCGGGCGATTTATTAATACAGACATTAGCCGGGCGGCTTACGAGCCTTTTCGGCATGGGCTGCACTGTCGGCAGACTTGGCGGCGACGAATTTGCTGCCATTTTCAAGCTGAGCGACGAAGATTCGATGCTTCTTAAGACGCAGGCGGCGCTTAATGTGCTTCGTGAGCCCTTTACCTACGAAGGGCGTATCGTCGATTGCCAAGCGACGGCAGGCGGATCGGTCTTCCCCCAGCATGGTACTAGCGCCACAGAACTGCTGAAGGCAGCTGACATTGCGCTCTATGCGGCAAAAGGTCGGAGCCGCGGAGGCGTTTTGCCATTCCGGGCGACGATGCGCGCCGATCTGCAACGACGGTCGTCGATGATTAGCGTTGCGCGCGATGCCGTCCGAGAAGACCGGATCGTGCCATATTACCAACCCAAGATTTCGCTGCACGACAATAAAGTTTGTGGTTTTGAGGCGCTTTTGCGCTGGAGTCACCCGACCCTTGGTACCCAAGCTCCAAGCACGATCGCCGCCGCATTCGAAGATCTTGATCTGGCGACGAGCATTAGCGAGCGCATGCTAACGCAAGTCGTCAACGACATGCGATGCTGGCTAGACAATGGCGTTGAATTTGGACGTATCGCCGTGAACCTTTCGCCCGCCGAGTTTCGACATGAGTCTCTCGTGTCACGGGTGCTAGAACGGTTGCACCGCGCGCGGATCTCAACGTCGCGTATCGAACTCGAGGTCACCGAGACGGTATTTCTTGGTCGTGGCGCGGACTCCGTCGCAGAAGCGCTCAACGTGTTCAGCCGTGAAGGCGTGAAGATTGCACTCGACGATTTTGGCACGGGATACGCGTCGCTGACCCATCTTAAAGCTTTTCCAGTCGACGTTATTAAGATCGACCGTAGCTTCGTCAGCAGTCTGGATACCAACGCGAATGACGCTGCAATCATTGATGCAATTGTCGGTCTCGGACACAAGCTAGGTATGGAAATCGTAGCCGAGGGCATCGAAACAACCGTGCAGGCCCAATACCTGCTCGAGCGCGGATGTGAATATGGCCAAGGGTATCTCTTCGGCAAAGCCGGCCCTGCGGCAACAATACCAGTTATGGTCGCCGAAAACCGTCCATCGGGAAAATAATTAGTACGCCGCGGCTTTATGTTAGCTAATAGATAATGCTGTGGAGCACTACTAATCCACGGGGGCATGGCCACCAGACGTTTCTGGCGGTGTGGCACCGCTCACTGGGCAGGTACGCGGTCTCGAGCGCCACCGACTGATGGAACGTAAAGGATTAAGCGTTTAACATAATAAGTCTTAGCGATCCCGACATACCTGTAATTTTTAAGTTCGAAAATGGATCTCATAAAGGTGCTTCCGTCGGGTCCTACGCTTCTTCGACATCGATGCA
>Ga0265797_10007576_pt1 | contig 14782 bp, 12 predicted proteins | sample P2T30metagenome_FD_192433 | JGI IMG/M metagenome (GOLD analysis project Ga0265797, IMG submission 192433) | Plant litter microbial communities from East Loma Ridge, Irvine, California - P2 T30 | ecosystem: Environmental > Terrestrial > Plant litter > Unclassified | place: USA: California... | reverse complement strand
CGTCGCTGTCCTTCCTGGGCTTCGGCGCGAACCCGCCGACCCCGGACTGGGGCCTGATGGTGCAGGAGAACCGCACCGCGCTCACCGTGGTGCCGCTCGGCACCCTCGCCCCGATCGTGGCCCTCGCCACGCTGGTGATCGGACTGAACCTCGCGGCCGACGGCCTGAGCAAGTCGCTCGGCGTCGACCGCGCCAAGCAGGGAGTCAGCGCATGACCCGCACCGACACCGGCACGACGTCCGCCGCGACGGCGACCGTGCCCGACGCGATCGTCCGCGTGGACGACCTGTCCATCTCGTACGCCGCCGGCAAACGGCGCGTCCCCGTCGTCCGGGGCGTGTCGTTCGCGATCGAGGCCGGTCGCACCCTCGGCCTGGTCGGCGAGTCCGGCAGCGGCAAGTCGACCGTCGCGCGAACGCTCCTCGCACACCTGCGCGCCGGGTCGGCGATCGACGGCGGGACGGTCCGCGTCGACGGCGCCGACGTGTTCGCCCTGTCGCCGGCCGGCCGCCGGGCGCTCCGCGGCGGCACCGCCTCGGTCGTCGCCCAGAACGCCGGACAGGCGCTCACCCCGTCGATGCGCGTCGGCGAGCAGATCCGCGAGGCCCTCCGCGCCCACGGCGAGCCCGACGGCCCCGAACGCGTCGCCGAGCTGGTCCGGCTGGTCCGGCTGCCGGACCCCGACGGGATCGTCCGCCGGTACCCGCACCAGTTGTCCGGCGGGCAGCAGCAGCGCATCGCCATCGCGATGGCCGTCGCCGCCCGACCGCGCGTGCTCGTCCTCGACGAACCGACCACCGCCCTCGACGTGGTCACGCAGGCCGCGGTCCTCGACCTGGTCGCCGACCTCGGTCGGCAGCTCGCCATGGCCGTCCTGCTCGTCAGCCACGACCTCGGGGTGGTGTCCGCCATGGCGGACGAGATCGCCGTGATGCGCGCCGGCGAGGTCGTCGAGCACGCCGCCACCACGGCGCTCTTCGCCGCACCGCAGCACGAGTACACGCGCGCCCTGCTGGCCGCGGTGCCGGACGGGCGACGGCCTGGAGGGACGGGCCACGTGCCCGACGACGCGACCGCCCCCGGGACGGTCGGCTCCACGGCCACCGGCACCGTGCCTCCCGGAAGTCCCGCCCGCCCCGTGGTGACCGCGGACGACCTGGTGATCCGCTACGGCCGCGGCCTGCCGGCCGCCGTCGACGGCGTCTCGTTCACGATCGCCGCGCACGAGACGCTCGCCGTCGTCGGCGAGTCCGGCAGCGGCAAGTCGACGCTCGCGACGGCGCTGGCCGGACTGGTCCCGGCTGAGTCGGGGACGTTCACGTACGACGACGGCGCGACGAGCGGCGACCTGCGCGAGCCGATCGCCGGTCGCGCGCCCGCCCTGCGGCGTGCCGTGCAGCTCGTGTTCCAGAACGCGGACACGTCGCTCAACCCGCGGCGCACCGTGGGTGCAGCCGTCGCGCGGCCGCTCCGGTTGTTCAGCGGCTCGTCCTCGCGCGATCGCGTCGGGGCACTGCTCAGCCAGGTCGGGCTCGGGCCGGAGTTCGCCGACCGGCTGCCCGCGCAGCTGTCCGGTGGGCAGCGACAGCGCGTCGGGATCGCGCGCGCACTGGCGGCCGAGCCGTCGCTCGTGATCGCCGACGAGATCACCACCGCGCTCGACGTGCAGGTGCAGGCGGGGATCCTCGCGCTGCTGGCCGACCTGCAGCGCGAACGAGGGCTCGCCTGCCTGTTCATCAGCCACGACCTCGCCGTGGTGCGGGGCGTGGCGGACCGGGTCGCGGTGATGACCGGCGGCCGGATCGTCGAGATCGGACCGACCGAGCGGGTGTTCACCGGCCCGAACCACCCGTACACGTCGACGCTGCTCGCGGCGACGCTCGAACCCGGCAGCACGACCCTGCCCGACGTCGGTGACGGGGTACCGCGCTGGCGGCACGCCGACGGCTGGACCGACCACGGCGACGGACACCGCACCCGCAACTGGGAGGACGCATGACCACCGACGACGGCACCGCCGCCGCCACCTTCACCGCCATCGGCGACCCCGGCTCGCTGCCAGCGGGCGTGACGGTCCGAGACGAGTGGATCCCGATGCCCGACGGCGTGCGGCTGCACGCCCGCATCTGGGCACCGTCGCAGTCGCCGACGCAGCCGGGTGCGACCAGCGGTCCGACGCCGGTGCTGCTCGAGTACCTGCCGTACCGGCTCGACGACTGGACCGCACCGCGCGACTCGGAGCGGCACCCCTGGTACGCCCAGCACGGGTACGCCTCGGTGCGGGTCGACATCCGCGGCACCGGGTCGTCCGACGGGTTCTTCGACGACGAGTACAGCGAGCAGGAACTGATCGACGGCGAGGCCGTGATCGCCTGGCTCGCCGAGCAGCCGTGGTCGACCGGCGCCGTCGGCATGTTCGGCATCTCGTGGGGCGGCTTCAACGCGCTGCAGCTCGCGGCCCGGGCACCCGCCGCCCTCAAGGCCATCGTGACGGTCTGCTCGACGGACGACCGGTACGACAACGACGTGCACTACGTCGGCGGCGCCGTGCTCGGCATCGACATGGCGGCCTGGGGCGCGACGATGTTCGCCTTCAACTCGCGGCCGCCCCGGCCCGAGGTCGTCGGCGCCGGGTGGATCGACCGGTGGCGGGAACGCCTCGAGGCGAACCGCCCGATGACGCCGGTCTGGCTGGCGCACCAGGAACGTGACGACTACTGGCGGCACGGCAGCGCGGCCGAGGACTACGACGGCATCCGCGCCGCGGTGCTCGCGGTCGGTGGCTGGGCGGACCCGTACCGGGACGCCGTGCTCCGGCTCGTCGACCACGTCAGCGCCCCCGTGAAGGGCATCGTCGGCCCGTGGTCGCACCAGTACCCGGACCGTGGGCTCGCGCCGGGTCCGTCGATCGGGTTCCTGCAGGAGACCCTGCGGTGGTGGGACCGCTGGCTGCTCGGGGTGGACACCGGCGTCGAGGACGACCCCGCACTGCGGGCCTGGATCAACGAGGGTGAAGCCCCCGCGCCGTACTACGCCGGTCGCCGCGGTCGCTGGGTCGGTGCCGAGGCGTGGCCCTCCGCCGCGACCCACGAGCGCGTCCTGCCCCTCGCCGCACTGCGGGGCGGTGACCTCGGACCGGTCGTGGTGCGGTCGCCGCAGCACACCGGGGTGGACGCCGGTCGGTTCTTCCCGTTCGGCAACGCCACCGACCTGCCGCCGGACCAGCGCGCCGAGGACGGCCGGTCGGTGACCTTCGACCTGCCCGTCGGCAAGGCGTTCGACCTGCTCGGCAACGTGCTCGTGCGACTGTCCGTCACGAGCGACCAGCCCCGGGCCACCCTGACCGTGCGGCTCTGCGACGTCGCACCGGACGGCTCGTCGACGCTCGTCACCCGCGGGGTGCTGAACGCCGCGAAGCGTGACGGGATGGACCGCGACGACGTGCTCGAGCCCGGGACACCCGCCGACCTGCCCGTACGCCTGGTCTCGACCGGACACCGGTTCGCCGCCGGACACCGGCTGCGCATCGCGGTCTCCTCGTCGTACTGGCCGTGGGTGTGGCCGCACGGCGTCGAGGCCACGGTGACGATCGACCCGACCGCCTCGAGCGTCACCCTGCCCACCTGGACCCGGGAGACCGACGACGGGGTGGCCTTCGCCGAGCCCGAACGGTCCGAGCCCCTCGTGATCGAGCGCGTCGCGCCGGCCGACCCGCTGCCGCAGCGCACGGTGACGCACGACGTCGAGACGGGGGAGTGGACGCTCGACGTCGACCCCGGGTACGGCGGCGGGCGCGTCTACCCGGACGGCCTCGTGTTCACCGAGGACGCCCGTGAGACGTACCGGATCCGCTCCGACGACCCGACCAGCGCACGGGCGAGTTCCCGCTGGGCGATCGGGCTGACGAAGCCGGAGTGGGCCGCGCGCCTCGAGACGACGTCCGAGGTCACCGCCGACGCCGACACCTTCCACGTCGTCAACACCGTGCGCGCCTGGGCACGCGACGGCGGACCCGACGAACCCGAGGTGCTCGTCACCGAGCGGACCTTCGTCGACGACGTCCCGCGGACCTCGGCGTGACCGCGGCGGCACGCGTCCGGCAGCGGCCGGAGGTCCGGCGCGCGATGATCGTCGAGGCCGCCCGCGCGGTGATCGTCCGGAACGGCGTCGGCGCCACCGGGCTGCGTGACATCGCGGCCGAGGCCGGCGTCTCCGTCGGCACCGTGACGTACCACTTCGGGAGCGTCGCGGAGATCCTCAACGAGGTCGTGGTGCTCGAGACGGAGCGCTTCTACGGCGCCATCGTCGCAGCGGTCGACGCCGAACCCGACGTGCTGGTGGGGTTGCGGATGCTCGTCGCCCCGCTGTTCGGCGACACCGAGCAGGTCCGGCAGCACTGGCGGATCTGGTCCGACTACTGGACCGCGGTGGTCCGGCGGCCCGAGGTCGCCGCCGAGTACGCCGAACGCATCCGCGTCTGGGAGGCCTGCCTGGTGCGGGTCATCCGGCGCGGGGTGGACGCCGGGGTGTTCGGTGGCACACGCCAGGGCAGCGACGGCGGCGACCCCGTCGACGCCGAAACCGTCGCGCTGCAGCTCGCCGCGTACAGCGACGGCGTCGCGACCCAGATCGCCCAGGGCGTCCCGGGGCTGACGAACACGGTCGCCCTGTCGTGGATGTGGCGGTTCCTGTCGCACGAACTCGGTGTGCCCGCTGTGGACATCGCCGGAATGGGTCGTTCCCCCTTGTGATGAGGTAAGGCTTCCCTTACCGTTGCCACATGGCACGGACCCGGCGACAGCCCAGCGAACGCATCCTCATCGCGGGCGGTGCCGAGGACCTCGTCGAGATCCACCGCCAGCTCGAGGAACTCCCCGAGAACGCGTACGGGCAGGTCTTCGTCGAGGTCGCCCTCGACGAGCAGATCCGCATCCTGCCGGCCCCGCCGCGCGTCACCGTGACCTGGCTGGTCCGGAGCGCCCGCAGCTCGGCCGTCGCCCCGCTGGTCTTCGCCGACCACGGCGAAGCTCTCGCACACGCCCTGACCGGGTGGGCCGCCGAGTGGTGCGTGACGGGCTGCGAGCCCCGCACCTCGGTGTGGATCGGGTGCGCGGACAGCCCGTGGATCGAGCGCGCTCGGTCCATGGTGCAGCTCGAACTCACCGACGCCGGCCAGCAGGTCCAGGTCGAGTACGGCGGGTAAGGGCAGCCTGCTCTTCCTTGCAATGTGCAAAAGACGGGGGCATGGTTGTGCCATGACCACGCAGAGCAGCACCACCACCCCGAGCACCACGTCCCCGTTCTCGACCACGCCGGAGCTCGCAGCCGGGGTCGCCCAGTTCCTCGCCCCCGTCGTCATCGACCTCGAGGCGCTCGTCGTCAACGGCAAGCAGGCCCACTGGCACGTCCGTGGCCGCAACTTCGTCGGTGTGCACGAGCTCCTCGACGAGATCGTCGAGCACGCGCAGGACTACGCGGACAAGGCTGCGGAGCGCATCGTCGCCCTCGGCCTGCCGGTCGACTCGCGCATCGCGACCGTCGCCGCGAACACCACCCTGCCGCCGCTGTCGCAGGGCTTCCAGAACTCGGACGTCACCATCACCGAGGTGATCGCCCAGATCGACGCCGCGCTGCTGCAGGTCCGCCGTGCGGTCGACGGCCTCGACGAGGTCGACCTCAACAGCCAGGACGTCGCGATCGAGATCGAGCGCGCGCTGACCAAGGACCGCTGGTTCCTGCAGGCGCACCTCGCCGCCTGAGTCGCGACCACACCGCTGACGGGAGGCCCGGTGCCAGCTGGCACCGGGCCTCCCGTCCGTCTACGGTCACGTCCCGGGCCCGCACCTCACCCGGACGGCGTGACCAGCCCGCTCTCGTAGGCCAGCACGACGGCGTGCACCCGGTCCCGCAGCTGCAGCTTCGCCAGGACCCGGCCGACGTGGGTCTTCACGGTCTGCTCCGCGATGAACAGCTCCGCCGCAATCTCGCCGTTCGACCGCCCCCGCGCCATCAGCAGGAACACGTCGCGCTCCCGGTCGGTCAGCAGGTCGAGCACCTCGGTCCGCGGGGCCGCCGGCTGCGGACCGGCGACGAAGGCCTCGACGAGGTGCCGGGTCACCCTCGGGGCGAGCAGGGAGTCGCCGGCTGCGACGGTCCGCACGGCCTGCACGAGCTCCTCGGCGCTCGCGTCCTTGAGCAGGAACCCGCTCGCCCCGGCACGGAGCGCGTCGAACACGTAGTCGTCGATGTCGAACGTCGTGAGCATCACCACGCGGACGGGCGACTCCGGGGGCGCCGCGGTGATCCGCCGGGTCGCCTCGATCCCGTCGAGCTCCGGCATCCGGACGTCCATCAGGATCACGTCCGGCCGGAGCCGGATCGCCATGACGACCGCGTCGGCACCGTTCGCGGCCTCGCCGACGACCTCGACGTCGTCCTGGGCCTGGAGGATCGCCCGCAGTCCGACACGGAACATCTGCTGGTCGTCGACCACCATCACCCGCGTCATCGCGTTCCCCTGTCGGCCGTCGGCTGCGACGTGGTCGCGGTGGGCTGGGTGGGCAGACTGACGGCGACGCGGAAGCCGCCGTCCGGGTCCGGTCCGTGGTCGATGGTGCCGCGGAGCGCGGCGACCCGCTCGCGCATGCCCGCCAGACCGAAGCCGCCGTCGTCGGGCGGAGCACCGGGCACGCTGCCGGCCGGTGGCGCGGTGTTGGCGACCTCGACCGTGAGGGCCGAGCCGTGCCTCCCGACCGTCACGACGGTGGTCGCACCGGGCGCGTGCCGGGCGACGTTGCCGAGCGCCTCCTGCACGACCCGGTACACGGTGAGCTGTGCGAGCCGGTCGACGTCGTCGAGGTCCGGGTCGAGCCGCTCGTCGAGTCGGAGGTCGACGGGGATGCCGGCCGCGCGGGTGGCCTGCACCAGTGCGGGCAGGTCGGCGAGCCGCGGTTGCGGCGCACGCTCGGCGTCGGCGTCGCCACGCAGGGTGCCGAGCAGCTGCCGCATCTCCCGCAGGGCCGTGCGCGAGGTCTCGGCGATCGCGGCGAACTCGGTGCGGGCGTCCGGCGGCAGGTCCGCGACGCGGTACGGGGCGGACTCGGCCTGCATGTGCACGACGGACATGCTGTGGGCGACGACGTCGTGGAGCTCACGGGCGATCCGGGAGCGCTCCTCGACCGTCCGGCGTCGGGCCTGCTCGAGCTCGGTGTCGCGGCGGGCGGCGGCGAGTTCCTCGCGCACGCTCCGGCGCTGCCCGATGACGACCGCAGCGGCGGCCACGACGAGGGTGTCGCCGGCGCTCACCACGAAGCTCGTCGCCCAGACGTCGACCTGCCCCCACCGGTCGGGCGTCACGCCGATGAGCAGCAGGGTGAGCAGCGTCGCCGCGACCCAGACCACCGCGGTGAGCCGCCAGGTGGTGCGGACGCCCAGCACGACGAGCAGCACGCTCAGGCCGATGATGCTCGTGACGGAGACCGGCCAGGGCCCGACGGTGCCGGGTGCCGTCAGGATCCCGAGGCCGGCGAGGGCGACGAGGTGCGCGACCGACGCCGTGCGGGGGAAGAGCGGTGCGAGGCCGATGCTCGCCGACAGCACGGCGGTCACGAGCAACGCGAGCGGCACGGGGACGCCGTAGAACACCGCGGTCACCGGTGCGGCGACGGCGAACAGGGACACCGCGACGACGACGAAGCCGATCTGCACGGCTGGCCGGACCCAGGTGGGTCGGGGCTTCGGGACGACGGTCACGGGCGGGCGGTCTCTCCGGTTCGGGCGAGGCAGGGTTCGGGGGCGATGGCGATGGCGGTGGCGGGTGTGGCTGTGGTGGCTGCGGCTGCGGCTGCGGCTGCGGCGCGGGCTTCGCGGGCTTCGCGGGATTCGCGCTTGCGGCTGATGGTACCGAGCACCCGGTCGACCGCGATCCCGAGCCCGGCGGCGACCACCATCGACACCAGGGCGGCGACGATCGGTTCGTGCAGCACGCTCGACGCGGCCAGGGCGATCCCGATCGACACCGCCGACCACGCCAGCCCCGCGATCGCGCTGATCGCGAGGAACCGGCGGTAGGACAGCCGGGTCGCGCCGGCGGTCATGTTGACCGCGACCCGGCCGACCGGGATGAAGCGACCGGTCAGGATGAGGCTGGCGGAGCGGCGCTGCATCTGCCGCTCCGCGAACGCGAAGGCCGCCGCGATCCGTGGTCGCTTCGACCGGGCCAGGCGAGCGAACCCGATCCGGCGCCCGATCCAGTACGCGATCGAGTCGCCGGCGATCGCTCCGAGGGCGGCGGCGACGAGCACCACGGCGAGGACGGGCTGTCCGGACGTCGCGGCGATCGCGGCGATCGCGACCAGGGCGGACTCGCTCGGCACCGGTGGGAAGAAACCGTCCACCAGGCACAGGGCGAAGAGGACGACGTAGACGAGCGGGCTCGCGGCCAGCTCGACGACGAGCGGGGTGATCTGGTCGAACACGGGGTGCTCCCTCCCGCCGACGGAACTCGTCGACGAGGACGACGCTACGGAGCCGACGCACGCTGGCCATCCCGCGGCGGTCTCGACCACCCCCTACTGCGGTATGACGTTCCCGTCCGCGAAGACCACGTCGGGTGCGTCCACACGGCGGTCGACGACGGTGGTCGGGGCCTCCAGGTGCACGGCACCCGAGGGCATGATGCCCGCACCGCCGAACCGTTCCATCACCCGCCACTGCGCGACGACGTCCTCGCCGGCGTGCTCGGGCGGCAGGGTGTCCCAGAACCGGAAGCCACCGACCTCCTCGAGCGCACGGCGGTCGTAGAGCGCGCAGGCACCGACCCACGCGACGCGGTAGGGAACCCACTCGCCGGGGTGCAGGTCGAGGTCGGCGGCGACGTGCGTCGGGTTCGCGGCGTTGTGCAGCGACCAGCGGTCGAAGCCGGGGGTCCCGCGGCGCACCACCTCGGGCACGACCGGGCCGTCCCACCGCTCGAACACCGAGGTCTCGTGGGGGCGGCGGTCCTGCAGGTACGACAGGCCCTGCACGGCGCTGCCGACGAACCCGCAGCCCAGGGTGCGCAGCGCGTCGAGCATCCGCGCGATCGACCCCGGCTCGAGCCAGACGTCGTCGTCGAGGAACAGCACCGCGGCTGCCTCGGCGTGGTCGAGCAGGAACTGCCGGTGCTCTGCCAGGCCGCGCCGTTCCGGGTGGGTGAGGAGCGTGACGGGCCGGCCCTGCGCCTCCAGGACGCGGAGCATCGCGGCGACCGCCGGCGCGCTGGCGGCGTCTCCGTCCGCGGACTGGTCGCTGAGGACGACGCGCAGGTCGACCTCGGTCTGGGCGGCGAGGCCGGCGAGCGTCGTGGCGAGCTCGGCCGGCCTGCCGACGGTCGGGATGAGCACGTCGACGTCGACCGTGCTCGTGTCCGCTGGATCGGGGGCCTTCGCCCAGGACCCGGACCAGCGGGCGGTCACGGTGCCGGGTCCGGTTCGGGCCGCGCAGCGGCTTCGCGGATCCGGCGCACGACGGCGCTGGTGGAGTGCTCGGGCACGTAGTCGACCATGACGACCTCGCCGCCGTAGCCGCGCACGACCTCGGTCTCGGTCAGCATCTCGGGGGAGTAGTCCCCGCCCTTGACGTAGACCTCGGGGCGCAGCCGTTCGATGAGCGGGATGGGGGTGTCCGTCGCGAACACCGTGACCAGGTCGACGCAGGCCAGCGCGGCGAGCACGCCGGCGCGGTCCTCGGCCGGGTTGATCGGCCGCTCCGGGCCCTTCAGCCGGCGCACCGAGTCGTCGTCGTTCAGGGCGACGACGAGCAGGTCGCCCAGGTCACGGGCCTGGCGCAGGTAGGTGGTGTGCCCGCGGTGGACGACGTCGAAGCAGCCGTTCGTGAAGACCACGCGTCGGCCGGCCTGCCGTGCGGCCTCGACGGCGGAGGCGAGCTCGTCGTGGTCGACCACGGTCGCCGCCGGCGCGGTCACCGAGTCGAGCAGGGCGGCGGCGGTGCAGACGGACGTGCCGGCCTCGCGGACGACGACGTCGGCAGCGGCCTGGGCGACGGCCACGGCGTCGCGCAGGGGTGCCTGCACGGCGAGGGCGACGGTCGCGGCGGCGCAGAAGGTGTCACCGGCGCCGGAGGCCTGCTGCTCCGAGGCGGGCGTCGCACGCGTGCGGAATCCCTGATCGGAGCCGGGCTCGAGCAGCACGGTGCCGTCGCGGTCGAGCGTGACCACTGCGGCACGGGCGCCACTGCGGGCGAGCACGTCGGCACGGGCTGCGACGACGGTGCCGATGCGGTCGGCACCGGTGCCGAGCTCCGCGCCGAGCAGGGCGGCGGTCTCACCGGCGTTCGGCGTGACGAGGTCGGGGTGCAGCGCGGCCCAGCGGGTCAGGTCGTGCGCGTCGACCACGACGGCGCCGGGGCGGTCACGGTCGAGCATCGGCACGACGTCCTCGGCGCGGACGCCCAGGCCGTAGTCGCACACGACGGCGGCATCGGCGCACCGGATGGCACGGGCCACCGAGCGGGCGAGGCGTTCGCCGTGCTCGGCGGTCGGGGTCGCGGCCAGCTCGTCGACCCGGACCACCACACGGTCACCGCCGACCACGCGCGACTTCGTCGTGGTGCGGGCGCCGGGGATCTCGACCAGGAACGACGTGTCGACGCCGGCCGCCTCGAGCCGCTGGCGCAGGACGTCACCGGCCTCGTCGTCACCGATGAGCCCCACCATGCGGACCCGGGCGCCGAGGGCGCGGGCGTTCACGGCCGTGTTCGCCGCGCCGCCCGGCACCGCGATGGTCTCGGTGACGCGGACGACGGGGGCCGGGGCCTCGCGGGATACCCGCTCGGCCTCGCCGACGGTCCAGCGGTCGAGGATGCAGTCGCCGATGACGACGACGAGGGGTTCGCGGTCGTCGATCGTGGCGACGAGGTCACGGACCAGCCGGACGTCGGCGGTCATCGGGTGCCTCCCACGGTGTCGGCGCTGCCGGCGGTGGCGCCGGCAGCGGCTGCGGGGCCGGTGTCGGTCGCGGTGCCGATGGTGGCTGCGGTGCTGTTTGTGGCTGCGCTGCTGCGGTCTGCTGCCGTCGACGGCTCGGCGGTACGGCGCGGCGGTGCGGCCTCGAGGTGCACCACCGTCGTGGTCGTCATCTCGTCGAGCAGGTGCGGGCCGTACCCGAACCCGGCGCCCGAGGCACCGCGGGGCTGGGCGCTGCCGCCCGGAGCGCCACCGAACACGGCGTTCACCTTGACGGTGCCGACGGGCAGTTCGGCCGCGGCACGGAGCGCGTGCGCGGTGTCGTTCGTCAGCACCGTGGCTGCGAGGCCGTAGCGGTCGGCCGCGGCGAGCCGGAGTCCCTCCGCGAAGTCCGACACGATGCGCACCGGGGCGATCGGGCCGAAGGTCTCCTCGGTCAGCACGAGCATGTCGTCCGTGCAGTCGGTCAGGACGGTCGCCGGGTAGAAGGATCCGAGCCCGCCGGGCGTGACGCCACCGGTCCGGACCGAGGCGCCGCGGGCGATCGCGTCGTCGACGTGGTGCTGCACGAGCTCGCGCAGCCGGTCGTCCACGAGCGGCCCGAACTCGGCGGCGGGTGCAGCCGTGCGGCGCTCCGCCTCGGCGACGAGCGCGGCGACGAAGGGCTCGGCAACGTCCTGGTGCACGTACACCCGCTCGACGCTGGTGCAGATCTGGCCGGTGTTCGCGAACGCGCCGAGGGCGACCTGTGCGGCGGCCCACTCCGGGTCGACGTCGGCGTCGACGATGACCGGGTCGTTGCCGCCGTTCTCGCGGATGACGTGGGCGCGGGTGGTCGCGGCCACCTCGCTCAGGCGGTCACCGGTAGCGGTCGACCCGACGTGCGCGTAGACGTCGATGCCGTCCTGCGCCAGGAGCAGCTCGCCGGTGGTCGCGTCACCGTCGACACCGATGAGCACGCCGTCCGGCAGGACCTCGGCGAGCAGCGCGTTGAGGCGGGCGAAGGTCGCCGGGCAGCGTTCGCTGCCCTTGTGCACCACGGTGTTGCCCGTGACGATGGCTGCGCCGAGGATCCCGCACGCCACGGCCACCGGGTCGTTCCACGGCGTCAGGGCGAGCACCACACCGCGCGGGTGCGGCACCGACCAGTCGGCGGCACCGAACTGCCCGCGCAGGGCCTCACCGCGGTGCACCGGCCCGAGCTCGGCGTACTGCACGAGCGTGCCGATGCCGGCCTCGACCCCACCGAGGGCGTCGCCGGGCACCTTGCCGGTCTCGCGGGTGTTCAGGTCCGCCAGCTCCTGCGCGTGCGCACGGAGGTGCTCGGCCGCGGCGTGCAGCAGGGCACCGCGCTCGGCCGGCGCCGTCCGGGCCCAGGCGCCGGCAGCGGCACGGGCGCGGGCGACGGCGTTGCGGACGTCGTCCTCGGTCGAGCGGCGCACGGTGGACGCGATCGATCCGTTCACGGGGTCGGTCACCACGAGGTCGTCGGCGGCGGGGGGTGCGATCGTCATGGGGTCCTTCCGGAGGCGGGCGGGGCCTCACACGGTGCTCGTGCTCCGCTGTGTGCGGTCACGGCATCGCGCTTCTCGTCCATCCGGGGGCGCTGCTGGGCGTCCGGACGGGTCCGACCGGTAGACGTGGAGCTGTGCAACAGATCGGTGTGGGCGGAGAACGGTTCGACGGTGTCAGCGAGATCGCGGTGCTCCGCGGCGGGGGACTGGGCGACCTGATGTTCGCCCTCCCGGCGGTCGAGGCCCTGGCCGCCGCGTACCCCGGAGCCCAGATCACGCTGCTCGGGGCGCCGTCCGCGCGGCCGGTGCTCGAGGGTCGCACCGACGCCGTCCACGCCTTCGAGGAGCTCCCCGTCGTCCCCGGCGTCCGGGACTCCGGCGAGGGCGCACCGACCGAGCAGGACTTCTTCGACCGGCTGCACGGGCGCTTCGACCTCGCGGTGCAGCTGCACGGCGGCGGCCGGAACTCGAACCCGTTCCTGCTCCGACTCGGGGCCCGTCACACCGTGGGCACCGCCACCGAGGACGCCGAGGTCCTGGAGCGCTGGGTCCGCTACGTCTACTACCAGCACGAGGTCGTCCGGGCGCTCGAGGTGGCCTCGCTCGCCGGTGCCGAGCCGGTCACCCTCGACCCCCGACTGCACGTCCCCGAGGCCGCGCGGGCCGGGGTCCGGCAGCGCCTCGGGGTCCGGGGACGCCTCGTCGCGATCCACCCCGGCGCCACCGACCCGCGTCGCCGCTGGAGCCCCTCGCGCTTCGCCGAGGTCGCCCGTGCCCGGCTCGCCGCCGGGGACGACGTGGTGCTCGTGGGTGACGACTCGGACGTGCCGGCGTCGTCCGCCATCGTCGCGTCACTGCCGCCCGAGCTACGGGGACGCGTGCACGACCTCACTCGGTCCCTGCCGCTGCGTGAACTGCCCGACGTCCTCGCCGCCGCCGACGTCATGGTCGGCGACGACTCCGGCCCACGGCACCTCGCCGTCGCCGTGGGGACCCCGACCGTCGGGGTGTTCTGGTTCGGCAACGTCATCAACGCCGGGCCGTTCGACCGCGGTCGGCACCGGGTGCACCTGTCCTTCGTGACGCGGTGCCCGGTGTGCGGCATCGACGTCACCCAGGTCGGCTGGACCGCCGAGCGGTGCGAGCACGACCCGTCCTACGTGGACCAGGTCGAGCCGGAGGCCGTCCTCGCCGACGTCGAGGACCTGCTCCGCACGACCTGACGAGCCTGGCACCGTGCGAGCTCCAGTCTCGTGCGCGCGCCGTCACCCCGTGCGCGGTTGCACCGCTGCGTGCGGCGCTGCAAGCGCGCACCCAGCCGCCAACGCTGCACCAGGCAACGCGCCGCGCACCGTGCACGGAACGCGACCGGACGCCGAACGGAAGGCCCGCTGCCAGCCCGCAACGCGCCTCCCGGCCGCACCGTGCGCGCACCGTCACCCCGTGCGCGGTTGCCCGCTGCGTGCGGCGCTGCAAGCGCGCACCCAGCCGTCAACGCTGCACCAGGCGACGCACCGCGCACCGTGCACGGGACCCGGCACGCGGACAGACGGGAGGCGCGGTGCCAGCCGGCACCGCGCCTCCCGTCCGTCAGCGGCGAGCGTCTACGGCCAGCTCGGCTCCGTCGCCGGCATGATCGACAGCTCGCGGATCTCGCAGCCGGCCGGCTGCGACAGCGCGAAGATGATCGAGTTCGCGACGTACTCTGGCTCGATGAGCTGCGCGTCCGGGCCCGGCTTGTACTGCTCGGTCCGGTCGGCGAAGAAGTTCGTGCGCATCCCGGCGGGGATGATGTTGGTCACGCCGATGCGTCCGGCGGTCTCGGCGGCCAGTGCCTGCGAGAACCCGCGGACGCCGAACTTCGACGCCGAGTACGCGGTGCCGTCGCCGACGCCGCGCAGGGCGAGCGACGACGAGATCGTGACGACGCGGCCGTGCGTGGCCTCGAGGGCGGGCAGGGCGGCGCGCACGGTCGAGGCGGTGCCGATCAGGTTGACGCCGACGATCTGCTCCCACTTGCCGGACGAGATCGCGTCGATCGGGGCGGGGGTGTCGATGCCCGCGGCGGTGACGACGGCGTCGAGGCCACCGTGCCGCTCGGCGGCGTCACGGACCGCCTGCTCGACGGCGTCGGTGTCCGAGACGTCCACGGCGACGGCGTCGACGCCCTCGGGGACGGCGTCGATCCGCAGGTCGAGGACGATCGGGGTGCCGCCGGCCTCGGTGACGGCGGCCACGACGGCGGCGCCGAGTCCGGAGGCGCCGCCGGTGACGAGGACGCGGCCGATGGGGGTGGTGGGGACGG
>Ga0265797_10007575_pt1 | contig 14784 bp, 11 predicted proteins | sample P2T30metagenome_FD_192433 | JGI IMG/M metagenome (GOLD analysis project Ga0265797, IMG submission 192433) | Plant litter microbial communities from East Loma Ridge, Irvine, California - P2 T30 | ecosystem: Environmental > Terrestrial > Plant litter > Unclassified | place: USA: California... | reverse complement strand
TTGCCGAAAATTCTTTGATTTGCCGCGCATAGCGATGGCTATGTGGGAAGAAAAAGATGGCTTCGAAAAGCTTCCAGAGTCTCTAGCCGGATCGAATCTGTCAATCTCGATGTACCAATGATAGTCCTACAAGAGCATGTCACTCCGAGGTTCGAATGGACAGGAGTGGTTACTGATCTAGTGATTGTGGCATTGGAAAGCTAGACGTCTTGGTGAAGACTGACCATGGTACGGGTTGGAACCAGTTGAGTGGCGCCTGACATGAAGAACACTTAGACATGTCACGAAAGATTGAAGCCTTGCAACCTCGATGTACAATGGTAAGATGCGATCCCAGTCACAGCTTCGCCTCTCGTAGCATGTACGGAGAATTGGGCGACTTGGAACCACATAACGCGTGGTAGCGATGCAGCGTCTTCTGAGCAGTTGCAGCGGTTGTCAATGATCTGGCTCGACGGCGTGGACCTCCTATGATCAAGTCGACCCCAGTTTGTACAAGACGAAGCCCAGCATCAAGGCCCCAGGTCGACTTGTGGGAGTAGTGATCCTGTGCTCAAGGCCATCTCTGAGATGCAAAGTAGGATACATGTCGTCATAAACCGCCATGTCCATGAAGTCTTCGAGACGCTTCAAGAAGGTCCCCGTACACCCAAACTCCCCGATCATCTTGCCGTCCAAAGGATCACTTTGATGCAGTTGTCAGCAGCGAAGAACGACCTGAGACCACCCGCATGGAATGGTCCACGAGATGCTATAACGATTAGCCAAAGTACTCGACATACGCGACGCTCCCCATGCAACGAGTGTTGCATGCACACAGTGACCGACACGCACTGTGCCGTGCAGGCAAGGTGTCCATGGCGTACATTCCTTGAAGCTGACTGCAGCAGTGGCTCTCTGCACCAATCTCCATAGTCCTGGCTCGGCCTCCGCGGAAAGAATGGCTGCTTTGTCTCGAGCTCGTTACGGCATGGTGGTGTGTGGGACACTGAGTTACCATTGATGTCATGTCCAAACACGGTCCATGGTCGTGTTCCTTAGCAGATATCTCGCGGTACATATGCTCCCGAAGTAATGGACGACGCCAGCCTCTATCTATGCACTCTTTAGCGGCCAAGTGCATGGAGACAATCAGCTACTTTGTGATCGGTACCATATCGTCGCTTCCAGTATGAGACCTATAGAACATATAAGCTCCCGAGCCTGCGCGTTCGAAGAGGGTGGGAGGAAACAAATTGTTTGCTGACGAACAAAGACATGTGACGTGTCCGGCCGAGTAAGTGTATGCAGGGCTGATTCCATGGTGTTGCACCATCTGTTTGACGTAGTGCAGAGCGATGAGGACGACATGTGGAGTGACGTGCTGTCAATTTGTCGTGATTGATCGTAGAAGGAAGGAGCGAAGAAAGCAACGGCCCACGGTCCAGCCACGTTTTCTGGCAGACGCAACCACACAATAAGGCGGATCACAGAAGAACAATGGTGCACAGCGAAACCGACCACCGGGGTAATATTAGAACTTAATTACTACTTCCTGTGTGAGGACCAAAAGGCGGGGAATAAGTATTGAAGTGATAAGAAACATACGAGTAACAGAGTCGTCGCAAAACAGTGTAGTTGCAGGCCACCTCGCAAGAGTGGCCGTCACTGTCACTGTCTGGCCCGTTGATGGATGGCCCCAGATAAGAAGAAAGATCCCAACATCCTTTTGCTCCACCGCTTTATTGTAATGCATAGGCTGTTCCTTACGCATGCCTGTAGCAGCAGCATACAGTTTTGCAGCCCAGTTCGTTGAAATTCGAAATACAAGCGCGCTACCCGTAGTATTGCACTCGTGATTCGGTGTGGCTTGACAGTCGATGCGGAAGAAGTGTCGGAAGAATCTATGCCACCTCGGTATCGGTGTCGAGCTGACCGCTTTGCTCCCTGTGCATGCGCGCCTCAATCTCCTTCAGCTGGCTCTCGCGAGCCAACAACTCTTGTCGCTTCTCGTTGATCTCTCGCTGGACCTTGACCTCGATTTCGCGGAGCTTCTCTTCTTCGCGTCGCAGCTGCTCTTCCTTCAAGCGGACCGACTGGCTGGCAAGGTCCTCGGGGTTCATTGACGAGTTGCTGTTCGAGCGATCAGTACATGCTTTGCCCAAAAGTGACCAAAAGACTTACTCGGCAGCACCACCTTCCACAGACTTGCTAAGCTTCTCGGTACGGTAGTTCTCGTAGAGGAAGTCGTGTGTGATCTCCTTCAAATCTGCGAGATGGCTGTGTAGGAGCGCACTGCGGACGGCGAGGAAGTCTGAGTGACGTGGGTTGTCGACCTCCACGATGCCCCAGGGGTATTGCCGTGCGCGGACCCGTCGGCCGTTAACCTCCACAGTGTCCTCTGAGCCAACAATCGCAAAAGGCATCAAGCCACGAAGCTCAGCGTTCTCCTCGACTGTGTCCTCGTCGTCCTCTTCGATATCGTAGGGGAAGTTATACACCGGGATACGGTAGTGCTCGATGTCCTCCATGACAAGCTTCTTCGACTCAGCAAGCTCAGCGGGTGTGAGCGAGTCGGCCTTGCCAATGACAGGAATGACGTTGCACCGAGGGGACAAGCGCTTCATCAGCTCGATGTCGAGTTCACGGAGTCTGTAACACGTGAGTTTGGAGCGGCACAATTGGCTGAACGACCTACCCGTGACCAGTCGGTGTGATGAAGTACAGCAGGACGTGTACGCGATCGTCCCGGAAGCGAGGGTTACGCTTGATCCTCGACTCCTCTGCGAGAATTCCATCGTACTGACGCTCGAGATATCCTACAATCTCTTGGAAGCTGCAAATCGTAAGCAGGCTGCGGAGTGCCCGAGAGAAGACATGACATACCTGGCCTCATTGTCGATCTGGTCGCCAAAGCCGGGTGTGTCGACAATGGTCAGTGAGATGCGGGTGCCTTCCTCGTCGAGCTCTGTGTGCTCGTTAGCGCGACTGCTCTGCGTGTGGCCGCTGATGAGGCGTCATACCAACGACGGTAGGGTGGATCTTAACGCCCTCCTCGAGGTGAGCTACTGTTGGGTCGTCGGACTCCTTGTGCTCGAGCACCTTCTTGCCGCAGAGGGTGTTGACGAAAGTGGTCCGGCCAGTGCCCGAGGCGCCGCAGACCATGAGACAGAACTGGATACCCTTCTTGACATTCTTCTTCCTGCGCGTCTTGAGCGTCTACATGCATGTTAGCAGAGGTGCCAATGGCGCGTGGTGCGCGTGGTAGACGAGGCAGCGATTGCGCGTGCCTGAGGATTGACAGGTGGTGTTTGGGGCAGGCGTACAGAAGACATCTTGGAGTTTGAGCGTTGGACGTGGTACGTATTTGCGGGGAGAGTGCCTGCAAGTGGCAGCCGGCGAGTATTGGATGCGGACGGGTAGTGAGGCGGCGGTGGGTGTTTGTTTGATGCTGCGGAGGTGCAGTCGTGGAAATTTGGGGGACGTTGGCAGCAGCTATGCAAAGGGGTTCGCTAGCGCCAGCGGCCCCAGTCGACGTCTCCTCTCTTGGCGCGACACGGACTCCTTTTTGGGAAGTGGCTATCAGATGCCACGATGTTTGCAAGTTGCACGTTATTGCGAAGTTCGTATGAAGTTACCTATGAATATTCAAGTCTGCGCTAATTGCGACAGTGGCATAAGTCTTTGTATGATCCTGCTGAAGCCTGGATAGAGACGAAGCGGTTTGGTATCGTTAGAATTGCGGGCTGTATCAGATACTTCAACGTGCTCAGAACGAACCAAAGCACTACGAACTCATTAAATACACAAAGACTCTTAATCAGTCCTTTGACTGCATTCCTACATCCTCCAAAAGCTTCACATGTGCACTCTGGCTGTCACGTGGAGCGCGCCTTCCAGGTGCAGATTTAGCTCCCGCTAGCGTGAAGCTCAGGCACGCGATGCCGCGGAGTGACATGGTGAGGCCTACCATGGAACTCAACCCACGCCTAGCCCAAAGACTGGAAGTTGTACACTTTCACTCCCCGTCTCCTCCAGCCTAGCATGCTGCTATATTCACTGACCACGTATACCGCGCCGTTCGCCCGGCCACCTCACAATCCGCTGCATCCACCATCTACACCCCACACAGCCTTTAGGTAGCCCCCACCTCCGACGAGACCTTTCACACTGCACAAAATGAACACTCGCCCTATCCTGGACTCGAACAAGGGCCCCTTTGTGCTCTCGGTCTCTCTCAACGCCGACTGCTCCTGCTTCTCGGCCGCTCTGGAGAATGGGTACCGCGTCTTCTCCTCCAAGACCGGCGACGAGAAAATCGCAAGAGGTGTGTACATCACATACCCTCCATCCACCCCACTAAACTCAGCTCAGAAGTCGGCGGCGGCATCGGCTGCGCAGAGATGCTCGGCACGACATCGTACATCGCCCTAGTCGGAGGAGGCAAGCAGCCCAAGTTCCCACAAAACAAGGTCTGTCCGCCCAACGACGATGACGACGACTGGGTGGTAGTCGAAAAGACTGACATTGTCTACGAGGTCCAAATATGGAACGACAACACCAAGAGAGTCACCACGTCCCTGGAGTTCAGGACACCGGTCCAGCGTGTGCGCATATCCAGGTCGCACCTCATCGTGGTGCAGCTCAACTCGGTGGGCATATACAAGATGAACACACCGCCAGAACGACTCGCCGACTACGAGACGGCAAATAATCCATACGGGCTGTGCGAGCTGGGCACCGACACTGTAGCCTTCCCTGGCCGGACCATCGGCCAAGTCAAGCTCTTCGGTCTCAAGACCGGAAACGTCAGCATCATACCCGCCCACGAGACACCCCTGCGCGCCATCGCGCTCAGCAGAGACGGCACCATGGTCGCTACAGCCAGCGAGCAAGGCACAATCATCCGCCTCTGGTCCTTCCCCTCGTGCACAAAGCTCGCTGAGTTCCGCCGCGGCGTCGACCAAGCAGCCATTTTCTCCCTCGCTTTCTCGCCCTCGGGCACCACGCTCGCGGTCACATCCGACAAGTCCACCATGCACATCTTCGATCTGGCCAGCACGCAAGAGCCAGACCAGAAACAGCACAAGTACGGCTTTCTGGCGAAAGTGCCTTTGTTGCCCCGCCAGTTCTCGGATACATATCCAACCGCAAGCGTGAAATTCGAGATGGGCGAAGAGTCGACGGCCTGGGGACCACACAGCAAATCTGCGACGCTGAGCGCCGGCATTCCGGGGGTACCTGGTGGACGACCGACGAAGGGCTTGCTCGGCTGGCTGGACAACAACACGATTCTTATCCTGGGAGCGGGACAAGATGCGAGGTGGGAACGCTTCAGCATCGTGATTGAAGAGGATACGGGTAAGAAGATCGTGGTGCCGTTTGGGTGGAAGCGGTACCTTGACGATTAGACGTCGGATGATGAGAGTAAGCTTGTGGAATTGTGGGCTAGTGAAGTTTCAGGCGTTAGTCGATATTGAGAAGGGTTCCAAGACTCACACCGCGTACCAGTCTTTGAATAAAGACTAGGAGTTAGGGTCTCCCGAGCTGGTACAGCCCAAATAGCTGGGCAGGTGTTTTGGCGTTTTGTTCCTCAGATACCCAGGCGCGTTACAGCTTCGTAGGTCCATCAAATTATTTAGCCTATCCATGCTTTCTGTCACTCATATAAATACACACTGGCCATTCACAAAAATGTAGTTCAAGCTGGGAATTCGACCAGATCTATACATCTAGATAAGGAATGGGGTATGACATACTCTACTCTCCTCAAACGCCCTCGGAACTTTTAATCACACACACAGAAACACGCAAAACTCCACCAAAACCCTCCTCCTCACGAAGGTTTATCGCACCCAATGCGCCCCAACAACTCCTTCCGGTCCCCATGCCCGGCTATACTAATCCCACTTGCGCGCGCCTCCCTCCGCGCCTGCCTTCTCTGACTCGCGCCATTCATCTTCGCAAATGTCAGCGCGTCAACGCCTACTTCCTCCTCTTTTGGCAGACTCAAACCCAGTGACGAGGGCATGGAGCTCATGCCAGATTCAGTGCACGTAGGGATAGCGTTGAAAATGGTGCTAGTAGGATCGTGCTCGAGCAATTCGTCCTCGTCGTCGCCTTCGTCGTCGGAACGCACGTCGTCTGCGCCAGTGCCTGAGAGCACTTTGTATACGATTCTGAGGATCATGGTGAACCAGACACAACAGATACCCTGTAGGAAGAGCAGAAGGCCCAGGAAATAGTAGCGGATTTGCGGATTCCAGCATATGGGACCGTTTTGATCGGTGTAGGCTTTGAGGAGATTGCCCCAGATGTTGTTACCGCCGTATTTGTCGAAGGATGTGGTGTCGGATATGGGGATGAAGAGGTGGTTTGGATCTGTGGGGGAGGCGGAGGCGTTGTGTGGTGTGGAGGGGTGGTTGGGCGTGAAGTAGCAGCCGGGTGCCATGTCGATGGGCGCGTCTTTGAAGATTGACCAGCAGACGAGCATGTAGAGGACGTGGCGCGTGAAGAACCATGTGAGGACGAAGACGCCGAATGCGACGTCACAGACAGTGGTGTAACCCATGTACTTGAGCAGTTTGGCGGTCTGTGGTTATTAGCTCTGATCTTCCACTTCCTTGTCGTGAATTGTACTTACAGGCAGGATGATATCCACCAAGTCCATTATGCACAGTATGATGACTCCGACACGCGTGTGGTAGTATCCATACGACAGAAATATGAGTATGGCCGTAAATATGTGGTGCACAAACATCTGCAGGTAGTCTTTGCGCTTCTCCTCAATGTTTACGACGAGGATTTGCTGGAGGTAGAAAGCCCATTGGACGAGGTAGTAGAACTTGAACAAGCCTTCGATTTCTCGGAAGGGCCAGCCTTGCCAGATGCCGTGGAGATTCAGCCAGAAATCCGAGTTGTATGTGATGTACTGCCATGTGTTAGCTTGGATACATCGCTCAATAAATGGATCTTCCATGCCATGCCCAGTGACCATGAGACCGTATAGTACACGATCAACCATGCTTGCTCCTTGAACCTATCAAGGCCTTTCCTCGTCCTGATTCCACCAGCTCGCGCCAATGGGTCCAGCAAGTATTCCATGACAAGCACACGTGCGCCTGTGAAAATGACAGCCCAGAAAGCCACAAATGGCAGATCGTCGGTGCCACAGCCATACTGGCCAGTCTGAGGGTTGTAATACGACATTTGGAAGAACTTCGAGGTCCGACTTCGGGCGCGTGGGAAGAAGATATGTGTGAGGAAGAGGAGGGAAAGCAGGTTTACTACGATGCCTACGAGTCTCTGTTAGCTGCCGAGTCTATGTGGTGGTACTGTAAGGAAGATATACCAATTTGGTGCTCGCACACCAATGTGCATAGTGATGCCACAAGTCCCTCATCTTCAACCTTCTTGGCCTGTTTCCGCCTCGGTGGAGCAATGGCCATCTTTTGCTCCTTCAGTTCGGCCGAGTGGGCTCTGCTCATGCTGCCGTTGCCGTTTGGCAGCGCTGCCTTGGTAGCCATGCTGGGCTCTTCTTGTCGATGGTGGTGGAGGAGAGATTGCTATGCGATTGCGCGAAGACAGTTGAAGCGCAGGATTCGAGGTTTTACCGTTGTCGAAAGCGTAGGTGAAGGTCGTTCAGAGCAATGGCGGTAGCGGTCCTCACGGTAACTCCTCTCAATGCGTACCAGATGCAGTCGCAATTGTTGGTTTTTAGCGGGCGTAGTATTCCCTCTCTTCAGCACTTGGTAGCCATTGGAACCGGTAGTAGGAGAAAGGAGGTGTGGCAGGCCTACCGCGTGGAGTAGCAATCGTCGGTGGGGTGGGTGCGCAAATGTTTCGAAGGGGAAGCGGTGTGGTCCCAGCAAAAAGATTCAGGGTTCGACGTGATGGGCAGGCGCGGATCTTGCCTCCTGTTCGGGTGAACCGTCCGATGAGTTCGTGTTCGTCTGCCCTGGAGAACCGACGACTTATCACAGCGAGTGCAATTGGTCTCCTCAAGGTTTCGGGACAGGTGTTGCGGAAGCTAGCACTCTTGTGCTGGTGGAGCGCGCTACTTTTGGGGTTCACGATGGGTCTCGCGTAACTTTGCTAGTCTGGAGATTCGAAGAGCTGAACGTGTGCAGTATCTTAGGATGCGGGAGAGGTGTTTAATGAGCTCTCATACATGTGATTTTAAGCATGCAGTTGCAATTTCACTCAACCGACTCAAAGCAAGCCGTTATCGTGCCGTTGTGGACAACATGAACGCCGCCAAGCTTCCCGAATGCACTTCCGACAGCGTCAGGGTTCAGGGCGCTGCTTTTCCAGCCAATGGTCTGAGCACTCTCCTGCAGCTCCACATTAACTACCCCGCTATTCGTGGGAACAGCCTCGCGTCTATGCAGGCTGCATGTCGAATCCTACAGAATTCACGTAGGCCTAGGCTCTGATGTGTGGTGAACGATTTTGCAAGTACATAAAATTGATTCTCATTCTATAGACAGATCATGCGAAGCAAGTTAAGCAGAGGCCAAAAGCCTCATCTTGAACCAAAGAAGATACCGTGCAGTTCCTTGCTCAACTCCTGATCACCCAAAGACAATAATCATACAATCTAAAGCTTATACACTCTGTAAGTAAAGCCGCCTGCTAGCTTCTTGCGAAGCTAGTTGTTATTCTGCGAGTTCAGGATCCTGAGTATGGCCAAGAAGAGGTTGATGACATCAAGGTAGAGTGAGATGGCCGCCGCAATCTCCTCCTCGACATGGTAGTGGCGCATGATCATTTGGGTGTCGACCAGGATGTAACCAGAAAATATGAGCGCCGCAATGACACCATACCCAAGCTCGACCTTGCTGTTATACGGGAAGAACATATTCATGAAGCCAAACAGAATCAGGACCCACAAGGCACCGAACAGGTATGGCATCCAGCTCGTGAAGTCGTACTTTGACTGGCAGGCGAACAGCGTGAGGGCAACGAAGATGCCAAGTGTGAAGATTGCGGCTTCGACCACGATCTTGGAGTCGGTGAACGATACGATGACGGATATGGAGTAGGCTTCCATGGCGGTGAAGCCGCCGAGGAATAGCAGGTTTGTTGGGTAAGACTTGCGCTTCCAGAAGGTGAGGCCAAGGAAACCGAAGGCACCAAACATGGACACCCACATCATCCATGGGTTCGACTGGATCCAGTTCTTGTACGAGGTCGAGACCATGGAGACATAGCTGACGGCGGCGGTGGCGAGGAGCTGGACGGTACTAGAATAGAGTCAGTATTGCGCGCATGTTGGTGGTGAGGTTTGTCGCAAGGCAGCACTTACAGAATGGCATACACCTTCCTCACGAAGGCTAGAGGTGTATGTACCAAGTCAGTGTATGTCTCACATGCAGTTCGTACATGGACCTCTCTTACCCATCCTGATATCCAGAGTAGCCTCTGCTACAACGCCACCGAATTTGAAGTCGTCTGGCAGGTTGTCATCCTCGCCTCTTGGTATGCCTCGAAGCAGCGCTTCTTGGGGATCATTTGCTTGCGCCTCGTAGCTGGGTGGCGCTTGCGAGTATGACGGCGCTGCCTCGTCGAGCGAGTCTCGCTGGGGGACGTTCTGGTATTTTGGACCGGCCATAGTGATGCTGCTTGTCTTGCGCGATGGGTTGCTGATGCGCGCTGGTGGTTGAGGTGGTGTGTGGGAGAGCGGAGTGCGACAGTCAGCGGGCAGTACTCGTGATTGTGAAGCATGACGCGGGTAAGCCGCCGAACGTGACGTCTAGCGCCGAAACATCATTGAACCTCAACTCCAATCACTCCTGCAGTCCTGCAGACAACGCACCGTATTCGATTACCTGCGCCGTTCATTCACTGCTTAATCTGAATCCGGTCTACCGTTTTATTCGTTCATTCTGACTGACATATTTTGGTCGACTTGCATCGCCTGCCCTACAGTTCAGCGATGGCCCCCATTGTGCTTCGGGGGCTTTTCCAGCAGCTTATTTCTATACACATGACTGGAGTTCGTGGCTGCTTGACAAGTTCTAGCCTCAGTCTGATATGCAGTGACAAAATACTCCTCACTTTCACTCTCGTTTCTCATTTCGTCTTTGACCGTACTGTGAAGCGCTCAGGACATGGCTGCCCGAAATGCCACGCCTCACGACATCTTCAACCCTATTGACGAAGATTAACTCATTTCTACATCAAATAAAACCATGGTAAAAGACCCTACTCCGCTTCAGAAAACAGTCAGAAAAAATTGTCGGAGGGCTCCTTCAGCCTTCAAAGCCACACTGATGGGAAGAAAGCTACCAGACAAACTCGTTCAGTAAAGATACTTCACGTCCAGCGGCGTATCTGTCCTTGTTGCTCGGCGGCTAACACGGAGCAGATACCACGGCTGGCGCATGGGAGTCTTGATTGAATGCTGCATGTCGGTGTTTCTGCTTCTCTGCAATGTCGCTGTCATCATCGCCGGAGCTATCAAAGGGTATGGCAAAGCTGGCCTTGTTTCAGGGGACGAGAAACTCGTCTCGTGATGAAATACGGCTTTCCGTGCCTTCATCAATTCCACCCATACGGTGTGGTTTCTCTTCACTCTGCTTACTGGTCTTCGTTGGTGTGGCCCTTCTTCTATTGACAGCAATCGGAGTCATCGGGTTCTGGAAGATGCCGATGAAATGCCTGTTTTCTGGATTGTGTAGCCTGGCAATCAGTGCGGCCTGTCACCCATCGACCGATAGAGTAAGTTCGCAACTGGAGACAGTGAACTGATTCATCGTTGATGTTAAAGAAGGAGATGAGCATGGTCACTGTTCATTTTCTTCGAAGCCCGTTGAGGAGCCTGTGTATGGCGAGATTACTTGTTGAGGCCCATCATAGTTCAATATCAACACTGAAGGAAAACTCGTGATACGCGAGTGCGCAACGAATTTTGTTGTGACTTTCAAGCACCATCAAAATAGTACTCGGCAGAACGGCGCAGACACGCTCGATCTTTCACAGGTCCAGTCTCTTCCAGTAGACGTTCCCAAATCACCACCACTCTGACGTAGAATCTCGCAGAAGCAGTCGTGTGTTCTGTCGCAGCTCACGGAATATACTATAGGTAACTTGTCGTGTTCGTGGAGGTCGAGGAGCAATCGAATTTCATGTGCTTACCTTGATACTTAAAGCGAGCGATGAACCTGTGAGAGCAGAACAAACGCAACTTTTCAGCATGGCCGAAGCACCGTTTCGCGAGGAAGGCAAGTAGATCTCGCTACTTGATTATGTCAAGACCAAATCAATGAAACGCGGGAAGAGTAATGGACAGTCGGGCGACAAACCTGAGCCAAATAATCCGGGTCGCGAGCAAGATCATGGCGGCCAAATTGACAGTGAAGAAGGCAGCTCTGTTAGCCGTCGTGTGCTCCTTGACGGAGGCCACAGACGCATCTTCCTAAAACAATTCCTACCCATTAAGCTGATATGGGGATGTGGACAGCTGTATGAGATTGGGCAACTCCCTAACCACAGCATCTATGTCGACTTTAGGGACCAGGCAAGTGCCACCGCATTTGCTCAACAAGTTCCCGTTCTAGGAAACACACGATTCAGGCTAGATTCATACCTTGACCGTAGCTTTTCGGACCCGGTCTCGGGTACGGCACTAGACGAAATACGAACTTCCGGTAAGACGCGGATTGTGGTCATATGGATACCAAAAGCACGCTTCATCGAGCAATTCTTGCCAGCACTAGACGTCGAACCGATAAATCGAGCTCCCACTAGCGGCGACTTCTTACACCAATCGAATCTCGCTGTCCCACGGAGCACAATAAGTCAGCTCCACATAGAATATCTTTGGCAGTTCGGCTTCGCGCTACCAGAGCCGGAAGTCTTGGACCTGCTGCCAAAGTATCGCGAGACCCGATCTGGTCCCCAGGACATGTACATTGGCTTGCGAGTTGAATTCGTCAGTATCGAAGCGCGCACGGATCGTATCCGGAGCATGGGACAGCAGCGGCAGCATGAGGGCTGTGTATTTGCATACCTCGAGGACTAATGTGAGTTTGGCTATCGTGCACACGTGAAGAAATCAAGTGACGGGCTTCCGCTTAAAAGCCTCGGTCTAAACCACATCGTGCAACCTAGACTTGCGTTCCAGCATGCGTCCAGAGACGGCACTGACGCGGAGGGATCAGCATCTCTTACACCCGTGTTCGCTTTGCGATCCGGAGGGTGGCCACATGGACCATGGAACGATGCTACCGAGAGTCACGAACCGGCTCCTGCTCCTCTGACCCAACCGCAACATTTCGATACCAAATGCCAGCGTTGTCACTATTAAGATCTCCTGTGGCGTTGGAGGTGTGTGATGTGTGGCTCGTCGCGCAGGCCTGAGCAACTGGACTGAACGTTGAGTACACAAGAGAGTAGTCGGCATGAAGGTTACAACGTGTCTATGACAGCGGATATCTTTAATTGCGTACGGTACGTACAGCGCAATAGTGAAGGGTGGAAGAGGTGTGCGTGATGTTGGAAGCAAAAAGAACGCAAAAAGGCGAGAAAAAAATGCTTATGTCAGCGATTCCAAGCGATACAATATAGCAAAAAAGCACTGTCACTCAGAGCGAGCAGCGACCTCAATTCAACTGAATGAGTTTTCGGTTGTGTGTGATTCGAGTATCGAACAGGAACCCCAGAGGTCAAGTTGGTTAACAATATGCATTCGCGTCAAATCATTCAGAAGGGATGATCCATACGAACCAAGAGTAGCAAGCCTTGAGCTCTGAGAGAACCTGTTATGAAAGATTTGGGGTGCTGGAGCCTTTACATAGTCGATGTTAGGTAAAGTGAAGCAGAACTTTTGTGTGTTGCGCACTGACGCGGGCTGCGAGTGCGCGTTTGCAGGTGAAGGCAAGAGATGTCAACAACAGTTGTGCGCCAACACCGGAAGGTTCTGAAAATGTTTTTGCTGTCTTCACTCACTCGCTCAAGACATGTTCGCGTATTGCGAAGGGCAGAGCAATGCGGCAATGCCGGCGCGCGCAAATGACTCTGCCCGCCCGAGCTACATCTTGTGAGGGTATGCCTTTGTTCATGATCCGGCGCAATCACAATCACGATTGCTCAATGTTCTGCCATTTGTCAGTTCATGATTAATCATGTGTGTTGTTCTTACCGCTACCAACCGACAGCACCAATGCAGGACGTCCCCTCATTTCAGGTGTCACCGCGCCCTTTCTATCATAGATCTCGAGAAATGGACTCAGACACTTTCCACTGGCACTAGAACGCTGCTCAAGGACAACAATCGGGAAGTCAGCAGACGAGTAATCCATCACCCACGGTTTCCGAACTCCTCCATGGCTCAAGGAAGTGCTGCTTACCATACAGCTGTGTGACCAGGCTGCAACAGTGGTGACTGGTGACTGGTGACCGGTGAGAGGTCTCCAACCGCGCACAACAGAGCGCCAGCGACCAGTCTCGACCCGATGACATACGGACAGACAAATATTCGCGTGCCAAGTGGCACTCCCGTGATTGTACAACCTCTCCCACCATGCAATCACAAAGGAACACTAGGATGGTACAACGCGCTCGACATCTTTTCATCAAATGACACCTAAGTGGAAGCAATCAAAGATTGCCGGGCGATACAGGTCGGTATCAAGCTCGTGAACCTTGTCGGGCTCTGTCATTTCTGCCTAGTGTCAATGAGGATATAAGGACAAGGTGCAAGAAGTGCATCAACGGCCAGACTGGGGATTGTGCGGTGATGTGGCACGGACAGTGGTAAATTGAAATAAGATGCAGTCTGCAGAAATTCTTACAATGAGGAAGAGAGGTGAGGAGACAGAATCAGAGGAGACGAATGGCGATAACGATGGGCCAGATCTATTCGAAAGGCTAGCCATTTACAGTATCGAAGCATTACGACCATAGAGAGCCCGCGCAAATGAATCGAGTAGCATGGGTTCATGTCATCAAGTGCACCCACAGCGACTCTCGTACACCTGCCTGACAGTCCCACCGCTCAACGCGATACACCCACCATCTACCCATCTCTTTCACGAACTACGAAGCGCCGAACCGATTTTGATAAGGGTTCAGAAGAAAACCGGATGAATTCGCTACAAGACATGATGTCGCATTGTGTAGGTTGTGGTGTAGGAGTGCAAGTGCGGTAGATTCGCGTAACAACACGTCGTCTAAATTGCTAGCGCGACTGGCATGACCTCAGCCCATCGCGCCCAGACATGTCACAAATGCGATTGTGCTACGAGATTGCATCGGAAGGTATTAGTATAAGTTTCGATGGAAGCATTGACATTTGAGCTGCTCAGAGCGATGCATCTGCTATCTAGATTGAGTCCATAAATTGTGTCATGTTGGATACCCGTGTAAGATATCGGACTCGTAAGATATTATGCTGATGCAGGCGTGATTACGGGCATACTCATAGCTGTTATCTTTCAAACATCCGAGTTCTCTTCCCCCTCTCCGTCGCTGTGCTCATCCAACTCGTCGTCACTCTCCGCGCCATCGCTGACGTCTTCATCCTCATCATCGTCCCACATGCGATGCACGAAATTGCGATCCGAGACATGCCAGCAGGGCTCGCTGTAAAAGTGCGCATGTCGCTGGTGAATAATCCCGTCATCCGCAGCCTACAAATTATCAGCAATTGCAGTGACTCCACGCGAAGCACGCTCATACCGGTACATCTGCCAGAAACTCCATCATGTCCTGCTTTCAGACCCTACGAGGCAGAACATAAAAAGCTGCCCACGTCACAAAACAGCGGGTCGTCGAACTCAGTGCCTGTGCAGTCCCTTCGGT
>Ga0265797_10007574_pt1 | contig 14792 bp, 9 predicted proteins | sample P2T30metagenome_FD_192433 | JGI IMG/M metagenome (GOLD analysis project Ga0265797, IMG submission 192433) | Plant litter microbial communities from East Loma Ridge, Irvine, California - P2 T30 | ecosystem: Environmental > Terrestrial > Plant litter > Unclassified | place: USA: California... | reverse complement strand
TCCGCCACCAGGTGCGCTAGTTCCACCAGCGTCACGCCGAACCCACCGCGGTCCTCCGGCACGCGCAACCGCCCGAACCCCGCGTCGGCGAGCGCCCGGACCTCGGCGTGCGGCAGCGGCCGGTCGCCCGGCGTCCCGGACGCCAGCTCACGCTCGACCGCGCCGTCGCGGATCGTCGCGAACGCGGGCGCGAAGCGTTCGCGCAGGGTCGCCAGACGGTCGGCCGGGAGGCCCGGCGTACGTCCGTCGGTCGTCGTCGCGTCCGTCATGCGGGCACCTCCACCGCACGGGCCGCGTCCGCGACGCCGCTCGAGCCACCGGAGAACGCCCCGCGCCACTGCCGGGCCGGGTGCGAGTCCGGTAGCTGCGCGTGGCCGAAGAGCTTCTCGCGCAGGGTGCCCTCGCGGTACTCGGACTGCATCAGCCCGCGCTCCTGCAGGGTCGGTGCGATGTGGTCGACGAACTCCTCGTAGGAGCCGGGCAGCGTCCAGTTGATGACGTTCACGCCGTCGACGCCCACCCGCTGCCAGTCGGCGAGCTCGTCGGCGATCTGCTCCGGCGTCCCGACGACCCGGGCGCGGAGCTTGGCGGACAGGCGGGCCAGGTCGGCGATGGTCGGCTCGCGGTCCCCGGCGGCCTCGCGGAGCCACTGCAGGTGCGACTGCCCGGCGTGGGTGCGGACCTCGGACAGCGGGGTGTCGGGGTCGAGGGGCTCGCCGGTGTCCGCGTCGAAGCCGAGGTTCGAGTGCACCAGGAACCCGTCGGCGGCCAGGTACTCGTCGATCTCCGCTTCCTTGGCCTTCGCCTCGGCCTCGGTCGAGCCGGTGACGAAGGTCAGGCCGAGGAAGAACGCGATGTCGTCGCGCCGCCGGCCGGCGGCCGCGGACAGGTCGCGGGTCTCCCGGATGAGCTGTTCGGTGGCGTCACGGTTCGAGGTCAGGATGAACTGGGCCTCGGCGTTCCGGGCCGCGAAGGCTCGGCCGGCGGGCGAGGACCCCGCCTGGAACAGCACCGGCGTCCGCTGCGGTGACGGTGCCGACAGGTGCGGACCCTGCACGTCGTAGCGGGCGCCGTGGTGGTCGATGCGGTGCACCCTGTCGGGGTCGGCGTAGCCGCGGACGGGGTCCTTCAGGACGGCGCCGTCGTCCCAGGATCCCTCCCAGAGCTTCGCGCAGACCTCGAGGTACTCCTCGGCCCAGACGTAGCGCTCGTCGTGCTCCTCGAGCCGGTCGGCGCCGAAGTTCCGGGCGGCGCTGTCGAGGGCGCTCGTGACGACGTTCCAGCCGATCCGGCCCCGGGTGATGTGGTCGAGCGTGGAGACCTTGCGGGCGAAGTCGAACGGGTGCGCCTGGATGACGCTCGAGGTGAACGCCAACCCGAGGTGCTCGGTCGACACGGCGAGCGCGGAGAGCAGCACCGAGGGGTCGTTCGAGGGGATCTGCAGCCCCTCGCGCAGGTTGGTCGAGTAGTCGCCGCGACCGGGGCCGTAGGTGCCGACGACGTCGGCGAAGAACACCGCGTCGAACTTGCCGCGCTCGAGGGTCCTCGCCAGGTCGGTCCAGAGCGTCACGTCGTCGAAGTCGGCCTGCCGAGCGTCGGGGTGCCGCCACAGGCCGTGCTGGATGTGCGACGTCGTGTTCATGACGAAGGCCGCGAAGCGCAGCGGGCGGTTCGGTGCATCGATCATGCGACCCATCGTGGTCGGCGGGCACCGCCCGCCGACAGCGACGTGACCTCACGTTACGCGTGGTGTTCCCCGGCGCAGTGGACGCGACCATGCTCCTGAGACATGCCGAGCCAGACCACCGTCACCGCGCCTCCCGGCCGTCCCGCCGCACCGTCGACCAGCGCGACCCGTCGTCGGGTCGCGCTCGCGTCGTTCATCGGGACGACCGTCGAGTACTACGACTTCTACCTCTACGCGACGGCCTCGGCGCTGGTGTTCGCACCGACGTTCTTCCCGTCCGTCACACCCGCGGTCGGGGTGATCGCATCGTTCGCGACCTACGGCGTCGGGTTCGTGGCGCGGCCGCTCGGCGGGGTGGTCGCCGGGCACCTGGGCGACCGGATCGGGCGGAAGAAGCTGCTCGTCGCATCGCTGGTGCTGATGGGCATCGCGTCCACGCTGATCGGGGTGATCCCGTCCGCCGCGACCATCGGGGTCGGCGCCGTCGTGGCGCTCGTGTTCCTGCGGCTGCTGCAGGGTGTCGCTGCCGGAGCCGAGTGGGGCGGCTCGGCGCTGCTGTCCGTCGAGCACGCGCCCGAACGGCACCGCGGGCTGTTCGGGGCGTTCACGCAGATGGGCTCGGCCGGTGGGATGCTCCTGGCGACCGGGGTCTTCACGCTCGTGCGGTCGCTGCTCGGCACCGAGGCGTTCCTGGCCTGGGGCTGGCGGCTGCCGTTCCTGTTCTCCGCCGTGATCGTCGCGGTCGGGCTCGTCATCCGGCTCGGCGTGCAGGACGCCCCGGTGTTCCAGGAGCTGCGTGCCTCGGGTGGGGTCGAACGGTTCCCGGTGTGGCAGGCGATCCGGCAGCACCCGCGGTCGATCCTGGTGACGGCGGGCCTGCGACTCGTACAACCGGCGCTGTACTCGATCCTGACGACGTACGCACTGACCTACCTCGGCAACGTGCGGGGGCCGTCGGGCTCGGACGCGGGGCTGCAGGCCGTGCTCGTGATCTCGGCGGTGTCGCTCGTGTCGACGCCGTTCTGGGGGTGGCTGTCCGACCGGGTCGGGCGGCGGGTGCTCACGATCTGGTCGGCTGTGGGCATCGCGGTGCTCATCTGGCCGTTCTTCGCGTTCCTCGACGCCGGGCCTCTCGTGCTGCTGCCGCTCGTGGCGCTGATCGGGATGTGCGTGTTCCACGACAGCATCTACGGCCCGCAGGCGGCGTGGTTCGCGGAGCAGTTCCCGACCGGGCGGCGGTACTCGGGGATGTCGCTCGGCTACCAGATCGGGTCGATCTTCTCGGTGGGGCTGACGCCGCTGCTGGCCGCGGTGTTCGTGCAGTTGGGCGGTGGCTCGCCGTGGATCCTGTGCGGGTACCTCGGGGTGTACGCGGTGCTGACGATCGTGGCGGCGGTGTTCGCGGTGGATCCGCGGGCGGCGGCGCGGCGGGCGGGCGGCGCGTGCGCGGACGCGGGCGGGCGCGGGCGCGGGCCGAGTCTCGGCTTGACGGACAGTTCTCGCCTTCCGTAGCCCGAGAACTGTCCGAGGACGCGTGACTCGCGGCCGCCGCAGGGCGCTACGTCCGCAGGACCACGTCGGCCAGGGCGGCCGGGTCCTCGGCGGCGATGAAGGCCTGCTCCTGCGCGGCCCAGCGGTCCCACTCGCGTGCGAAGACCTCGCCGTCGCGTCCGATCGCCCGGTCCCAGCGCACGGCGTCGTCGGCCTCGAGCCACACACGCAGCGACGCCAGCGGTGCCGACGCCCGCGACAACGCCCCGCAGCCCTCCACCACGATCGGCAGGTCGGGGTCCACCGACGTCCACTCCGCGGGTCCGTCGGCGTCCCAGTCCCACCGTCGGTAGCCGCTCGGCGCTCCGAGCACGTCGGTCACCAGGGCGTCCGAAGCCGCTCGCAGGCCGTCCCAGCCCGGGTAGAGGTCGTCCAGGTGCACGAGCTGCGCTCCGAGCTGTTCCGCGACCTGCGCGCCGAGGGTCGTCTTGCCCGTGCCGGACCGGCCATCGATGAGCACGACGGCACGGTGGCCCGTGGCGGCGGCGACACCGGCGGCAGCAGCAGCGAGGCCTGGGGCGAGGTCCCCCGCGGTCGTGCCGGTCGTGCCGGCCCCGCCCGTCGTGCCGGTCGTGCCGGTCGTGCCGGCCCCGCCCGTCGTGCCGGTCCCGCCCGTCGTGCCGGTCCCGCCGGTCGTGCCCGTGGCACGTTCCGCGTCAGGCACGCCAGGTCCCCGTGCTCACCGCGACGGCGATCGACACCGCGCCGATGCCGACCAGCACCGCGACCGTCGCCCACTCCGGCCCGGCGAACCGCGCGACCCGCGCCCAGGTCCGCCGTCCGGGAGCGCCGAACCCCCGTGACTCCATCGCCACCGCCAACGTCGTCGCCCGGCGCAGCGCGAGCACGAGCAGGGCGAACGCCATGGTCGCTCCGCGGCGCAGCCTCCCGGAGTCCGCCAGCCCCCGGGCACGCCGGGCCATCGCGAGCTGTCGCCAGTCGTCGACGAGCAGCGTCATCATCCGGACGGCGGCGAGGGCCCCGAGCACGAAACGCGCGGGCAGCCGCAGCACCTGCGCGAGCCCGTCCGCCAGGTCGGTCGGGTCGACCCGCACGAAGAGCGCGATGGCCGGCACCCCCACCGCGAGGACCCGGAGCGCGGTCGCCAGCGCGAGCGTCAGCGACCCGTCGGTGACGTGCGCGAACCCGAGGTCGAACCACTCCCGACCCGAGGGTCTGCCGTACAGCGCGATGCTCACCGCCGTCAGCGGCACCGCGACCAGCACCGGTGCGAGTCGGAAGAGCAGTGTCCGGACCGGCAGGCGCAGGAGCGGCAGGAGCGCGAGTTCGAGCGCCAGGGCGACGGCGGCCGAGACGACGTCGAGGCTCAGCACCAGGCAGACACCGAGTGCGAGCACGCCGATCAGGGAGGCGACGGGCTGGACGCCGGGGATGCCGGTCGCGCGCGCGGCCAGCGGTCGTCGCGTGGGGGCCGACGCGTCGGTCGCGGCGGTCCGGTCCGTGTCGGTGGTCCGGTGCGTCCCGGCGGTCCGGTCTGGAGGCCCGGGGCGGTTCCCGGCTGTCGGTCCCGTCTCCGGGATGGCCGCGTCCGACGGTCCCTGGTCGCGCCCGACGGACCGCGCGCCGTCCGGCCCGAGGACGACCTCGTCGGCGTCGAGTGCCCGGACGAGGTCGCGGTCGTGGGTGACCGCCACCACCGCGGTACCGGCGTCCGCGAGTGCTCCGAGGCGCCCCACGACGGCCTGCCACGTGGCACGGTCCTGCCCGGAGGTCGGTTCGTCGAGCACGACGACCGGCGGACGGGCCGCGATGGCCGAGGCGATCGCGAGTCGTCGCTGCTCGCCGCCGGACAGGGTGAACGGGTTGGCGTCGGCCAGGTGTGCGAGCCCGAACTCGTCGAGCAGCGCGGAGGCTCGTTCGGCGGCATCGGGCGCACCGAGCACGCGGGGGCCGGCTTCGACCTCCTCGCGCACGGAACGGGCGACGAACTGGTGCTCCGGATCCTGGAACACCGTGCCGATCCGGGCCGCGAGTTCGCGGCTCGTCCAGGTATGGGGCGTCGTGCCGACGCCGTCGGCCAGGAGGTCCGTGGCGCGGAGCTCACCGGCTGCCGGCGGGAGCAAGCCCGCGAGGGTCAGACCGAGCGTCGACTTGCCGACACCGTTCGGTCCGGTGACGGCGAGGACCTGCCCGGCTCGGAGCCCGAGGTCGATGCCGTTCCCGACCGGCTGCTTCCCCCGTGCCGTGCCGAGTCCCCGCGTCTCAAGCAGCACCGTGGTCCCCGCGCCGTGCTCCCCCGCGCCGCCCCCCGCGCCGAGCGCCCCTTCGCCGCCCCCCGCGCCGAGCGCCCCTTCGCCGAGCGGGCGGAATGCCGCAGTCACCCCGCCGGGCGACCCGGGTATTTCGCCCGCTCGTCCCGCCGCACGCTGCCCTCGCGCAGAACCGCGCTCCGGCTCGGCACCGGGCACCCAGACCCCGGCCGCGGTGAGCGCCTCGCCGTGGGTCGCCAGCACCTGCGCCGGCGGACCGTCCGCGACGACGCCGCCCGCCGGTTCGAGCAGCACGAGCCGGTCGACCAGGTCGAGCCAGGTGCCGATCCGGTGCTCCACCACGAGCAGCGTCGCCCCGGTGTCGTCGAGCAGTGCCCGGACGGCGTCGTGCACCTGCGCCACACCCTCGGGGTCGAGGTTGGCGCAGGGCTCGTCGAGCACGAGCGCACCGGGCCGCATCGCGAGCACGCCGGCGAGCGCCAACCGCTGCCGCTGCCCGCCGGACAACTGCGCGGTGGAGCGGTCGAGCGGCAGGTCGAGGCCGACGACGTCGAGCGCGGACCGCACCCGGTCCCAGGTCTCGTCGCGGGGGACGCCGGCGTTCTCGCAGCCGAAGGCCACGTCGTCGCCGACGCGGGACATCACGGTGTGCGCCTCGGGGTCCTGCATGACGAGGCCGACACGCCCGCGGACCGCGCGGGGGTCGGACTCGTCGACCAGGAGTGTCCCCTGCACCGACGCCGCGGTGGCGTCGGTGGCGTCGGGTTCGTCGGGCAGCACGCCGGCGACGGCTCGCAGGAGCGTCGACTTGCCGGCCCCGGACGGTCCGACGACGGCCACGCGCTCCCCCGGCTCGACGACCAGGTCGACTCCGCGGACGGCCCAGGCGTCCCGTTCCGCGTACCGCCAGCCCCAGCCACGGAACACGATGCGCGCCCCGCGGACGCCGACACCGGCATCGCCACCGGCAGAGGTGGGCGTCACCGACGGAGCGGGCACGGTCACACCAGGGCGCGGGGTTCGCGACGGCTGTGCTCGCGGCCGGCGGCGAAGGACGACAGCACCCCCGTGCGGGCGAGTGCCCGCACGATCAGCCAGGAGCCCGCTCCCGCGATCACGGCACCGGAGATGACGGCACAGATCACGTAGACGACCTTGAAGGCGACGTCGAGTCCCGGGTACCAGAGGACGGTGTCGTTGACGCCGAGCGCGAGCCCGGCAGCGGCACCGGCGAGGACGACGACCGGCAGGCGGTAGACGCGGTACAGGAACAGCGCGAGGACGATCTCGGCGCCGAGGCCCTGGACCAGCCCGGCCTCGAGGGTGAGCCATCCCCACTGCGTGCCGAACAACGCCTCGACCGACGCGGCCACCATCTCGCCGTAGAGCGCGGCGCCGGGCTTCCGGACGACGATCGCGACGATCGGGCCGGCGAGCAGCCAGACCCCGCCGAACAGGGCCTTCGTGCCGGGGAGCACGAGGTCCATGACGGCGCTGATGGGTTCGTAGCCGAACTCCCAGACCCGGAAGACGACTCCGAGTGCCACCGCGAGCACACTCGCGACGACGATGTCGACGACCCGCCAGCGCAGCGATCGCCGCGGAGCGGTGGTGACGGTTGTTGACGTGCCTGAAGGCATGCTGCTGACTCCTCCCTGCGCCGGCATGATCCGGATCAGGTTCGACGGTCGGAGCGCCGATCGCTCCCTCTCAGCCCGGCGGTCCCGGACTCCCGTGTGTGTGCCAGCAGTCTAGACGCGGTCGCGACCGCGTGAAGGACTGGAGGCCCGTGGCGGCGTCGCCACGGGCCTCCAGTTGCGTCAGGTGGTCACTTCTTGAGCGCGCGCACCAGCTTGCGCAGGACACGCCCGGCCACCCACACGAAGGGGATGCCCACGACGATCAGTGAGATCGGGTTCGGCTCGAACACCAGGTCCTTGCCCGGGCGACGGACGTAGGCGCCGACGGGGGCCGACAGGCCGCCGCCACCGCCGCCACCGTTCTCGTCGTCCCCGCCGCCACCGAAGCCGAACCAGCTGACGGACACGGGGATGAGGGTCTGGTCGCCGACCTCGACGGGTTCTCCGTAGTTCGTGGAGACCCCGAGCGGGCGGACCTGGTCTGCGATCTTCGAGACGATGTTGGCCATGCGCGCGACGCTACTCGTCCGTTCCTCAACAGGCCGCGGGGCGCCTCACGCATCCACAGCTGGGGCTTGTCTGCGGACGCGGACGAGTGCCGCCGATATGTTGGCCGCACCCACACCTGGAGGACCGTTTGCACACCTGGCCCGGAAACCCGTACCCGCTCGGGGCGACCTACGACGGGAGCGGCACGAACTTCGCGCTGTTCTCCGAGGTCGCCGAGCGCGTCGAACTCTGTCTGTTCGATTCCGACGGCAACGAAGAATGCGTCCGCCTGCTCGAGGTGGACGCCTACGTCTGGCACGCGTACCTCCCCAACATCGGTCCCGGGCAGGAGTACGGCTTCCGCGTGCACGGCCCGTACGACCCGGACTCCGGCGCGCGCTGCAACCCGTCGAAGCTCCTGCTCGACCCGTACGCCAAGGCGACCAGCGGTGAGATCGACTGGGACCAGTCGCTCTTCTCGTACACGTTCGGCGACCCGGACTCGACCAACGACGAGGACTCCGCGTCGCACATGATGAAGGGCGTCGTGATCAACCCCTTCTTCGACTGGCAGGGGGACCGTCCGCCACGCACGCCGTACGGCGAGACCGTCATCTACGAAGCACACGTCAAGGGCCTCACCGAGACGCACCCGGACGTACCGGAAGAGCAGCGCGGCACCTACGCCGGCGTCGCCCACCCTGCGGTCATCGAGCACCTGCAGCGTCTCGGCATCACCACGCTCGAGCTCATGCCGGTGCACCAGTTCGTGAACGACTCCACCCTGCAGGACAAGGGGCTGTCGAACTACTGGGGCTACAACACCATCGGTTTCTTCGCGCCGCACTCGGCGTACTCGTCGTCGGGCGACCAGGGCCAGCAGGTCCAGGAGTTCAAGACGATGGTGCGCGAGCTGCACCGCGCCGGCATCGAGGTCGTCCTCGACGTCGTCTACAACCACACCGCCGAGGGCAACCACCTCGGCCCGACGCTGTCGTTCCGCGGCATCGACAACGCGGCCTACTACCGCCTGGTCGACGACGACAAGAAGTTCTACATGGACTACACGGGCACGGGGAACTCGCTCAACGTCGGGCACCCGCACTCGCTGCAGCTCATCCTCGACTCGCTCCGCTACTGGGTGACCGAGATGCACGTCGACGGGTTCCGCTTCGACCTGGCGTCGGCGCTGGCGCGCGAGTTCTACGAGGTCGACCGCCTGTCGGCCTTCTTCGAACTGGTCCAGCAGGACCCGATCGTGTCGCAGGTCAAGCTCATCGCCGAGCCGTGGGACGTCGGCCCCGGTGGCTACCAGGTCGGCAACTTCCCGCCCCAGTGGTCCGAGTGGAACGGCAAGTACCGCGACACCGTCCGTGACTTCTGGCGCGGTGAGTCGTCGACGCTCGGCGAGTTCGCGTCCCGGATCTCGGGCTCGGCCGACCTGTACGAGCACGACGGTCGCACGCCCAAGGCGAGCATCAACTTCATCACCGCACACGACGGCTTCACGCTGTACGACCTGGTGGCCTACAACGAGAAGCACAACGAGGCCAACGGCGAGGACAACAACGACGGCGAGAGCCACAACCGGTCGTGGAACTCCGGCGCCGAGGGCCCGACCGACGACGAGGCCGTGAACGCCCTGCGGCTGCAGCGCCGCCGGAACTTCCTGGCGACCCTGCTCCTGAGCCAGGGTGTGCCGATGCTCGCGCACGGCGACGAACTCGGTCGGTCGCAGTCGGGCAACAACAACGTCTACGCGCAGGACTCCGAGCTCAGCTGGATCGACTGGGACAGCGCGGACGAAGACCTCATCCAGTTCACCGCCGACGTGGTGAAGCTGCGGCACGACCACCCGACGTTCCGCCGGACCCGGTACTTCAACGGCCGTCCGGTCCGTCGTGGCGAGGGCGAGCCGCTGCCCGACGTGGTGTGGCTGACCCCCTCGGGCGACGCGATGGACCCCGAGGACTGGGACTCCGGCTTCGGCAAGAGCGTCGGCATGTACCTGAACGGCGAGGGCATCCGCGGCCGCGATGCCCGCGGTGAGCGCGTCACCGACGTCGGCTTCATCACGTACTTCAACGCCCACGACGACGTCGTGACCTTCACGCTGCCGCCCGAGGAGTACTCCCCCGGCTGGACCGTCCGGATCGACACCGCGGACCCCGGCGCCCGTGACGAGGTGCTCGACGCGGGCACCCCGCTCGACGTCCCCGCACGGTCGATGATCGTGCTCCGCGCCGAGCCCGACCACGAGGTCACGAGCACTCCGGTCGACGCCGAACAGGACGGTGCCACCGAACCGGCAGCACCGCAGGACGCCGTCACCCCGGTCAACCCGGCCGGGTCCACCGCACCGAGCGGAACCGCCCGATGACCGCCGGAACGCCCGGCGCCGCGAACCGCGTGCCCGCGTCGACGTACCGCCTGCAGGTCTCCGCCGACTTCGACCTCGACGCCGCGCGCGACCTGGTCGGCTACGTGCACGACCTCGGCGCCGACTGGCTGTACCTGTCGCCCGTGCTGCAGGCCGAGTCCGGGTCGAACCACGGCTACGACGTGGTCGACCACACCCGCGTCGACACCGACCGCGGTGGCGACCAGGCGATGCGGGCGCTGGCCGAGGCCGCGCACGCCGTCGGCCTCGGGGTCATCGTCGACGTGGTGCCGAACCACGTCGGTGTCGCGACCCCCGAGTCGAACCCGTGGTGGTGGTCCCTGCTCGAACTCGGCCAGGGCTCGCCCGTGGCCTGGGCGTTCGACGTGGACTGGGAAGCCGGCGACGGCAAGCTCCGGGTCCCCGTGCTGGACGACCGGCTGCTCGACGCGATCACGCTGGACACGTCCGACGCCGAGCGTCCGGTGCTCCGCGTCGGTGAGACCGCCTACCCGACGGCGCCGGGCACGGTGCACGACGGCGACACCGTCGAGACCGTGCACGAGCGCCAGCACTACGCGTTCGTGCACTGGAAGCGTGCCGACCACGACCTGAACTACCGCCGGTTCTTCGCGGTGAACACCCTCGCGGCGATCCGCGTGGAGGAGCCCGAGGTCTTCGCGGCCTCGCACGCGGTCATCGGCGGCTGGTTCCGCGACGGGCTCGTCGACGGCCTGCGCATCGACCACCCGGACGGGCTGTACGACCCGGCGGGCTACCTGCAGGACCTGGCGGAGCTGACCGGCGGGGCCTACACCCTCGTCGAGAAGATCCTCGAGCCCGGCGAGCAGCTGCCGAGCTCGTGGCCGGTCGACGGCACCACCGGGTACGACGCCCTCGGGGTGCTCGACCGCGTGTTCGTCGACCCGGCGGGCGAACAGTCCCTGACCGCGGCGTCGGGCGCCGAACCGACCGACTGGCAGCAGCTCACGCACGACACCCGACGGGGCATCGCGGACGGCATCCTCGGCAGCGAGGTCGAGCGGCTCGCTCGTCTGCTCGCACCGAGTGCCGTCACGGCGACGATCACGCACGAGCGGATCGTCGACGCGGTCGCCGAGGTCGTTGCCTCGTTCGACGTGTACCGCACGTACCTGCCCGAGGGCGCCCACCACCTGATCACCGCGCTCGAGCGCGCCGCCGCGGCCCGCCCGGACCTCGACGACGTCATCGACCGGATCGCACCGGCCCTCGTCGACCCGACGAACGCCGCGGCCCTCCGACTGCAGCAGACCAGCGGCATGGTGATGGCGAAGGGCGTCGAGGACACCGCGTTCTACCGCACCTCGCGCCTGTCGTCCCTGAGCGAGGTCGGCGGCGACCCGAGCGTCTTCGCGGTCTCGGTGGCGGACTTCCACCAGGCACAGCGCGAACGGCTGGGCAGCTGGCCGCACACCATGACGACGCTCACCACGCACGACACGAAGCGCAGCGAGGACACCCGCGCCCGCATCGCCGTGCTGGCCGAGCTCGGCGACGAGTGGGCCGCCACGCTCGAGCGGCTGCAGTCGCTCGTGCCGCTGCGGGACCGCGTGTTCGCCGACCTGCTCTGGCAGGCGATCGTCGGCGCGCGGCCCGCCAGCCGCGAACGTCTGCACGCCTACGCCGAGAAGGCCTCCCGCGAAGCCGGGGACAGCACCACGTGGACCGAGCCCGACGAGGCGTTCGAGCAGCAGATGCACGCGATCGTCGACGCCGCGTTCGACAACCCGGACGTGGTCGCCGTGCTCGATGCCCTCGACGAGCAGATCGACGCTGCCGGGTGGTCGAACGGTCTCGCCCAGAAGCTCGTCCAGCTCACCGCCCCCGGCGTCCCCGACGTCTACCAGGGCACCGAGTTCTGGGACCGCTCGCTGGTCGACCCCGACAACCGACGCCCGGTCGACTACGCCGAGCGGCGTCACGTGCTCGCGGAGCTCGACGGCCCCGACGACGACGGCCCCGAGGACCTGCCGGCCATCGGCATCGACGGAGCCGCGAAGCTCCTGGTCACGACCCGCGCACTGCGCATCCGACGGGACCACCCGGAGCTGTTCACCCGGTACCTGGAGCTCGAGGCCACCGGCAGCGCGGCCGACCACGTCATCGCGTTCGACCGCGGCGGCGCCGTGACGATCGCAACGCGCCTGCCGATCGGCCTCGACCGCGTCGGCGGCTGGGGCGACACCCTGGTGCACGCCGTCCCGGTCGAGCGCATCGACCTGCTCACCGGCCGACACGTCCCCGCTGACCGCGGGATCGCGCTGGCCGACCTGCTCACCACCTACCCGGTCGCGCTGCTCGTGCCCGCCGACGCGGTCGGTGCAGCCGGCCACGCCGACGCGGTGACCGCCGTGTCCGACGCGAGCGGTGCCTCCCGGCCCGCCGCCGGCACGACGGACGCCACCGAGTCCGACGCGCAGGCCGAGATCGACATCCTGGAGGGTCACGCATGACCGCACCCGACCGTTACGCCGTCTGGGCGCCCGAGCCGGAGCGGGTCCGGCTCGTCGTCGACGACGTCGAGTACCCGCTCACCAAGGGCACCGACGACTGGTGGTCCACCGACGCCGTGATGCCGGTGGTCGGCGCCCGGTACGGGTTCCGCATCGGCGACGACGACGCGGTCCGACCGGACCCCCGGAGCCGGTACCAGCCCGAGGGCGTGCACGGCCCGTCCGAGGTCGTCGACCCCGCTCGGTTCGCGTGGACCGACGAGTCGTGGACCGGACGCCCGGCCCGCGGCGCCGTGATCTACGAGATGCACATCGGCACCTACACGCCCGAGGGCACGCTCGACGCCGCTGCCCAGAAGCTGGACCACCTGGTCGAGCTCGGGGTCGAGTTCGTCGAGCTGCTCCCCGTCAACGCGGTGAACGGCGAGTGGAACTGGGGCTACGACGGGGTCGGCTGGTTCTCCGTGCACGCGCCGTACGGCGGCCCGGACGCCTACGACCGGTTCGTCGACACGGCGCACGCGCTGGGGCTCGGCGTCATCCAGGACGTCGTCTACAACCACCTCGGCCCGAGCGGGAACTACCTGCCGCTGTACGGCCCCTACCTGCTCGCCGGGCTCGGCAACACCTGGGGCGACTCGGTGAACGTCGAGCACCCCGAGGTCCGTCGGTACGTCCTCGACAACGTGCGCATGTGGTTCCGCGACCACCACGTCGACGGGCTCCGGCTCGACGCCGTGCACGCGATCCGCGACACCACCCGCCCGCACGTGCTGGCGTCGATGGCCGACGAGACCGACGCCTACTCGTCGTTCATCGGTCGTCCGCTGTCGCTCATCGCGGAGTCCGACCTCAACGACCCGGTGATGTTCCGGCCGCGCGAGGCCGCCGGGTACGGCCTCGCCGGACAGTGGTCCGACGACTTCCACCACGCCGTGCACGTGGCGCTCACCGGTGAGACGAACGGCTACTACGCCGACTTCGCTCCGCTCTCGGCGCTGGCGAAGGTCCTCCAGGACGGCTTCTTCCACGACGGCACCTGGTCGTCGTTCCGCGGCAAGCGGCACGGCCGACCGATCGACCGCGGGACCTCCCCCGCGACCGCCCTGGTCGTCGCGAACCAGAACCACGACCAGATCGGCAACCGGGCCGCCGGCGACCGGCTGGCTGCGAGCCTCGACGACGAGGGGCTCGTGATCGCCGCAGCCCTGACGCTCCTCGGGCCGTTCACGCCGATGCTGTTCATGGGCGAGGAGTTCGCGGCCTCGACACCGTGGCAGTTCTTCACCTCGCACCCGGAGCCCGAGCTCGGCACGGCCACCGCCGAGGGGCGCATCGCCGAGTTCGCCGAGCACGGCTGGGACGAGTCCGCCGTGCCGGACCCGCAGGACCCGACGACGTTCACGAACTCCAATCTCGACTGGGCCGACGTCAGCTCGGAGCGCGGTGCGGCGATCCTGCGCGCGTACCGGGTGCTGATCGCCCTGCGTCGCACCGACCAGGCGTTCGTCGACCACCGGTACGAGGCGAACGCCGTCCGCTTCAGCGAGGACCGTCGCTGGCTCGTGCTCACACGCGGACTGCTCGGCCCCGACGTCACGCCGGTGCACGTCGTCGTGAACTTCGCCGATGACGCTGCCGAGGTCCCCGTGCCCGATGCCGTGGGCGAGGAGCTCTACGGCTTCGGGGCGACCGAGGTCGATGCCGGCGTCGTCCGGTTCCGCGGCCGAGGCGTGGTCGTGCTGCGCTAGCCGCCCGGACGCGTCCGCGTGCTGCGCGAGCCGCAGCCCCGCACACACGAACGGCGACGAACCCCCTGGGTCCGTCGCCGTTCGTGCGTTGGTGTGTTCGTGTGTTCGTGGACTCAGGCCGCGTGGTCGGCCACCGCGTGCGCGTTCTTCCGCACGGAGGGCAGCTTGCGGTGGTCCTTGACCAGGGAGCGGGTCTCGCGGATGCGACGGTCGATGCCCCACTTCGTCACGAGCGCGAGGCTCTCGCGGACGATGTTGCCGCTCATCTTCGAGACACCGAACTCCCGCTCGGTGAACGTGATCGGGGTCTCCACGACCCGCAGGCCTGCCTCGAGGGCGCGCCAACAGAGGTCCACCTGGAAGCAGTACCCCTTCGACGCGACGCCGGCGAGGTCGATCCGCTCGAACGCCTTCGAGGTGAACACCCGGAAGCCGCCGGTGGCGTCGCGCACCGCGATGCCGAGTGCGAGGCGGGTGTACAGGTTGCCGCCGCGGGACAGCAGGAGCCGGTACCAGGGCCAGTTCTCGACCTTGCCGCCCTTGACCCAGCGGGAGCCGAGCACCAGGT
>Ga0265797_10007573_pt1 | contig 14792 bp, 12 predicted proteins | sample P2T30metagenome_FD_192433 | JGI IMG/M metagenome (GOLD analysis project Ga0265797, IMG submission 192433) | Plant litter microbial communities from East Loma Ridge, Irvine, California - P2 T30 | ecosystem: Environmental > Terrestrial > Plant litter > Unclassified | place: USA: California... | reverse complement strand
TCAAGCCAACATCGTTGTCATCAAAAAGGAATGACCATGGGCCGTTGAGGGGTGTCCATGTGAGGTCTTCGCGAAGGAAGTCGGGACGGGGGTAGGAAGGTGGGGCTGCGGGCGGCATGCTGATTTTGTGAAATTTGATACAATATGAAATGTGATGATGGATGAATGGAAGCTGTTACGAATGAAGACGTGTTATTAAAACTTAGCATCCACGTGAACTTGATGCAGCGTGGTGGAGGTGTGGAGAGAACACTGGGTCGAGTGAGCACCGAGCTCGATTGGGACTAGACTGGTATGGGTACATCATCGCTTGGGATCGTTGCCCTTCCTCTTTCCATCTCTTTCAGAACGCCGTTCATCAGCACAACACCGCGACAAAACAAGTACATCAACTCAGTCGCGTACCACGTCAATGAAGCCAGTACTACTGGTCATTCTTCGCTCCATGTTGTGCGCCAGGGCCATTGTATCCTCCAGTCAGAACCTCCATGCTCGAGCTGGTGCTTCTATTGAGCGCAGTGTTACGGATCTGGTGTAGATGCTCGACGTACACGACAGATCCATCAGGGCGAGTGTAATACCCAGACGACACCGTCCAAGGGTTCTGAGGCAACACCATAGTGGATTCTGGGTGCTCGATTAACAGAAGACTCATAGCAATTTGAGAGGAAGACGATAACTTACGAGGCATGCCGCCCAGAAAGGCGTTGATATTAGCCGCTGAACTTCCATCGCTTCCACCTGCAGAGACATCTACACTGGTAGACTTCCCAGAGGAGGTGGTAGTGCTGGCTTTAGGAGTCATTGAAGGCTATAGGAATACTGTGAACAACGTTTTGGCCTTTAGCGTTTGATTCGCAGGTAAGTACAACAAAAACACACTGCTGCGGTAACGAACCATTTATACTCACCTTTACTATGAGTATGTACAACCTGAGGGGGGTCTCTCAAGGCGTTCCATTGTGTTCAGAAAGAGATAGCTCATGCGGAGACATGATCGTTCAGTTGGGGGTCTCAGCATCTCTTGGATAATTGGACTAATTGTTTCAAGAGCATACGTCCTGCGGCACATCGGGGGTCTCAGTACTTCTATGGGGCGAACGAGGGCCTCATCATGCTCAATTCACATGTGTGCATATCACCTCGGACGAGCTAAGGTCGGTTATCGAAAACGTTGCTTAAGCTTCGCCTGAAATTAGCGAAACCGCGGGGCATGATCTGTGAACGGAGATACGGTCCATGGTCGAGGGTCTCAATACACTATGCTTAGCGAAGAGCCTGGGTACGCATTCAGTAGCAAAGGCGCATCGGCTTCACTCTCAGCCTCATCAGGATGCTATGCGCTGGCGTTATGAGCAGCTTACGGCCTTGCAGTGATAGTCACCGGAATCGTTCCCATGTTGAGAATAAGCCTCTGCAGGACATGGGCCAGGCTTGCAAGACAAGAGGGGGTCTCAATTAGCTTGTAGCGAGGACGATCCAATGTAAGCTCGTCGAGGCCAACGAAAAAGGCGGCACAATGAGGGGCCTCAGCTGGCTTCCATTTGATCTCTTGGCTTGATTGGATGATGCGTCGCGTAGCTGATCATGCATGCATGTGCATGTCGACGCTAGATTGAAGGACGCGCACGGACCTGAGACCCCCCTCCCTGCCCCCGTCTTAGACAGACCCACTGCTTATCCACTCTGTACATAAAGGAAACGCGTTCCTCGCCAGAAGGTGCTACTTTTACTTTGACAGAAGTGTACGATAGTCTAACAAGACGGCAATAAGTTACCCCAGACGCACCTGCCCTTCTGGGCTGCGTCTGAGGCCACCTAATGGCCTTCGGTGTTATTCACCTTTTTCTGAAGTCAGTTTGTATACGTTCTCCCTTATCTTCGAAGACATTTTTAACAGAACTTTTCAGATCCAAACATATCCGAGATTGACGTAGCGCAAGGCTACGGTAGCCTTGCGCTGTTTCGATCCCGACAGCACATTATGATCATGTGAACAACTGTCCTCGACTCCTCCAACGACGCTTTTGGTGGTATCCTCTTGAAGATACATGGTTTACGAATGTTTTACTCGAAGAAAGCAATCAAGAGCCCGTCAATATCGGCCCGCCAGTCTTGATGACTGCGGCATCACTCGGAATTGCCTTCCAAACTTCTGATGTGTCTCGACACGTTCTACCCTACCCAGTGGTCTCTGCCGAGGTGCAGAAAGATACCAACACTTCTTCTGTTTGTGTATACACGCCACATGATTCAGTCGATAGTATCCAATCATCCCATGATGATCAGTCCATCCCGACCCATCGTAGCAGGCGGTTTGACGAGAACTCGGAGCATTCTACGGATCACTCATCCCAATCATCTGATTCTATCGCTACAGCTTCAGATCAAACCCATGCTGGTATTAGGGCTGTTGGCCCTACTGAGCAGCTTCAACGCCGGCACATCCAGGAAGGAAAGAAGAAGCATCGCTGCACTGAATGCTCCCGAAGTTACGACCACCGCAAGAACCTGCGCGATCACATACGAAGCAAGCATACCGATGGTCGATATGCGTGTCCAGTTCAAGGATGCGGGGAGAGCGTAGCACATCAGAAGAACCTCAAAAGACACATTGCAAAGCACAAGAACTTCATCAACAACGAAACCACACTATCCAGAGTTACACTACCACCATGAGTCAGCCCAACCGTTGAGAGTGAGGCATTGCTGGACCAATATGGCCAACGCTGGTATGCCCAGGTGAATTGGCTCCGTGATACATGTAGCGGAGGCGTTGAAACCGAGCATATTGGGTACACTGCCACTGTTCGCGGTTGAACAGTGCATTAGTCGTATTGCAGTATCACGATAGAAGAGAAGCAGTACTTCCGGCATACCTTATGAGTCCAGGAAGCTCTATGATCTTTTTCTTTGTTAGCATTCTCCTTGGAAAAACACAGCCAAATACAAAAAAAAAGAGTAAAAAGGAGGGGGAAGGGGACAACGGGTTTTCCTATTTCTTATCTGTTCTGATTCTCCGTCCAGATCTCTGCTTTATTTGTTTATGTGCCGTCAGGCTGGCGTTCAAGGCGTTTGTAATCATGTTAATACGTTTGAGCACGATACTAGCGATCATCAATTACGATTCATTTATACGTTCACTCATTCTGAGAAGCCGTTTTGTTCTCTGTCAAGATTGAAAGCTTTTGCACCGTCTCCGAAAGTTCCCGTATGATTGCAATATCAGATGTGGCGCATGATATCCGCGATAGAACTTGTGTAAGAGAGGCTGTTCGCATCGAGACATGCATTATGGCCGTATGCGCAAAACCGAAAGTACATTCAACCATACGACTGATGCATTCATCTCCATTTTACTATCTTCAGCGAAGCCCTCTCTCCTTCCCACAGTCCCCTTGCTTCTTGTTGTATAAACATATCGTTTATCCTTAGTGCCCCCGTAGTCTTATACACCCTCCTCTGTCACCTCGTACGGAACGAGTCCCGCAATCTGGGGGGCTATTACTTGTTAGCTTGATATCAAATCGTTAGAGATGGAAAACAACTTACCAACATAAGACGGGTTGATAACGTCTTTACCAGTGACCCTTCCAATATCTTCAAAGACGAGATCCATAGGAAGAAACATTCCTTGTCCAGTACTAGTCACTCCGAGGAGTAGTCCAAGCTGCGCGCCTGATCCTTCATGCAATACTATACTGCCATTGTCACCAAACTCGCAGAAGTCCCTCCTCTCGTCATTACTTACCACGCCAAAACACGCTCCCAAGTTCTTCGCATCTATACCATAAGCACCAGAAATCTCATCGTCTGCATCAGGATTGATGATGATCATACAAGAGTTGATGGTGCCGGCCGTCCAGCCACTCGTGCGCCCATATTTGGCAACATGGACTTCTTCTTTGTTGACATTGAAGGTTGACCATTGCCTGCACCGCTGCTTTGGGACAAGTTTCGTCTTGGTAGAGTAAACATCAGGCAGACTGTTGGTAACGTCGCGTTTTTTTGTGTCGTCCATACGGATCAACGCCCAGTCGAGTGGGAAGACGAATGTAGGCTGCGATGCCTTCATCTTGTCTTTCGATCGGTCGATTTCCGGATCTGATGTGTACTTGTTGGCCTCGATAGTTCGACGGCCCGAGCCTGCGTAGACGTCGCCAATACGCCGGTCGAAGCTTTCGCATTTCTTGTACTCTTCATCCTTCTCTTTTTGCAGCATCTTGCATTCCACATCTCCATCAGCAGCGTAAGTACGGTAAAGTGTGATCTGCTTTTGCAGCAATTTGAGGTAGCCGTGATGGTCGAGCGTCGCTGGCGATACCATGGCTTGAAGCACGTTGACTAGAGTCTTGTTCTCGATGCCTAGAGTCTTGTTGGCCGTGTTAGAGATGACGCTGTCAAGTCGTGCATCGCGGACGCCGTGCCAGCTCGTTAATCCACATCGAACGCCGCCGGACAGAGTCACAGATCCACCCAAAGTACTGCAACCTGTTTCATCACCCGATGTTCCAAGAGAGGATCCCATATCGGCTTTTTTGACGTAGGATGAGCCATTGACGCTGTCGGTCAAGCTATTTCGCCTCTTCGCCCCCAGCCTCGTCATCCCATACAGTATTTCGATGCCGAAGTCTGGAGCTCTCTTGGCAATTTCAGCCATCATAGAAGGTACCACGATATTAAACCAGTTTGGATTGCGCGCAGTCGGTGTGGTGATAACAATTGTTGGTGAGCACTCCCGGCGATCATCGATCAATCCACGGTGTAGGATTTCCACCGAAAGCCATTCATGCTTGCTCAACAAAGACAAAACATCTGGAGAAATGGCTTCCCATTGCTGGTGTATGTCGTACTCATCATGGCGGATGGGCAAAGACATCATGCCAGTGGCATGTCTTGCTCGATAGTCTATACACTCAATCTGGACATCCTCCGTCCAGGAATTATCGCGAAAGCTAGCTCTAATCCTGATGATCGCATCTTCGATATCATGATGAGCGTGCTTCAGCATGTCGACCCGTATCAACAGCGTCAAATGCGCTATATTGTCGTTCTCCTCAGTAGCATCCCGAGGAATTCGAAACGCAAAGTAAAACTCGGTAGTTCCCCTGAGTAAGCCACATGCTATGAGAATATCCTGAACATCATGCAGTATCTGATATGAGCCTGGTATCATCCATCTCGCATCTGTGTCGGTGTCCATCGGCAGAGGTGCAAGTGTCGGCCAGCCCATACGATATGGAACGTGTCCGGGGTCCATCTCTTTGCGAATCTCTTCGTCGGTACGAGATGTATAGCGCCTGCGTTGGGACATGGTGGGAAGTAGTCGATGAGTTAATCTAGTTCTTGGGAGATGGTCGCGGCCTAGGTATACAGTAAACTGCTTTTGCCTCGTACGACGAAGAAGTTCGATAGGCTGGCTGGAGTCTACGTTAATATTTAACTGTGGGATTAGAAGACCTCAAAGGCGATGTAGCTGCCTAGGCTTTCTGTGAAGATATACTCTGTGAGAAGCTGTTATTTGATATTCTCTATATAGGTGCTGGGCGTAGTGGCATCCATGGTACTGCGATGACATAGAGCGAGACGAGCCACTCATGACTCCCGAAATACATACCACCACATACGCAAAGGTGATCCTCATCAAGTGAGAGAGATCGCAATTCTCAGACTCTAGCGTAGTGGTAGAAGCTGTGGAAAGCAGAGCATAGGCCTGTGGAAGAGAAATTCGGCCCAAGCCAGTGTGTACCATGGTCACACAACCTGCGATGTCGTATTGATCATTCACATGTTTTGAACTCGAATAAAGTATTGGACCGAGGATTCGGCGCGATCCATTACATCATGAACCGACTGTGGTACGTATCAACCTCATAGAGACCTGTCACCCTTCACGGATATCTGGTCAGAGACGAACAACGACAAGGCTCCCAGGCTTCCCACATGGTATCGAGACTGCTACCTTCCCTTCCCGCATCGCGTCTTTATTCTCGATATGTCGGTCATCCACTTATCGGTTTCCTGGCCCATATCCCATAGATAGCGGATAGCTACTTCCAAATCTAGCCTCGAATCGAAGGTCACGGCCGTATCGTAGGTATCCGGCATAGTACCAATCGACCGCACCGGGACCACGCAGGCGTTTTACACCTCTGCGTCTGCCGCGATAATTCCCCGGTCCCATCGGCTGGTAGCCCAAGTCTACATCAAACTAAGAGACGGGAAGTTAGCATTGTATCACTGAATAGTTCTGCCTCGTGAGGAGACGAGAAACGTGCCGATAGTCGCAGGCCTGCAGCATCATTATGTAGTAACAGCTCAGTAATATTTTGGGGGTATCTAGTAGGTAAATGGGAGGATAGATGTTCAATGGCCAAGTCGGATAATAATGGTGGTGCGAGAAGCTCTTTCGCGCAACAGCCAGTGTTATACGCGCGAAATCCACTTGCTCAACTCACTGATGGCTCGTCAGCCTGGTCGTCGGAGTCGTCGGATATCTCGATGAGGTCTTCGGCGTCGCGCCTAGGCCTCTTCTTGCTGGCTTTGCCGCCGGAGCCGACGGCGTCGAGGAACTCGTTGTTGTCGATCTTGGACTGGAGTTTGGGCGCGGATGCAACGTCTGCGAGGAAGAGGCGGTCGTTGTACGCATCAAAGGCTCGCTCGTCCTATAGCATGATTAGCTCATCACCAGCGAGATGGAGCGCAAGACGGAAGGACGTACGTTCTCGTCGTAGTAGTCGAGCCTCAGCCACTGCTCTTGGTTGGTCGACTTCATGAAGGCCTGAGTCAGCTCTGCGGCAGTGTCACCACCCGTCTTCTTGACTTGGGCGAGGAAGGCCTTTGGTTCAGCGACCTTGGCGCCTTCCTGTGACTCCTTCTCGCGGCGGCGCTGGACAGCTTCTAGCTGGGCGGAGGCGTCGATCTGGTGGAACTGTGTGCGGAGCTGGACGAGGCCGTTGCAGCGTGTGAGGTGGAGCTCGTCTGCGCCGAGTCAGTCTTGGAGCGAGTGTTGTTGTCGCGCGCTACTTACTATCGCGGAAGGTGCCGAGCATGTAGCTGGTGCCCTTGCCGTCGTCGTGCATGATCTGGCCACCGAAAGTCTGCGTGTTGAGGACGTGGCCCTTCTCGTTGGCGTCCTCGAAGTGAGTGACGTACTCCTCAAAGTTGTCGTCGTCCTCGGTCGCAATGGGCGCTGCGGGGGCTCCTCCCTCGCCGGCGGCGCCAGGGCGGTTGGTGCTACGCGGCATGGTGCGCTCGAAGCCGGAGGCGATACCGAAGGCCTTCTGGCCAAAGCCCTTGGTCTTGCGCATGGCCTCGCCCCAGCGCACGCCGGCGACGCGGTTGTAGTTGCGGTGGATGTTGACGGGCACGTCGACCTCAATGAAGCCCGACTCTTTCTTGAGGCGCAGCTGCGAGGGCTGGCTCTCGGTGGCCTTGGTGAAGGGCTGGTCGGGCGGGCGGTTCAGGTACTGCAGCACGTACAGCTGCTGCTCGGCCATCTCGGGGGTGATGTAGACGTCGTACTCGGCCACGACGGGGTCCTCGTCTTCGATATCCATGGCCGCTGAGTTGGCCATTGTGTTAGCGGAGTCTGGCTTGGTGTTGTGGGGAGCGAGGGCTGGACGTACAGGCCATTTTAAGTGGGCGCGTCGGGGCTGCAAGCAAAAAGAGTCGCGGTCACCCAAAGTTCCAAAAGTCCAAAAGTTCCAAAAGTCACGGCCGCCCCGCAACGCGAAGTCGCGTGGAGCCGCGGCCCGTGCAGCTCAATGACGGAATGCATCCGATGTCTCCAGCCCGCCAACCACGATAGTTCTATTCTGTACTTTGAGCTATCCACAAGCTCTAACAGATATCGCCATGGCTTACATTGCACCCATCCACCGGCCAAGCAGCGTCCGGCATGCGCTCAAGCTCAACTTCCTCGCCCCGGAGGAGGATTGCCTCGTAGTCGCGTAAGCAGTCCGCGGGTACATGCACCACTATCTCTCCAATGCTAATACGATTGCAGCAAATCCAACAGACTCGAATTCTACACGCAGACCTCCGATGGATTGGCCCTCCAACACTCCAAAGCCATCTATGGCAAGGTCACCATGCTCCAGAAGCTCCGCCCAGCCCTATCGCCGACCGACCACCTCTTCGTTGGAACCGATCGATACATGTACTTCACCCTGTCATGGAATTCCGAGAAGAAACAGCTACAAACGGAAAAATCATTCGCGAGCGTGGCCGACAATGCCGCAAGAGAGTCGCAAACGGGCGAGAGGTGTCACATCGATCCAACGGGGCGATTCATGACTGTCGAGGTCTACGAGGGCATTGTCACCGTCATACCGCTAGTCCAAAGGGGAAAGAAGAGGAAGCAAGAGGCTGATATCGCCCATCTGGGAGACCCTCAACCAGTCAGACTACCCGAGATGTTCGTCCGCTCGTCTGCCTTCTTGCGCCCACGGTCTTTCGACGACAAGCCCAAGATGGCGCTACTATACGAAGACACACACTCCCAAGTCAAGCTGAAGTTACGGGAACTCACCTACGCCGGCGAAGAGGTGGACCTACAAGAAGGCGAGACCTGCAAGACCGAACTGGAGCTTGGCTCGAGCCACCTGATACCCGTCGAGGAGCCTTCTCACGGCCTGGTAGTCATCGGCGAAACATCTATCGGATACTACGACGACGAGAGTGGGGAGCTCCAAACTGAGCCACTAGATGAGGCAACAATCTTTGTGGCTTGGGAACGCATCGACGCACAGCGATTCGTGCTCGCCGATGACTACGGTCGCCTATACATGTTCATGTTGGTCTTGAGCAGCCAAGGCAAGGTCCAATCATGGAAGCTGGACGTAATCGGGGAGACATCGCGCGCATCTACGCTGGTATATCTCGATGCTGGCTATGTCTTTGTGGGATCGCATCAGGGCGATTCGCAAGTCATCAAGATTGCAGAAAAATCGATGGAGGTCGTCCAGACATTCTCCAACATCGCGCCTATACTTGACTTCACAATCATGGATATGGGCAACAGATCTGGTGAAGGGCAAAGCAATGAATACTCTTCTGGCCAGGCGCGCATAGTAACCGGTAGTGGCGCCTATCAAGATGGAAGTCTCCGAAGCGTTAGAAGCGGAGTTGGACTGGAGGATCTTGGTGTGTTGGGCGAAATGGAACAGATCTCTGATCTATTCAGTCTGAAATCCACCGCCTCTGCCCAGTATGAAGACACCTTACTCGTCAGTTTCGTCAACGAGTCGCGCATCTTTCGCTTCGACCCACAGGGCGAGGTAGAAGAGGTGGACGAGTTTGCTTCGCTCGCTTTGGATGAAACGACACTGGCCGCTGCGAACATCTCACAAGGCCGTGTGATTCAGGTTACAAACGGACGAGCCCGAATTTGCGATCTCGACGGCGGAATGATAACGTCAGAATGGATGCCAATGGGTGGTCAGGCTATCACCGCTGCTTCAATCAACGACAGTCATGTTCTTGTCTCCTTAGGAGGCGTCACTATCGTTTCTCTGAGTATGGCGGACGGTCTGCAGGTTGTCAAAGAGAAGAAATTTGGTTCCGAAAGTCAAGTCGCCTGCATTGCTCTTCCGTCAGTCTCGAGCTCGATATGCTTCATCGGTTTCTGGAGCAACTCCCAACTCGCCATATGCTCTCTCGACACCCTGGAAGCGGTCAAGACAGTCCAGATCTCCGAAGACTCCGTTCCCCGCTCATTGCTACTGACTCAAATATTCCCGGAACAACCGCCATCCCTCTTTGCCGCATTAGCAGATGGCAATGTTGTCACATACGCCTACGATCCCTCAACACATGAGCTATCAGGAAGGAAGAGCATCGTTCTAGGCACGCGCGAAGCTAGTTTCCGTGCTCTACCTCGCGGCAACGGCCTATTCAATGTCTTTGCAACATGCGAACACCCTTCCTTGATTTACTCGTCAGAAGGCCGTCTTGTATACTCCGCTGTTACAGCAGAGAAAGCGACGACAGTCTGTCCTTTCGACTCAGAAGCATACCCCGGATCTGTAGCCATCGCAACCTCAGAAGACCTCCGCATCGCTCTAGTAGACACCGAACGGACAACGCATGTACAGACGCTAAAGGTCGATGAGACCGTACGACGGATAGCATACTCACCTAGTCTGAAAGCTTTCGGTCTTGGCACTATCAAGAGGATACTCAAACATGGCGAGGAGATCATGCTAAGTCATTTCAAGCTCGTGGATGAAATCCAGTTCAAAGAGCTCGACACTTATGCGCTCAACGAAGAAGAACTGATCGAATGCGTCATGCGCTGCGAACTCCCAGACGGCTCAGGCGGGGTTGCAGAACGCTTTGTCATCGGTACCGCATATCTAGACGATCAGAACGCGACTGCAGAACGCGGTCGCATAATCATCCTAGAGGTAACGCCTGAGCGCGTACTCAAGCTCGTCACCGAAATCGCTGTAAAGGGCGGTTGCAGATGTCTAGCCATCTGTGAAGGCAAAATCGTCGCCGCGCTCATCAAGACTATCGTGGTATACGATGTCGAATTCAAAACGCAGAGCTCTCCTGATCTGGTCAAGCTAGCCTCGTTCAGATGCTCGACTGCACCGATTGATGTTACAGTTAATGGTACCATGATCGCCATCGCTGACCTGATGAAGTCACTCGCAGTCGTCGAGTATACAAAGGGCGAGGCGGGTCTACCAGACAAGCTTGTAGAGGTCGCGCGCCATTACCAGACTACTTGGGCAACAGCAGTGGCCGAGGTAGACACGAACACTTACCTCGAAAGCGACGCGGAAGGAAACCTGATGGTCTTGTATCGCGACCCAAACGGTGTGACAGATGACGACAAGAGGCGGTTGAATGTCAGCTCGGAAATGCTACTCGGAGAAATGGTGAACAGAATACGTCGGATTGATGTCATGACAACCTCGGACGCTGCAGTCATTCCCAAAGCGTTCGTCGGCACTGTAAGTCTATTCCATCACATTCATCACTTACGGATACTGATTTCCATGCAGGTCGAAGGCTCAATCTACCTCTTCGGTCTCATCTCACCCGACTACCAAAACCTCCTCATGACGCTCCAATCCAATCTCGGCGCTCTCGTCGCCGCACCGGGAGACATGGACTTTGCCAAGTTCCGGGCGTTCAAGAACACCGTCAGGGAGGAGGAAGAGCCTATGCGTTTCGTCGATGGAGAATTAGTGGAGCGCTTTTTGGATGTAAGCGAGGAAGTACAAAGGAAGGCCATTGAGGGATTAGGTGTGGAGCTCGAGGAAGTCAAGGGATTGATTGAGGGACTGAGGAGATTACATTAATACAGGGGGATGTACATAGCTAAGCTAGTAGCATGAATCGAAAGTACTTATCGCACAAATGCAAGAAAAGCAGAAACTAAGCCACGTGAAGAGAAATCAATCGCAGCCTCAGTCCACCTCTTTTTAGTTATTACAAGTACTGGAAAGGAAAGAAAATGTCAAATTCCAAAACGCCTCCCATACCATGCCTTCGTAACAAACGCCGTTTTGAGCCGCTGTACATGCTCCATTCCCATTATCGCGCTTGAAGTTTTTCGCTTGCTAGATAAACGTCCATTTCGTCGTACAAATCATCATTGCTCGTACCACTTTTGAACGCCTGAACGCCTATCATCCGTATAATCGACACAATCGTGCCTTGGTATCTGTAGTCGCTGTACAGCTCGCTGTGGGAATCTCAAGGTTCTTTAATCTTTTCCACCAGGACGGTTTCGTCTATAGGTGCCACTGGCCTCGCCTCCAGGCTTCTGCTGTTGCTCCTGGTCCTGGTCGTCGTCATGGTCTTGCTCGTAATCCTGGTTCTGCTGGTCCTCGCGCGCCCGATGGTTATACTTCTTACGGTTGTTTTTCCTGTACCTCCTCCTGAACCCGGTGTTGGGGTCCGCACCGTTTCCAGTCTGATGGTGCTCCCCGTGATGGTTCTGGTAGGGCATCCTACCGGCCCGTACGCCGTTGACCTCGCGGTGCTGGTTTGTGAACGGCTCGGGCGTGCCTTCGGTGTATCCAATGTAGGAGGTGTGCTCATGGATCCACATAGGACGTTGGGTTTGTTCGTAGTAAGGGGGTGGGGTGGCGTTGAAGTCAAACGGGTTGTGGACCTGGTTGTAGTAGTGGGTGTAGCCATCATATAAGGGGTATGGCTGATACCCGTAGAACCCAGGGCTGCAGAACGGCAGTCCCTGAGGATGTTGCGGCAGCTGGTACTGGGGCTGAGCGTTGAAGCCTTGCTGAGGCGGCGTCGCAGGGGAAGAGACGCGCTCGCTCGACGCAGGGCTGGGATGCGCAAGCTGGCCGGGAACAAACTCAGTGGCCGTAGGCCTCAGAAGGGCGGGAACTGGGCTATCCGACATTTTAGGGAGAAAGGTCGGTGTAAAAAGACTGTGGAGTTGGGGCTGCTTGGGGAGTGTTAAGTTGAGGGGGGAAAGGTGCGCCGGGTTTTATATAGGGAGAATGGGCAGCAAGCGAACCAGAAAGTGAAATACTCCTTGGCCCACCGATTGCGCACTCGAGGTGGGAAGTGAAAAGTGAAAAGGTGTGCCTCCCGGCGCGAGTAAATGTACTGTGCCGGCTCAAGCGGCGACGGACCAAGATTGTGCTGCGTTTGTTCGTGAAAGCACTGAACCCTGTTAGCAAGCCAATTGTACCCTAGCTGGGCGGCCTGTTGAGGGATTTTCAGCGATGTGTCGGTGACGAAAAATGAGGTGTAGGAGCTCATGCGCATGCGCGGTACCGCGGTATTGGTTGTCGTCACCCAGTAGGAGGGACCCAGATTGTACAGTCGCAGCAATGGATTGGTGTCCTGTCTATTTCAATACGCCGTCTTCGTCACTGCTGTCTCCTCCAGTGTTCTTCACGCTGTTGAGTTCGACTGTATCCTCGCCTTCATCTTCATCGTCCCTAAAGCCCTCCGCGTTCGCGTCACCATCGCGGTCGAGAAGTGGGGCCTCTCCCGTGGTAGCTACCACACTCTTTTTCTCCGTCTCCTCCCTCATGCCGATAATCACGCTTCCAGCTACCAGCATGGCCGCGCCCAGCCACCATAATCCTGGTAGATTTTCGCTGAAGATGATGAAACTAAGGACGGCGGTGACGATGAAGTTCGCAGACGTGTTGATGATGCTGACGCGTACGGTCGAGGAAGCGAGGGTAAGGGCACGCGTGAAGAGCCCCCACATGATCGCGTTGAAGAGGAGGTTCATGCCGAAGAAGAGCTGCGCGTTGCGTTAGTCGTGTGCGGGTAATGGAAGGTAGGACAGGTGGGGAGGACGCACCCCTCGTATCGCATATTCAACAATCTTGTTTGACGCACTCAGCCCGAATGCCAGGGCTATGGAGCTCGACCAGGAGGCAGTGAGCTCTGTGGTTGTGCTACATCATCGTCAGTACGCAGCGTGGGTTAGGTCGACGCAACGTTTTCTTACAGCTTTGCGAAGACGCCATTAAAAGCTGCACAAGCGCCACTGGAGATGGCAAGCATCAGCCACGCTGACTTGGTTTGCGGGAGAGACATGATCGCGGCCGAACTGGGGTGTTGCGGGGAATGAGGTCGATGTTCACGGATGCAAGTTGATGATCTGCAAGGTACAACCGGGTGCACTTCCGCGCTTAGTCAATATGGGGTAGTAGTACATGCAGGTCGCATCTTGACGCAATATATGAGGCAAGTGCTCTGTAGTGCGCATGCTACTGGGAGTCATAGTCTACTGCCCAGCTCTTCTATCCACTATCAGTCAAGAAGAGTTCACTAGAATTGCACTCCACCCTGAAGTCATCACCTGAGTGTAGCAGGAAGGGTACGGTGGCCCAGATATGCAAAAGATCATAATTGTTCCAATTTATCAGCGTTAAACCAACGCGAATCACGCATTCAGTCCCAAACTCCTATTCATGCCAGAGGTATCGTGAAAGCCTTCCAAGGCTATTTTAGCCGTAACGCCGAAAGCATATGATGACACAGGTCTCTAATGAGACAGCTGTTTCTGCCGGTGGATTGCATCTTGCGCAATCGCATTTGCTTGAACGCGATTGTCTCCTTCCTGTCTGCTGCAGTGCATCTCTGAACGCCCTTTAGGTCGTCTAGGCCTCGCCAGGACGCTTCGCGTTGCAGCTAACAATCTTGACGCGGTCGGCATGAACTTGATGGGTGTTGTCCAGCTTGAAGTTGATATCCTTGATAATGAAGGTCCATACGTCGTCGCAGAAGCGGTAGGTATCGAGATGTCCCTACGGAGTTTCAAGTCAGCACACGATGCTTCTCACTGGTCGCCCGTGCGCAACTGACCTTGAATGTCAAGCGCGACTTGACCTTCTCCGAGAGCACATCGGCAACGGCCTTGTCAAAGTTGAGGAGGATCTTCATGGCGAGCTGGGGTTCTATCCGGCGCTCGGTGATGAGGTTGTCCAGGGTGTCCGTGAGAGAGCCGCCCAGGCTGTCCTCTGTTAGCCAGCGCTCCTTGCTACGCTCTCCCAGAGTGGCATGTAGTACCTGCTTCGGCGGTAGAGCTCGTAGTACTTGGTGTTGTCGGTGGCCATGGTGTTGATAGTTGCGACGAGCTGGTGGTTTGGTGTCGGTGACGCCTGAGCGGGAAGAGTGATGGGGGCGGCGCGCCGAGGTGGTGGTTACTAAGCCATTCGATGCTAGCGCGACGCGGCTTGTTCCGCCTGCATCATCGCCAGCTTCGCGGCGAGTCCATCACGACGAAGCTCCAGCCGCCTCTTTCACCATCCATCTCCGCCTCCACGACCACTAAACCCAAC